>Ga0164242_10000037_pt1 | contig 149817 bp, 128 predicted proteins | sample OricomgcompostMG_FD_108783 | JGI IMG/M metagenome (GOLD analysis project Ga0164242, IMG submission 108783) | Miracle-Growth compost microbial communities from Emeryville, California, USA - Original compost - Miracle growth compost (MG) ...
GGGACTCCCTCTCTGCCGTAGCTTCAGCGCCGCGAGCGTGAGGGTGCCAGCACGGTGAGCATCAACCACCCACTGGCGGCGTATCTGACGGGAGATGGAGTCGTAATGAAGAAGCTTCAGTATCTGTTTATGTCGTTGGCCGCGATGCTGCTCGCAACGCCGGCCTTTGCGCAGGGTGCAGCAAACTACTCGCCCGCTTCGCAGTGGGTTCCGCTGGCCGCCGGTCTGGGCATGGCCCTCGCGGCTGGCCTCTGCGGTCTGGGTCAGGGCAAGGCGACCGCCTCTGCCACCGAGGCTCTTGCACGCAACCCCGGCGCTCGCCCCGGAATCTTCATCTTCCTGATTCTCGGTCTGGCCTTCATCGAGTCGCTGGCCCTGTTCACCTTCGTGATCATCTTCCTCAAGGTGCAGGCGTAAGTTTCAGCCGATCCTGTTGTACAAAGGCCCTCGCTTCGGCGAGGGCCTTTTGCTTACGTACCCTTTTCGAGGTCCCCCCCCCGTACTATTTCGCGCAAAGTCTTGGAAAGAGAGAACTTAGGTCCGGACCTCCTGTTTTTGGCTGGGCGCGGAACCATGGCCGTTTCTGCCTTCTATCTTTAATCGTAGCAGTTGACGCGGGGTAAATCGGCAGCGTGGAAGTTGTTTCTTTTGTTTAAGATAGAGCTTATGAGGAGTTGACATGGTCTCGCCGGCCCACAGATGGCTACCAGATCCATTCGAACTCGCCAAGGGCAGGCTCTTCGACTGCGCGGCTGCGCTGCTTCGCTCACGATGTCCCCCGGAGATAGCCCTTCAGGATCGATGTGCGAATGCGGCAGACGGAGCAGCGATGGGATCGGCGTCATCCCCCAGGTCCATAGCTGCGATAAGGCCGTTGTTCACGGTGAATACGTGGAGGACCTCGCTGTCTGAAAGAACCTCCCCTTGTAGGTTCTTGACGAGTTGGTGCACCTGGACGTGAACCCTGCCGCCGCCTTTCTCGATGATTGCAACAGGTTCGACGTGAGGATCGAACTCACTCCATTGGCGGGTCCAATAGGCGCGGATCTCCACTTTTCCGATAACCTTGCCGCCCTCGGAAGCCTTGGGCCAGCTCACGTCTTCGGTCATCAGTGCTAATGCGCCGTCGATATCCCGGTTGTTGAATGCGGAATACGCCTGCTCAAGGATGATCTTGGTGTCTGCCATTCACACTCCCATAAGGCTTGCGATGCACTCGATTGTATCCGCCAGAGTCACCTTGTCTCTGGCATCCAGGTTCGAACTTCGCTCAAATGCCCAATGATGTCGCGATCAGACTGCGTCATGAAGATGGGCACCCGGCTTTCATGGATTTTGGCCCGAGCGAACGTCCTTGTCGTATGCGCCGTCGCGGATCTGCTTCGCTATCTGCTGAAGCGTGTCCTCGTACAGGATGCAGCCCTGCATTCTGTGGACTTTCTGCGGCGACTGGGCGACTGCTTGATACAAGGCATCGAAACGTGCGGGTGCCAATGTGTGGATCCCTGCGAGCGCGTAGCTCTTTGCTTCGACGGTTCCGTTTGCGAAGACGGTCTCCATCGTCTGCAGGGCTTCATCGTGTGGCTTCTCCATCACGGCCCGGAAGGCTCTTTCTCCAAAGAGATTTTGAAGGCAAAGCCGACGCCACCGAACGCAAAGAGCTGGATGTTGGTCAACGTGTCGGCTGCCATCGGCGGTGGGTTGCGGACATATTGGCCGCCTCCTCCGGACAGTAATGTGGCCCCAAGTAGCATGGTTGTTCCGAGCGGCAGCATTCATGACCTCCGCTGAGTTATGGATCGTTAGACTCCGCTGCGTAAACAAAGATACTTGCGGCGGTGGTGGGTTTTGTTTGTATTTCGCTTGAGGTCTTCGGACGTGTGTTGGTGTGGGGTTGGGTCGTCGGTATGCTTGATTCGCAACTTGGAAACTCGGGATGTAGAGTGACTCAGCGCGTGGGGAACCGCAGATCCTTCGACTGCGCTCGTTGCGGGAGCTCGCTCAGGATGATACATTCCGGAGTGGTAGTGCGTGGGAGATGCGGGTCGAACTTTGGTTGATGGCCCACTCATGTCGCGATGAGACTGCGACATGAATGGGGCACCCGGCTGTGCCTTTCATCCATGGAATTGCAGTCCAAATCACGAGGGTATGGGCGACCCGCTGCAATAGTGGGAGCGTGTCTGGTCACTGTGGGAGTTGGAGCAGGTTACTTTGACGTGGCCACCGATTTCAGATTCGAATTTTCAGATCTGTACTATGCGGTCTTTTTGCTTGCCGCGGCGGTTGGAACGCTGTTCGGATTTATCGGTTGCATAGCTTGGGCTCGATGTCTCGGAAGCCAGCACCGAGTAACGATGGCTATGGGTGTATTTAGCCTTCCGTGGCTCATGCTTCTTCTCGGGTATCCGATCGGCGGAGTGAATATTCATGGCCCTGCCGTTCCGGCTATGCTCATGGTGATTCCAGCAACGATCCTTGCAATCATCATCCTGATAATGGCCGTGGTTTCTCGAAGTAACGGTTTCTGACTACCTAGAACGTTACTGCCGACCGATTCAGGGCCTCGGTTAGTAAGGCCCTGAGTTGCATATTCCGTGGCGGTAGAGAAATAATGGGCGCAGTCAGAAGACTACGCCCATTGGAATACCCGATGGTATTTGATTACCGGCTTGCGCTCGTCATGTCCTGTGCGGGCTGAGCCGGGTCGGCATGGACGGAGTCGGCGCTTTGTTGTGCGAGGCCGAGGACGCGGTTGGGGGCGATTCCTAGCCAGAGGGTGGCGGCTGCGGTGATGGCGATGGCAGCGGCGGCCGGGATGCTTACGCGGGCTGCGGCGCTGATGCGATCGTTATCGGTGGTTGGCCGGGTGTAGATGGCGGCCAGCAGGCGCAGGTAGTAGAAGCATGCGATTCCACTGTTGAGGAGGCCGATGACGGCGAGCCAGACTCGGCCCGAATGCAGGGCGGCGGAGAAGACGTAGAACTTGCCGAAGAAGCCGCCGGTGAAGGGGATTCCGATTAGAGAGAGCAGGAAGAGGCCGAGCGCGGCGGCGAGAACCGGGCGCTTGAGGGCGAGTCCGGCGTAGTCGTCGATGGTGCGGGCGTTCTCGTTGTAGCCGCCGATCTGGGTGATGACGGTGAAGGCTCCAACGTTCATGGCGGCGTAGGCTGCGGTGTAGAAGCAGGCCGAGGCGATTCCGTCAGCAGGGAAGGCCGTGTAGGCGACGAGGAGGTATCCGGCGTGCGCGATGGAGGAGTAGGCCAGCATCCGCTTGACGTCGCGCTGCATCAGGGCGCCGAGGTTCCCGATGAACATGGAGAGCGCGGCGATGACCCAGATGAGGCCGGCCCAGCGGGGCTCGTACGAGGGGAAGCCGGAGAAGAGGATGCGGAGCAGGACGGCGAAGGCCGCGGCCTTGGGGGCGGTGGACATGAGGCCGACGACCGGGGCAGGAGCGCCCTGGTAGACGTCGGGGGTCCAGACGTGGAAGGGGGCAGCCGAGACCTTGAAGCCGATACCGATGATGATGAGGGCAAGGGCGAGGATGGCGAGGGTGGGGGTCGCGGTGGTGGCGAGACCGCTTGAGATGGCGTCGATGCGGGTGGAACCGGTCGAACCGAAGGCGAGGGCGATTCCGTAGAGGAAGAAGGCGGTGGCGAAGGAGCCGAGGAGGAAGTACTTGATGGAGGACTCAGCCGTAGCGGCGTGGCCCTTGCGGAAGCCGGCCATGATGTAGGTCGAGATGGAGGAGATCTCGAGGCCGACGAAGACCATGAGGAGCTCGACCGAGCAGGTCATCAGCATCATGCCGACGGCACCGAAGAGGACGAGGGCGAAGTACTCGCCGGCGTGGGTGGCGTGGCCTTCGAAGTAGTCGACGGAGCTGAGCAGGGTTACAAGGACGATGGCCGAGATGAGCAGGTGGAAGAAGACCGAGAAGGTATCGACCTGGATGGTTCCGAAGTAGGCGTGCAGGGTACCAAAGCCGAGCTGATACCAGCTGGCGAGGCCTCCGGCGATCGTGCCGAGGATGGCGAGCCAGCCGAGGGGCTTGCGGGAGCTGCTGGGGGAGAGCATGGGCTCAGCCAGCATGATGAGCACGCCGGTGATGGTGAGGATGATCTCAGGCAGAAGAGCGAGGACGTTGGGAGACATCTAGCGGACTCCTTTCGTCGCGGAGGGTGCTGTAGTCATGTTGAGTGCAGTCTCTGGGGCCGAAGATGCAGGCCGGGCGCTGCTGGAGGCGTTGAAGTCCATCGTGACGGACTGGCTGCGATTGACGACGGCGGCGATGCGGACGGCCGCGGGGTCGATGGCGCGGAGCCAGACGGGGGAGGCGATTCCCATGAAGAGGAAGAGTGCGATCAGAGGCCAGAGCGCGAGGTGTTCGCGGGCAGTAAGGTCGACGGGAGCGATGGTCTCAGGGCGGCGTCCAAGCTCGCCGTAGAAGACGCGCTGGATCATCCAGAGCATGTAGGAGGCGGTGAGGATGACGCTCGAGGTGGCCAGTACGGTCCAGCCCATGTGGTGGGCGATGGTGGACTGCATGGTTCCGGAGAAGACCAGGAACTCACCGACGAATCCGTTGAGCATGGGCAGCCCGGTGACCGAGAGGGCCGTGAGGACGAACATCGTGACGATCCAGGGCAGCCGGGCAGCGAGGCCGCCGTATTCGCGCATGTCGTAGGTGCGGTAGCGCTCGTAGAGCAGACCGAGGAGCATGAAGAGGGCGGAGCCGCCGATGCCCTCGTTGAGGGTCTGGTAGATGCCGCCGTTGATGCCGGAGACGGTGAAGGCGAAGATCCCGAGGATGACGACCGACACGTGGCCGAGGGTGCCGTAGGCGGCGAGGCGCTTGAGGTCCTTCTGGACCAGTGCGACGAGCGCCCCGTAGACGATGCCGATGGCGCCGAGTGCGAGCATCAGGGGAGCGATGCGGTGTGACTGGGCGGGGAAGAGGCCGAAGGAGAAGCGAAGGATGGAGTAGAGGCCGAGCTTGCCGGCGAGGACCATGACCGCGGCGGTCGGGGCTTCAGAGACTGCGTCAGAGAGCCAGCCGTGCAGCGGGAAGACGGGAACCTTGACCGCGAAGGCGGCGAGGAAGGCCAGCGATGCCAGCCAGAGCGCGGTGGTGTTGGGCGAGATGCTGTGCGCGGCGGCGATCTGGGCGAGCTGCGGGTAGTCGAAGGTGCCAGTGCGGGCGTAGAGCCAGAGCATCGCGACCAGAAGGATGGCCGAGGGGATGAAGGCGTAAAGGAAGAACTTGATCGCGGCGCGGCGGCGGTTCTCAGTACGGCCGAAGGTGGCGATCAGCAGCGCCATGGGGACTAGGGAGAGCTCCCAGAAGGCGTAGTAGAGGAAGAGGTCGAGCGAGACGAAGATGCCGAGCATCGCGACCTGCTGGAGCAGGAAGAGGACGTAGAAGAGGCGGCGGCGGTTGTCGATCGCGTTCCAGGAGATGAGGACGCCGAGCGGAGCAAGCAGGCCGGTGAGAACGACGAGCCACATGGAGAGCCCGTCGACGCCGACGTGATAGCGAATGGCCGGAGAGGTGATCCAGGATGAGTTCTGCTGGAACTGGAAGGTGCCTGCGGCGACGCTGTAGTCGTAGTGGAAGGGAAGATGCAGCGTGCAGAGGAAGGTCAGCAGGGTGACGATGAGGGCTCCCCATTGCTGGAGGCGGTCACGGTCGGGCAACAGAGCAAGGACGATGGCTCCGGCGAGCGGGACGAAGGTGATGATCGTCAGGATGTTGTGGTCAATGTTCATCTCGAAAGCGCGTCCGGGTTCCTTATTTCGTTAGTGCAACCAGAGTGAGTGGCCGAAGATCATGACAGCGATGACGGCAGCGGCGCCGAGGGCGAGCCAGCCGGCGTAGGAGCGAATGTTGCCGGACTGAATCCGGCGGGCGAGAGAGCCGAGACCGCGAGCGCTGGCGCCCGCGGCAAATCCGGAGCCGTTGACGATACCGCCGTCGATGAGCCCGCCTAGGATAAGGCGGCTGATGACGAGCAGCGGGGTGACGATGACGCCCTGATAGATCTCGTCGACGTAGAACTTGTTGTCGACCAGGCGATAGAGAGCAGGGAAGCGCTGCGCGAAGGCTGCGGCGGTTCCGGGCCTCTTGTAATAGAGGACGTAGGCGATGAAGAGGCCGATGAGGGCGATCAGAACGGAGAAGGCAGCGAGGCCGAACTCGGTTCCATGGCTGACAACCGCGGTGGTCTGTACGGTGCCGACTGAGAAGACGGGATCGAGGAAGGCGCCGATCTCGTTGTGTCCGCCGAGAAATTCGGGGACCCCGACCCAGCCGCCGACGATGGAGAGCAGGGCGAGGATCATGAGCGGGAGCGTCATGACCAGCGGAGACTCGTGGACGCCGTGCCCATCATGGGCCTGGCCGGAGTCGTGACCGGCATCGTGGGCGTGTTGTGCGGCATGGTGCTCGTCAAAGCGCATTTCGCCGAAGAAGGTCTTGAACCAGAGCCGGAACATGTAGAACGAGGTCATGCCCGCGGTGACGACGCCGACGAGCCAGAGCAGCTTGCCGATGGGATTGGGTGAGACGAAGGCGCGGAAGAGGATCTCGTCTTTCGAGAAGAAGCCGGCGAGAGGCGGGATTCCGGCGATGGCGAAGACGCCCATCGTCATGGTCCAGAAGGTGACGGGGATGCGCTTGCGGAGGCCACCCATGTTGCGCATGTCCTGCTCACCGGAGAGCGCGTGGATGACAGAACCGGCGGCGAGGAAGAGCAGCGCCTTGAAGAAGGCGTGGGTGAGGAGGTGAAAGATTCCTGCGGTGTAGGCTCCGACTCCGCAGGCCAGGAACATGTAGCCGAGCTGCGAGACGGTGGAGTAGGCGAGGACGCGCTTGATGTCGTGCTGGACCATGCCGATGCAGGCGGCGAAGATGGCGGTGGCGGCTCCGATGATAGCGACGACGCCCAGAGCGTAGGGGGAACGGTCGAAGATGACGTGGGCGCGGGAGACCATGTAGATGCCCGCGGTGACCATGGTGGCGGCGTGGATGAGGGCGGAGACGGGGGTGGGGCCTTCCATGGCGTCGGGAAGCCAGACGTAGAGCGGGATCTGCGCAGATTTGCCGGTGGCTCCTACGACGAGCAGGAGAGCGATGGCGGTGAGGAAGCCGCCCTGCCACTCAGGATGCTGCGAGACGGAGCTGAAGATGGTGGCGAAGTCGAGGGTGCCGAAGTGCGCGATGAGCAGGAACATCGCGAGCAGGAAGCCGAAGTCGCCGATGCGGTTGACGATGAAGGCCTTCTTGCCGGCGTTGGCGGCGGAGTCCTTCTTGAAGTAGAAGCCGATGAGCAGGTAGGAGGCGAGACCGACGCCCTCCCATCCTACGAAGAGCAGAAGGAAGTTGGCCGAGAGGACCAGAACCAGCATGAAGAACATGAACAGGTTGAGGTAGGCGAAGAAGCGCCAGTAGCCCTCCTCGTGGGCCATGTAGCCGACCGAGTAGAGATGGATGAGGAAGCCGACGCAGGTGACGACGCCCAGCATGATGAGCGTGAGGTGGTCGACGGTGAAGGCGAAGTCGGCGTGGAAGCCGGAGACGGAGATCCAGGAGTTCCCGAAGAGCGTGGCGACCGACTGGATGGATTCGGGTGCGCCGGGGGCCCTCATGGTGAACCAGAGCCAGATCCAGAGGCAGGCCGAGAGGAAGGTCGGGACGAGAGCGACGGCGGAGACGAGCGGGCGCGGAAGACGGCGGCCCAGGGTTCCGTTGATGAGGAATCCGGCGAAGGGAAGCAGCGGAATCAACCAGAGGTAGGAAGCAGGCATCAGCGAATCTCGTGTCCTTAATTTTTCAGCAGGTTGACCTGATCGACGTTCAGGGTCCGACGGGTCCGGAAGATAGCGATAATGATGGCCAGCCCGACGGCGGCCTCAGCAGCGGCGACCACCATGACGAAGAAGACGAAGATCTGTCCGGTGATCTGGTGCCACATGTGGGCGAAGGCGACGAAGGTCAGGTTGACGGCGTTGAGCATCAGCTCAATCGACATAAAGATGGTGATGATGTTGCGCTTGATGAGGAAGCTGGCGACACCGATGGAGAAGAGCACAGCGGCAAGGACCAGGTAGTAGGAGATAGGGACGGTCATGCTGGTCTTATTGCTCCTTCCGCGCGAGCACAACGGCTCCCAGGATAGCGACGAGGATCAGGATGCTGGTGACCTCGAAGGGCAGCAGCAGATCGCGGAACAGGACACTGCTGATCTGCGAGATATTGTTGACGGCGTTCGTAAGATGGCTGCTCAGGTCAGTCGAGCCGAAGGCATGGCCGTTGCTCAGGAAGACGAAGCTGAGCAGGCAGAAGATTGCGGCGGCACCGGGGACACCCGCCATGTAGGCTGCGCGACTGCCGTGGGTGCGTTCTTCCTCGCCGGCGTTAAGCAGCATGACGACAAAGACAAAGAGCACCATGATGGCGCCGGAGTAGACGATGACCTGCGCTGCGGCGAGGAACTCGGCGCCCAGCGACCAATAGAGAACGGCCAGCGACATCATGACCACGATCAGCGAGAGCGCCGAGTTGATGGGATGCCGCTGCAGCAGGAAATTAATGGCCCCGGCTACGGCGAGCAGACCAAAGATAATGAACAATGCCAGTTGCATGATGCTCCGCAGATTCCTTCTTCAGTGAATCGCTTGAATCATTCGATACAGCGCAAACTTTTTTGTGGGCTACCTGTCGATTGTAAAGCAGGCACCCTGGGGCTCATCCGCGCAGTGCGAGGACGAGGCTGGTGGCGATGATGTTGAGAATGGCGACGGGAAGCAGAAACTTCCAGCCGAAGGCCATGAGCTGGTCGTACCGGAAACGGGGAAGCGTAGCGCGAACCCAGATATAGAGCAGCAGGAAAGCGAAGACCTTGGCGACGAACCAGAAGATGGGAAGAATAGCCGCAACGATCGCGCTCGATGGCGTCGGGAAAAGGTTTCCGAAGGGGCTGGTGGGGCCGCCGAAGAAGAGCAGGGTGGCCACGCAGGCGACGGTGATCATGTTGGCGTACTCGGCCATGAAGAACATGGCGAACTTCATCGAGGAGTACTCGGTGTGATAGCCGGCGACCAGCTCGGATTCTGCCTCGGGAAGGTCGAAGGGAGCGCGGTTGGTCTCGGCGTAGGCGGCCATCAGATAGATGAAGAAGGCGACGATCTGAAAACCGCCGAAGATGTTCCACGAAAGAGCGCCGTGGCCGGACTGGGAGGCCACGATATCGCGTAGCCGAAGCGAACCGGCCCGAAGGACGACACCGACGAGCGACAGGCCAAGGGCGAGTTCGTAGCTGATGACCTGCGAGGTGGCGCGAAGGGAGCCGAGCAGGGCGAACTTGTTGTTCGAGGACCAGCCGGAGAGCGCGATGCCGTAGACACCGATTGAGGTTATACCCAGGATGACAAGGAGACCGATGTTGACGTCGGCGATAGCTCCCATATCGACGCTGATTCCGTTTGCGGTGACGCGTGTGACTGCACCGAACGGAACGACGGCGATGGAGATAAGCGCGCAGCTGAGCGCGATGATGGGCGCCAGGATGAACAGGGGACGCTCGGAAGCCAGAGGCATGAGGTCTTCCTTGAGGAAGAGCTTGATACCGTCGGCAAGCGGCTGCAGCAGGCCGAAGGGACCGACGCGGGAGGGTCCCCAGCGGTTCTGCATGCGTCCCAGGACCTTGCGCTCGAGCAGAACGGTGTACGCCACCGCCGTAAGCGTGATGACGAGCACGACAACGATCTTGAGGATCGAAAGCAGCAGGAATGTCTGAAATTCAGTGAGATGGCTCATAGTTATCTTTATTGCCTATTGCCTTCGGATGGTCTTGCGCATTTCACCGCCGTGCCATATGCGACCACGCTCTTTTCTAGGTCTCTACTACTCATTGCGTATCGAAATGCGATAACGCCGTTCGCTCCTGCTTCAGAGGCTGATCGAGCCAGTCTCTGCTTTGCCTCGAATAGCAACTCGTCTAATCCACCTCCACCTACAACGCCGATGCTTCCGACAGACATTGCGGTAAGTGATTTTTCAGCGATACCTTCAACGGGCCCCATAACGCTTGTGATCTCAAATCCAAATAGGTTATCTGCAGATGTGATCATGTTTTGCGCAATTTGCGAGTCGAGTTTGTTTAGTCCTAGCATTCAATTTGCTTTCAGCTTCAATCTCATTCTGCTGCCGTGTGAATCTGGATCAGCGGCTCGTTGCCTTGGTACCGCTGCACGTCGTTGAGTGCTGGTGAGAACCGGCCGAGCGTTCCCGAGGTAAAGAGCGTATCGCCGGAGGGAAGTACAAGGTCGCGGCGCTTTGCCGATGCGGCGGAGCCTGCCGCCGGTTCCAGGTGCTGGTCGTTGGCGCTGAGGAGCTGCAGGCGAAGCAGGTTGTAACCGGGCACAAGGCGCTGGATCTCATCCAGGATGGCCCAGGGGTCGAACGGCGACAGCTTGGGCTCAAGATTGTTGGCAGTCAGCCAGACGGCGTGACGGTCGGCCTCGCCGGATTGTGCGCCGCGGCTCTGGCCCATGTCGGCGCGAAGACCTTTGCCGAACGGAACGAGAGACTTGATGTCGGCACCCATCTTGTCGGCGATGCGGACGATCATCTCGAAGTCGGTGCGGACGCCGGCGCGATCGCCAGCCTTCTGGACGAGCTGAAGATCGCCGTAGCTGTTGGTGACGGAGCCGCCCTTTTCGTAGAGGTTGGCGGCAGGAAGGATCACGTCAGCGAGCTGTGCCGTCTCCGTCATGAACATCTCCTGCACGACCACGAAGGTGTCCTTCAGGGCGGCGGGATCGATGTTGAAGCGCGAGACGGGATTTGAGTTGACGACGTAGAGCGCGGAGAGCTCGCCACGGCCGGCAGCCTCAAATATCTCGAGCATGTTGAGGCCGGGTTCGGAGGGCAGATTCTGTTCGGCAAAGGCGTCAGGATTCGATACCGGGACATAGCCGGGAAGCATGTCGGGCAGCAGGCCCATGTCGGCGGCGCCACGCGAGTTGACGTAGTCGGACAGCAGGGCAAACTTCGCACCCGGAATGGTGAGGCCGAACTCGATCAGACGCTTGAGATCGGCACCGCGAAGCTCGGACCCGATCAGGATCAGCAGCTTTTCTTCTGCCTTTACGGCATCGCGGAACGCATCGAGCGCGGAGGTGTCGGCGGCTGCGTTGGATGCAGAGGCCGCATCGCCGGAAAGGTAGGCCGCGAGGGCGCCGTAGCCGAAGGGAGCAAGCTGCAGGAAGGCCTTTGCCTGACGGCGCAGCTTGATCTCGTCGGTGTTGGCGATGTAGAGCCGGGCCTTGTTCAGACGAACATCTGAGCGCAGGTTCCAGGCAGTTCCCGGTGCCTGGTTGGTGGGGTCGCCACCGACGAGCAGAACTGCGGGAAAGCTCTGGGTGTCGCGCCAGGAGGCCGTTCGGCCCTGCTGGCCGGCGAGGGCCTGGACGAAGGTGACGTAATCGGCGGTGCGGTGGTGGTCGATGTTGTTGGTACCGAGTATCGTCCGGGCGAACTTCTGAAGAAGATAGGCCTCTTCGTTCGTAAGGCGGTTGCCGCCGATAACCCCGATGGACTTGCCGCCGCGGGCATCGCGCAGTTCGCGGAGCTTTTTGCCGGCATGGACGAATGCCTCTTCCCAGGAAACTTCCTTGAGGGTGCCGTCAGCCTGGCGGACCAGAGGAGTCGTGATGCGCTCTGGGGAGTTGGCAAAGTCGAAGGCATACCGACCCTTGTTGCAGAGGAAGTCGCCATTGATTCCTGACTTGTCGCGGTTGTCGCCGCGAACGATCTCTGCTCCGTCGGAGGTAGAACGCACGCCGAGGGTGGTCTTGCAACCATCGCCGCAGTGGGTACAGATGGTCGCGACGTGGTTCATCTCCCACGGGCGGGTCTTGTACCGGTAGGCTCCGGAGGTCAGGGCCCCGACAGGGCAGGCATCGATGCACATGCCGCACTGCTCACAGTCGAGGTGTGCGAGATGATCGGGCGACTGATGGGCGGGAATGTTGGGGGCGATGACGGCGGAGGAGCCGCGGTTCTGGATGCCCAGTGCGAAGACGTCCATGCCTTCGCCGCACATCCGAACGCAGCGGTAACAGAGGATGCAGCGGGGGCGGTCGAAGAAGACGACGGGGGACCACTGCTGCTCTTCGCGGTGGTTCTTGGCCTCGGCGTACAGGCTCTCACCGGCGCCGTACTTGAAGGTCATGTCCTGCAGCTCACACTCGCCGCCGGCATCGCAGACGGGACAGTCGAGCGGGTGGTTGCCGAGGAGAAGCTGGAGCGTCGCCTTGCGGGCCTGCGCGATCTCGGGGGTCTCGGTCGAGACCACCATGCCCTCAGCGACCGGGGTGGTGCAGGCGGTCTGGAGCTTGGGCATCTTCTCGATGCGGACGACGCACATGCGGCAGGCGGCCTGCAGCGAAAGACCGGGGTAGTAGCAGAAGGCGGGGACTTCGATCCCGGCGGCCTTGCAGGCGTCGATGAGCAGCGTGCCCGCGGGAGCGGTGAGTTGTTTGCCGTCTACGGTGAAGGTTACGTCTGGCATGGCTTAGTGCGCTCCTACGAGCTGTTCGACCGTGATGATCGGGGTTCCGGCCTTGTGGCCCTCGATGTAGTCTTCGAACTCCTTGCGGAACTTCTTGACGAAGCCGAGCGTGGGCATGGCGGCCGCATCGCCGAGCGGACAGAAGGTGCGGCCCATCATGTTTTCGGCGAGATACTGAACGTTAGCGACGTCTTTCTTGCTTCCGCCGCCGCTGTACACGCGGGTCAGAGTCTTCTTGATCCAGTCCGTGCCCTCGCGGCAGGGGATGCACCAGCCGCAGGATTCGTGCTGGTAGAAGGCGATGGTGCGCAGAGCGAACTCCACGATGGAGACGGTCTCGTCGAGTACGACGATTCCGCCGGAGCCCAACATGGTTCCGGCTTTGCCCATCTGGTCGAAGTCGAGGCCTACATCGATCTCTTCCGGCAGCAGCACCGGGCATGAGGAGCCGCCGGGAACGACAGCTTTGAGCTTTTTGCCGCCGCGGATTCCGCCAGCGACGTCATAGATCGCCTTTTTGAGGTTGTAGCCCATGGGCAGCTCGTAGACGCCGGGGCGCTCGACGTGTCCGGAGATTCCGAAGAGGCGGGTTCCGCCGTTGCGTTCGGAGCCGATCTTGGCATAGGCTTCGCCGCCCATCAGCAGGATGTGGGGGGCGGAGGCGATTGTCTCGGCGTTGTTGATGACGGTGGGACCACCGTAGAGGCCGACGACTGCGGGGAACGGGGGCTTAATGCGGGGAACCCCGCGCTTGCCTTCGAGGGATTCCATGAGGGCGGACTCTTCGCCGACCTCGTAGGCTCCTGCGCCGGTCTGGGTGACGATATCGAAGTCCAGGCCAGAGCCGAAGATGTTTTTGCCAAGGAAGCCCTTCGCGTAGGCATCGGCGACGGCCTTCTCCATGATCTTGAGGAGATAGCGGTACTCGCCGCGAAGGTAGATGAAACCCATCTTCGCGCCGATGGCCAGACCGGCGATCATCGTGCCTTCAATGACGGCGTGCGGGTCGTGCAGGAAGATGACGTGATCTTTGCAGGTTCCGGGCTCGGATTCGTCCCCGTTGACCAGGACGTACTTGGGCTTTTCAGACTGCTTGGGGACGAAGGACCACTTCATGCCGGTGGGGAATCCTGCTCCACCGCGCCCGCGAAGGCCGGATGCCTTCATGGTGTTGATGATCCAGTCGGGACCTTCGGCGATGGCCTTCTGGACGGCCTTGTAGCCGTCGAGCTCCAGGTACTTCTCGATGTCGGCTGCGCCCTGTCCGAAACGGCTGCTGATGACTTTGACTTCGTCGGGATGGGAGACGAGGGTCGGCATGCTATTTCACGTCCTTTCCCTTGCCGGCGCGGTAGGTCTCGAGGATCTCGTCGACCTTGACGGTGGTGAGGTTGTCGTGGAAGTCGTAGTTGACCTGCATGGCAGGCGCCCAGCAGCAGGCACCGATGCATTCGACCTCTTCGAGCGAGAAGAGCTTGTCGGCAGTGACCTCTTTGTGGCCGATGCCGAGCTTGTGCTTGCAGTGGTCGAGAATCTCGTAGCCGCCGCGCAGCATGCAGGAGATATTCGTGCAGACCTGCACGTTGTACTTGCCCGCAGGCTTGGTGCGGAGCATGGAGTAGTACGACAGCACGTTGCGGACATCGAGCTCCATCAGGTCGAGGCGCTCGGCGATCTCGGTCACGACGGCGTCGGAGACGTAGCCGACCTCGTCCTGCGCGTAGAGCAGCATGGGGACGAGGGCCGAGCGTTTGACGGGGTAGAGAGTTACCAGGCGGTCGAAGCGCGCGGCTGTCTCGGGCGTAAAGATTGAATTGGCGATCTCACTCACTGTGCATCATCTCCCGCGCCAGTTCTTCGGCGGCAAGGTCCATCTCCTGTGTCTTTGCATCCAGTTTAACCGTTCCATCCTCCAGGAGCGAAAAGGCGGATTGGTTTCCTTCGCTGTCTTCCGCAAGATCATGCGTAAAACGAAGCCAGCGAGCGGCTACGCGAAGCGTGATCTCGTCTGCGCCGACCTCGACGACTGCATGATGCCGGCTGTTGAGTCCATGGGCGGCTGCGTAGGAGCGGAGCAGTGAGGCCCAGGAGGTCCAAAGTTCGGTACGAAGTCGACTATCCAACCGGTACCTCAGGGGCTAAAGCCCCGAATTCTTTGTTGCATGTCTCGGCACGGCTGAAGCCGTGCCCTTAACCAATCCAAAACGGTTCATCCAGCCCGGCCGAGGATCCAGTCCGGGTAAGCAAATCCTAGCGATCGATGGCTCCCAGCACGATGTCGATCGAACCAATGACAGCGACGACGTCGGCGAGCAGCCTGCCCTTGCACATGGTCTCGAGCGCCTGCAGGTTGGCGAAGTCGGCGTTGCGCATGTGGACGCGGTAGGGCTTGGCGGTCCCGTCGGAGACGACGTAGTAGTTCATCATGCCGTGCCCGGCTTCGACGGAGCTGGTTGCCTCACCTGCCGGAACAGCAAAGCCTTCGGTGACAATCTTGAAGTGATGGATTAAGGATTCCATCTGAGTCTTCATCTGCTCACGATCGGGAAGGATGATCTTGGGAGCGTCGGCGACGATGCGGCCTTCGGGCATACCATCGAGCACCTGGTGGCAGATCTTGACCGACTCACGCATCTCCTGCATACGGAGGACGTAACGGGCCCAGACGTCGCTTTCGGTCGAGACCGGCACGTTGAACTGGAACTTCTCGTAGCTGGAGTACGGCATTGCCTTGCGGACGTCGAAGTCGATGCCGGCAGCGCGCAGCGGGGGGCCAGTTACGCCGAGGGCGATTGCGTCCTCGGGCGAGATGTAGCCGACGCCCTTGAGACGGTTGATCCAGATGGGATTTCCGGTGAGCAGCGACTCGTATTCGTCGATCTTGGAAGGGAATTCGTTGAGGAAGTCGCGGATGGACTCGAAGAGGCCAATCGGCGGTTCCAGGCTGACTCCGCCGATGCGGATATAGCTGGTCATCATGCGCTGGCCGCTGACGGCCTCGAAGATGCGCAAAAGCTTTTCGCGCTCGCGGAAGCAGTAGAGGAAGACGGTGAGCGCGCCGATGTCCATGGCGTGGGTTCCCAGCCAGACGAGATGCGAGTTGATCCGCATCAGCTCGTTGAAGAGAACGCGCAGCCACTGGGCCTTGTCGGGAATGTCAAGCTGGAGGAGCTTCTCAACCGCGAGAGCGTACGCCGTGTTGTTGATCATCGGCGCGAGGTAGTCGATGCGGTCGGTGAGGGGAACGACCTGCTGGTAGAACTTGGCCTCGCAGGTCTTCTCGATGCCGGTGTGCAGGTAGCCGATGTCGGGAGCGAGGGAGACGACGGTCTCGCCATCGATCTCCAGCACCAGGCGAAGCACGCCGTGGGTGGAGGGGTGCTGCGGGCCCATGTTGATGACCATGGTCTGGTCGGCGATGGGGTCGTTGCCGTGGTGGCGACGCTCGGAGTCGGCGATGACGTCTTCAATACCGGGATTGATCTGGTCGGGAGCGGCGATGGGTGACATTAGCGATAGCCCTCCACGGGATAGTCCTTGCGCAGGGGATGGCCCTGCCAGTCTTCAGGCATCATGATGCGGCGCAGGTTGGGGTGGCCGCTGAAGTGGACACCGAAGAGGTCGAAGACTTCGCGCTCGTAGAAGTTGGCTGCGGGCCAGTTGGGCGTCAGGCTGTCAAGAACGGCATCATCGCCGGACAGGCGGACAACGACACGCACTCTTCGCTTGAGGGCGAACGAGAGGAAGCTGTAGCTAATCTGGAAGCGGGGTTCGGACGGATACCAGTCCACGCCGGTGACGTCCTCAAAGAAGATGAAGCTGGCCTGTCGCAGCGCCTCAGCGGCGGAGATGATGTTCTCGCGGGCGACCGTGATAGTCAGCTCACCGCGGTCGTACTTCGCGTCGGTGGCAAAGTCCTGCAGCGCTTTTAGCGCAGGATCGTCCGGCAGGGCCTCAGAGACGGCCTGGGTACCAAAAACTGCGGGGTCCATTAAAGATCTCCCTTATCGGTGGACCAGTCGAGGATGCCTTTCTTCCAGACATAGAACAGGCCCACAGCTACAAAGCCGAGGTAGACGAGCATCTCGTAGAAACCAAACATCTTCGATCCGGTGATCGAGGGCAGGCGCCGAAAGATGACGGCCCAGGGAAGCATGAAGACTGCCTCCACATCGAACAGGATGAAGAGCATGGCGACCATATAGAAGCGCACGGAGAAACGCCCGCGGGCATCGCCGATCGGGTCCATTCCGCATTCATAGGGCCCAAGTTTCGTCCGTGAATTCTTATGCTTGCCGATCAGGAACGATACCCCCACCATTCCACATGCAAGACCAAGAGCTACTAAGATTTGCAGGACAAGCGGAAGATAGTTCCAGATGTAGGGATAATTGTGCATGACCATCTTCGACTCTAGTTTTGTGGCTGTCCAGTGTCAAGCAAGATAGCTGTTTGTGCGGCTATCGAAGCAGTCTGCCGTAGGCATCGATGATGTGATCCCCGATCTGCGCTGCGAGTAGACCTCCAGCGGCCAGAAAGCTCCCAAACGGCAACTTCGAAGTGCTGGTTGCCCGGCCGCGTGCTACCAGGATCGCTCCATAGAGGCTTGCCGCGAGCGTCCCGAAGAAGAAGGAGAGCATCGCTGGCCAGAAGCCGATCAGGGCAGCAATCATGGCGAGCATCTTGGCGTCGCCGAGTCCGATGCCTTCGCGATGACGCAGCTTGCGGTAGAGCCAGCGGATGAGGAGCAGCAGAAGCCAGGCTGCCAGGGCTGCCAGCATTCGGCCCCCGATGAGGGCCTCAGGACCGGTCAGGAAGACGTTCCCGGTATCGTTCGGTATTCCGGCACTGGTCAGGTGGATTCTGTTCTCCGGCAGGAGGATCTGGTCCTGTGTAGGACCCAGAAAGACAGCCTGTACGCAGATCAGGCCGAGTCCCACCATGATTCCGGTGAGGGTGAAGGAATCCGGCAGCAGCCCGGTCTGCCAGTCCATAATCATGAGCCCGATTAGAAGAAATCCGAGAACGGCCGTTGCAATGTTCGAGATGATGGCGAATGGAGCATAGGACGATGGGCCTGTATGGGAACTGAAGTAGAACTCAAACACCGTATGGAGACGCGCGGCCTGAATGGCGAACCAGATCGCCGTCGCGAGTTCGACGACGGGATAGCGCCAGGGAATGGGCCGGCCGCAGTCACGGCAGCGTGCGCGAAGCAGAAACCAGCTCAGGACGGGGATGTTGTCATGCCAGCGGATAGGTGATTCGCACTCCGGGCAGTGCGACCCGGGGCGTGCGAGCGACGCCTTCTGCGGCAGACGCGAGATGCAGACATTGAGAAAACTGCCAAAGATGAGTCCGAGAACGAAACCAGCTGCTTCGTAGACGATGCGCGGGGTCACATGGAAAGTATACGGCGATTGTCAGAAGTCCACGTGCATGCGGAGCGCTTCGACCAGAACGGGTCCGCGGTCCTTGTTGTAGCCGGGATGCTGGATGAACTGCAGATTGAGAGCGTAGTACAGACCGCGCCATGAATGCAGGTTGTAGTAGCTCTCGAGGATGTCTTCGCGGGCGTAGTTCAGTCTTCCATCTCCCAGAAGAAACCCGAGGCCGCCATAGCGCAGGTAGTTCTGGTGATCGCGTTTGATTGCGTTCGAGACAAAAGCTACGCCGAGCTTGTCGTTCGGGCGATGAAAGGCCCGACCCGAGTAATCTCCGCCAAGAGCGACGCTCTGGTCGACCTCGGTGTAAGCATAGGACTCGTGCTGTCCCTCATTCCAGCCGAAGCGGAAAAAGCCGCGCAGGTTGGGAGTCAGATCCTGCTGAGCGTTGATACCGAAGCCATATTTAACCGAGCTGAATCTCGCATGCGCCGCGATATCGGGGGTTTTGTCCTTTCCGGAGCGATAGCCACTCACTGCATCCCGGTAGAGCCCCATATGAGCATGGTTGACGAAGCTCAGCACACGAATTGTTCCTTTGCGGTCCGAGGGGAGCAGGGAACCCAGCAGTGGCTTGCGCAGCTCGAACTCGAAGTTCTGTCCGTTGGCGCGGCTGAAGGCCCAGTCGAGGTCGATGCCATTCGCAACCGTGGGCATCGCCGCTAAGCCATAGCGCGCGGACCATGCGCGATCGTGGTATTCCAGCACGGCACCGTAGGTGTATCCGCGGGTATCAGCGGCGTAGTCCCACGCGCCGTTGTTGTCTACCGTCCAGTTGAGGAACTGGAGATGGCTGTCAGATCCGATCGTGTTGATGTCAAAGTAGTCCGGCAGACTCATCTTGCCGAGGTGAAGCTCGAAACGACGCTCGGGTGTCTGGCTTGCGAGTGAGAAAGGGGTACGTTCGGATTCGACCAGCTTGTCGGTGAGGCCAAGGACCTGGTGTATCTGCACTCTGGCGAGATAAGGTTTGGAGCCGAGATTTGGATTGCGTACGACGTCCAGATTGGTGAATCCAGCGAGACCGAGAGCCTGGCTGATACCGCGGCCGCCTGCAGATTCAAGATCGACGATCGCATCGGTGGAGTAGCGCGGATTGTGATTGAGTTGCAGGCCAAGATAAAGCGTACCTACCAGGGAGGTCTTATATTCACCACGGGCCTGAAGGCTATTGGGGCCCTGGTAAGGGGAATGAAACGGGCCGTGCGCCTGCAGGATGATGTTTGCCTGTCCGGCAATGTAGTAGCGGGCGTTCTCCGGATGGGGGAACATGGTCGTCACGGCGCTCGCTGACGGAGCATTTGGGAGGGAAGCGAGATCCCTGGCCGGCTGTTGCGCGCAAACGGCTGAAGCAGGAAAGAGTGCGAGACAGAGAATGCGGAATGCGAGAGCGTTCAGACGCATTTTGGGTATATTCATCTTCCTGGTCGTCCGTAAAAAGCGGAGAAATGCTGTCGGTTAGAGGTGATTCAGCGAAAGATCAGCGGAAGACCTGAATGAGAAGCCAGGCATTGAGCCCGGCTATCAGGAATGCGACCATCCAGCTTAAAAGACGAACCCATTGCCTGTTGACGAAAGGTCCCATCAGGCCGGGATTGCTTGTGAAGCGTACCAGCGGAAAGACCGCGAAGCTGAGCTGCATGCTTAGGATGACCTGACTGAAGACGAGGAGCTTCCCTGTTCCGGAGCTTCCGTAGAGAGCCGTGACGATGACGGTCGGGACGACGGCGGCGAGTCGGGTGATCAGACGCCGTTGCCAACTGGGAAGCCGCATCCCAAGGAAGCCTTCCATGACGATCTGGCCGGCCAGGGTTCCAGTCACGGTGGAGTTCTGGCCGGAGGCGAGCAGCGCCAGCGCAAAGATCATGCTGGCCCCCGTAAAGCCGAGCAGGGGAGTGAGAAGCTTGTAGGCGTCGCCGATCTCAGCCACCTCGGTATGGCCGTTGCGATGGAAGACGGCGGCGGCGACGATGAGGATGGCGGCATTGATGAAGAGTGCGATCGTCAGCGCGGTTGCGGAGTCGAAGTTGGCCAGTCGGATCGCCTCACGCTTTCCGCCAATCGTCCGGGGATAATCGCGCGTCTGCACGATGGAGGAGTGCAGGTAAAGGTTATGGGGCATTACGGTAGCCCCAAGGATGCTGATCGCGATGTAGAGCATCTCCGGGTCGCGAAGGACGGCGCGCGAGGGGATGAAGAGGTGGTGAGCGATGGGCAGCCACTCCGGCCGGGAAAGCGCGATCTCGATTCCGAACAGAACGGCGATGGTGCCGATCAGAACCATGACGAAAGCCTCGAGGTATCGAAATCCGCGACGCTCCAGCAGAAGGATCAGAAGGACGTCGACGCTGGTGATCAGGACGCCGACGATGAGGGGAATTCCGAAGAGCAGCTGTAGTGCGATGGCGGAGCCGATGACCTCAGCGAGGTCGCAGGCAGCGATGGCGATCTCGGCAAAGATCCACAGGGCGATGTTTACGGGACGGCTGTATTGGTCGCGGCAGGCCTGCGCCAGGTCGCGTTCGGCTGCGATGCCGAGTTTGAGGGCAAGACTCTGCAGCAGGATGGCCATCACGTTGGAGGCCATGATGACGAACAGGAGCGTATAGCCATACTTCGAGCCTGCGGCGAGGTCGGTGGCCCAGTTGCCGGGATCCATGTACCCTACGGCGACCATGAAGCCGGGTCCGATGAAACCCGCCGCCCGCCTCCAGAGTTGGCGGGATGTCGTAAGCCGGACGCTCGAAGGGGCTCCGGCAAGGGCGGACCGGGTGGAGGTCGTTTCCGCGGACGATATTGTCGTGACAGTCTCCATCCTTTACAGGAGTATGCCACACGATGTTAACCAAGGTTAACTATTTTTTTTAAGGTACGGTTATTTCCTTCTTACCCAAACCTTGTCTGCTGCAGCCTTTCCGAGCGTGAAGGCCCCCCCGGGGGTCTCCATGGAGAACGTCTCGTCATAATTTCTCGCGGTGATCCGGACGGTGGACTGGGGATCGACGCCGAGTTTGTGCAGAAAGAGCAGGAGTTTGGGATCCCGCTCATAGAGACTCGCGACGACATAGTCTGCGTCTTCGGCGGCCTCCGACAGAGGAATGAGCCCCCGTTTTTTGCGCCGAGCGGGGCTCTCGGGCAGCACCGAATTGCCGTGGGGGCAGGTTCCGTGTTCGCCGAGCTTCTCGATCAGCTTGGCCTCGAAAGCAGGCGAGACGGCGTGTTCCAGACGCTCGGCCTCGTCGTGGATCTGGTACCACTCCATGCCAAAGATCTCTGACAGCATGCGCTCGATCAGGTGATGACGCAGGGCCGTTCTGTAGGCAGTTTCTTTCCCTTTGGCGGAGAGTTGCAATGTACCGTCATTCTTCACCAGAACATAGCCGTCGCGCTTCAGGCGTTTGAGAGCCATGGTGACCGCCGGCGGCGAGACAGAGAGCCAGTGAGCCAGAGTGGCGGAGATAACATGCTGACCCTCGGACTCAGCCTCTAGAATCGCTTTGAGATAGTCTTCCTTGGATACGGTAATGGAGTCTTTCATCCGAGCCTTTGATCTAACAAGTAAATGGCATCAGCTATTAACTATAGCTAATGCCATCTGGTGAACCAAAACCCGTTAGAAGTCTTAGCGGGATTTCGCTCCGACCGCGACCAATCCTACGCCAGCCACCAGTGCGATGGTGCTGAGGATGGGAGAGATTGGTACAGTCTCCTTCTTTTCGTGGGAAATCTGAATGGGACCGGCGTCTACGTCTTTGTGCTGATGGGTGAAGCTGAATCCGCCCATTGCAAATCCGACGATGCCAAGCAGAATGAGAACAATTCCGATGATCGTTGCTGGTTTCATCTTCTCGGAGAACCTTTCAAGGCATGAATTGAGAACAGGAGCAGGAGTGCTCTTAGGTTGTCCTGCATTGTTCTAGGTGCGATGCCGCGGTAACTGTGTGAGATGTATGGGACATAAAGGTGAGGAGTTTACGGGACTTGATCTGGCGCCTTCGGTGGGCGTAATCTCTTCTTACACGGGAAAGGAGGATGATCCAGCCTATGAAATCTGACAGTTCGAGTTCGATCTATGTACGTGAGGTGACTGAGGCTTAGAGCGTCCCTGCTCCTAGTCCTGGCGATCTTCAGGAAACTCGCTGAAAGTACTCCGCCGAGGTAAGTCCGAGCATTGGACGCCTCAGGTCAATCTCAACAGTTCACCGGCAGCGGCCCGCAGCTCCCATCGAGCGCGGGCCGTTCGCGTTTGGTCTTAGAATGGATTCCATGACACCTCTGGTAATTGCGGGAAGAGCTTTTCAGTCGCGGCTGATCGTTGGAACGGGCAAATACAAGGACGGTCCGGAGACCCAGGCGGCGATCGAAGCCTCCGGGGCCGAGATGGTGACGGTCGCTGTTCGACGGGTGAATCTCGACCGTTCGAGCGAGTCCCTGTTGGACTACATCGACCCGCAGCGCTACTTTCTCCTGCCGAATACGGCTGGCTGTTACACAGCGGAGGAGGCAGTTCGGGCTGCGCGGCTAGGGCGAGAGGTGGGGCTCTCGGACTGGGTGAAGATCGAGGTGATCGGCGATCAGGCTACTCTCTATCCCGATGTACAGGCGACGCTCGAAGCGACACGCGTATTGGTAAAGGAAGGCTTTACAGTTCTTCCGTATACCTCTGATGATATTGTGTTTGCGAAAAGATTGATCGATGTAGGTGCAGCTGCGGTGATGCCGCTCGGGGCCCCTATCGGGAGCGGTCTGGGACTACAGAATACGGCCAACCTGCGCATCCTTCGGGAGATGATCACAGAGGTTCCACTGATTGTGGATGCGGGTGTCGGGACCGCGTCTGACGCGACAGTGGCGATGGAGCTGGGATTCGACGGTGTCCTGATGAACACGGCGATTGCATTGGCGAAAGATCCAATTCTGATGGCGGAGGCGATGCAACACGCTGTATTGGCGGGCCGGCAGGCGTACCTGGCGGGCAGAATGCCTCGGAGGCTGTACGCTACGGCCAGCTCTCCGCTGGAGGGAATTTCGAAGTAGCAGGGTTCTGTTTGGCGGGTCTGTCTGAATGGAAATGAAGTAAACTTCGCGCATGCGCGTGTTCGGAATTGACTGCGGGACGGAGTTCACCGGGTATGGTGTGGTCGAGGTGGACTGCGATGCCCGCATGCCGCGGCTTGTTCGTGTCGCAGGAGGAACGATCCGGCTCAACAAGAAGCAGAAGTCGCCGGTACGGCTTGCGCAGGTGTATGCCGAACTAACGGCGGCGATGGAACTTCATCAGCCGGATGTGGTGGCGATTGAAGAGGTGTTCTTTTCTGCGAACGCAAAGTCAGCCCTGAAGCTGGGACAGGTGCGGGGCGTCGCCATGCTGGCGGCAGCTACCGTGGGGCTCGAGGTCGTTGAGTATGCTCCCCTGAAGATTAAGAGTTCAGTTGTAGGGTACGGTTTGGCGGCGAAGGAGCAGGTTCAGTTCATGGTGATGCGGTTGCTGGAGTTGGATGAAGCCCCGGACTCCGCTGATGCCGCCGATGCGCTCGCCATTGCCATCTGTCATATCCACACGGCACAGACGCTTTCGGTGCAGGGGGGAGCGCGATGAAGCTCTTAGCTGCAGTCTTCAGCCTCATAGTTCTGCTGGGCGACCAGACCATAGTCGCTGCTGTCCAAGTTGCGAACGAAGCGGGGCCGAAGAGCACGGGTGCTGAGGTGAGCTTCCAGTTTGAGAGGGCCGGGCTGTCGGTTCCGAAGTACAAGATTGTCATGCATGAGGATGGCGCCGGAAGTTATCAGGCGGAGGTGGCGCCTGTTGGCATCGGGGGCGGTACGATGGGCGTATCTGCTGTGCCGCGGCCCATTAGTCAGCCGATCAGGATAAGCAGTGCAACGACACAGATGGTCTTCCAGGCGGCTCGCTCGCTCGATCGATTCAATATTCCGTGCGAATCGAAGGCGAAGAACATCGCCGATACCGGCAAAAAGATCCTCAGCTATAAAGGAAACGACGGCGAGGGTTCGTGTCACTACAACTACTCTGAAAACAAAAGCGTTTCGCAGCTTACGGACACTTTCCAGGCGATCGCACAGACTATGGACGAGGGACGCAAACTGCAGTTCCTGCATCGCTTCGACCGGCTCGGGTTGTACTCCGAGATGGAGGTGCTGAGCCACGAAGTGGAGGAGAAGCGTGTGCTGGAGCTTGGCAACATCGATTCCGCGCTGCGATCTATCGTGGCAGATGAAGCCCTCATGCAGAAGGTCCGCGAACGTGCCGCGCATCTGCTGGCGCTAGGAGAAGATCAAGGTCCGTCTCAAACCAGATAGCTCAATTCCGCAGAGCGCGATATAGTTCAGCCATCGCTTCGAGGGAAAGGGATTCTGCGCGCACCTGCCGGGGGAATGAGACCGGCCACCGGGATTCGAGATCGGCAGAGGTGTGTCCCGCGGCCTTCAGGTTGTTCTCAAGAGTCTTCCGTTTCTGAGCGAAGATCTCTTTCAGGAAACGGTCGAATCCCCCGGGGTCAACACCCAGTTCATCGAAACGGGGAGCAAAGTCCAACCGAAGCACGGTCGAATATACCTCGGGTGGAGGAGAGAACGCCCCGGGTGGCAGCGTAAAGAGGTTTTCGACGCGCGCGTTCATCTGCGCCGTTGCTGAGAGCAGGCCGTAGTTTCGGACGCCGGGTGAAGCCGAGACCCGCTCGGCTACTTCTCGCTGCATCATCAGGACGGCGCGGGAGAGTAGACCCGCGGCTCCGGCATGGAAGAGCTTCAGCAGGATGTCAGAGGTGATGTAGTAGGGCAGGTTGCCGATGACATCGGCTCCGCCTCCTGTAGGCACGATGGATGCGAAGTTCGCCTTGAGGAAGTCGATCTCGATGATCTGGACATTGGCTTTTGAGGCAAAGCGGCGGGCAAGAGCGGGGGCCAGCTCGCGGTCTAGCTCCAATGCGATCAGCCGGCCTGCTTTTTCCGCCAGAATCTCGGTGATGGCACCGCGTCCGGGACCGATCTCAATCACCGTGCGATTGCGGATGTCGCCGAGAGCATCGACGATGGCGTGCCTGGCGCGGTGGTCCACCAGAAAGTTTTGTCCGAGTTTTGGCTTGCGTTTCATGACGGTGGAAGCCTGGAAGCGGCTTTGTGCATCTCTTTGTATAGACTAACCTTTTGAGTTTGACGAACGAGAGGAAGACGCTATGCATATTGTGTTTGCGGCTTCGGAGTGCGCACCGTGGGCAAAGACTGGCGGCCTTGCGGACGTGATCAGCGCGCTGCCGAAGACGCTGGTAAAGATGGGACATAAGGTGCAGGTCTACATCCCGTTCTATCGGCAGGTCGCTAAGGCTGTCTCCAAGCCAGCTGTCGTTCTGCCCAGCGTCACCATACCGTTTCCTTCCTACAACCGCTTTGCGCGAATTCTCGATGGCGGAACTGTGGATGGGGTGCAGATGTACTTCGTCGATCTGCCTGATCTGTTCGATCGGGAGAGCCTCTACGCGACTCCTTCGGGAGATTACCCGGACAATGCAGAGCGCTTCGGCGCCTTTTGCCGTGCCATTCTTGAGGCTACCAAGGTCCTCGGCGTTCCGGACGTCTTTCACGTGCATGACTGGCAGACGGCGATGGCGGCCGTTATGCTGCGATCCATCTATTATTTCGATCCAGTGTTCCGCAAGGTCCCCGCTGTACTGACGATTCACAACGCCGGTTATCACGGATGGTTTCCGCCACGCACCATGGAGACGCTTCTGCTGCCGTGGGACATGTTCACGATGGACAAGCTGGAGCAGTTCGACCATGTCAACTTCCTGAAGGGTGGTGTGGTCTATGCGGATGCGATTACGACTGTTAGCCAGACATACGCCCAGGAGATTCAGACACCGGAGTTTGGAAATGGCCTTGAAGATACGTTTCGATGCCGCGCTGGCGACCTGTTCGGAATCCTGAACGGCGCCGATTACAGCGAATGGGACCCCGAGACTGATCCGAACATTGCTGCGCATTACACCGCGAACAGACTTGCGGGCAAGCAGGAATGCAGGCGTGATCTCCTGCACGCCTTCCGGCTGGAAGATATTGGCGAGCAGACAGCAGTCATTGGCGTGGTCTCACGGCTGGCGACCCAGAAGGGCATCGACTTCATTGTCGATATCCTGGATCGTCTTCTACAGGAGGATGTAGTTCTGGTGATGCTGGGCAATGGCGAGGAATACTACGAGCGTCTTTTGGCGGAGATGGCCGACCGTTACCCGGCCAAGATGCGTGTGCAGCTGAAGTTCGACAATGTGATGGCTCATAAGATCGAGGCTGGATCCGACATCTTCCTGATGCCGTCACGGTATGAACCAGGCGGCCTGAACCAGATCTACAGTCTCAAATATGGAACCATTCCGGTGGTTCGCGCGACAGGCGGTCTGCAGGATTCTGTCCACGAGAGGCCGGAAGGCGGCGGCAACGGGTTCAAATTCTGGGGCTATGACTCCAACGCTTTGCTTGATGCGGTTCAGCGGGCGCTGGGAACTTTCCGGGACAAGAAGACCTGGACGGCGATGATGAAGCGCGCCATGGCGGAGGACTTCTCTTGGGAGAAGCCGGCGCAAGAGTATGTTCGAGTGTATGAGCGCGCGATCCAGAACCGTAGCAGCTAGGCGGGCTGGATCCGCTGGAAGGCGTAATGCAGCGGGATTCCGCAGAGAATAATGACGGTTCCAATGATGGAGTTTCGAGGCTGGTCTGCGAAGGAGAAGACCAGAAGCACGACGGCTGAAGCGATAAAGAGCAGCGGCAGCACCGGGTATCCCCAGACGCTGTAGGGGCGGGAGCCTGGAAGATCGCGGTGGCGAAAGATGAATATAGTACTCGCGGTCAGGGCATAGAAGAACCACTCTGCAAAGATTGCAAGTGAGAAGAGCGCCTGGAAGCGGCCGATGACGAGCAGTAACAGGGAACTTAGGACAGCCTGCAGGATGAGCGATGTTGACGGTGTGCGAAATTTTGGATGGACGTGCGCGAGTTGACGGAAGAAGAGGCCGTCGTGCGCAGCGGCGAAGGGAACGCGTGCGCCAGACAGTGTCGAGCCTACAAACGTTGCGCAGATGCTGACGGCCATTCCGATGGAGACCAGGCCAGAGCCCCAGATCCCTGCGATGTTCCGCAGCGCATCGGCAGCAGGACGGTCGGATACAGCGATGATTGCTGCGGGCCTAACATACTGGATCGCTGCATTGGTAAGCATGTAGAGTCCGCCGACGAGTGCCACTCCGCCGACGAGTGCGAGCGGCAAGCTACGTTTCGGATTCTGGACCTCCCCTGCCATCTGGGTGACATCGCTCCATCCGTCATAGGCCCATAACGCAGCGACGAGGGCAATCATGAAGCCAGAGAAACCTCCCCTCGCGCCGCTGAACTTCGTTGCAAAGTTGTGCCAGGAGCCGTGGCCGCCTGCTGCTCCGAAGCACATACCGGCAATGACGATGATCAGCAAAATCTTGAGCCATGTCAGGGCCAGCTGCACGTTGCCTGATTTTCGCGTGCCGAGGATATTGAGGCCGGTGATTAGCCATGTGGTCGCAATGGCAAAGATCTGGCTCCAGAGCAGAGGGCCGAGGGCACGATGCTCAAGGAAGTAGAAAGCTGGAAACGTTGCCAGCACCCGCGCCAGGCCCGCGGCGATGGTGGCGATTGAGGCAGGTTTGGCGATGGTGATCCACGTCCACATATACAGAAAGCCGACGAGGTCGCCGTAGGCTTCGCGGAGGAAGGCGTATTCGCCACCATACCTGGGGCGCATCGCGGCGATCTCCGCGTAGGTCATCGCTCCAAACAGCGAGAGCAGACCACCCACGATCCATACGGCGTAGACCATTCCTGAGGATCCAACCGCGGCCATCATCTCTCGGGGAACGAGGAATATTCCGCTGCCGATGATGATCCCGACCACAATGGACGTGGCGTGCGTCGCGTTCAGGACGCGGGGGAGTTCGGTTTTTGGCTGCTCTTCAACTTGCATGGGTTGCTGGGAGGGTAGCATAGCCGAGCAGCTTCGCCCTGATTCGTCAGAAGTAGTGCTTGTATCTTAGCCAATCGTCTTTAGGAGATATGGGGCGCCTGCAGCCGTGAAGAAGGTAGATGTGCTTGCGCTCGTAGGGCATCGAAAGCGGATGATTAAGGCGGCCTTCGTCTTCTACACGGCTGCAGAAGCGATCGAAGCGACGTGTGGGATCTCTGGACAAGACGATGAGAACCTGACCGCCGACGTCGTGCGGCCCCCAAAGCCAGTAGGTGTTGTGGCCGCTGATGACGGGGGGGAGACCGTGGCCAAGGAAATCGAGCGCGCCGGCTTCGCCGTAGTTGTCAACAAGAATGCCGGCGTGGACGCGCTCGTCCGGCGATAGCCGCTGCATGACTGTCCGAATTGCATCCACCTCTTCCTGCCAGCCGAAACGGTCGGCAAAGAACTGTGGCAGAACACCACTTGATACATTTTCTGTATTGCCGGACTGGTTGTAGAGATGCATGGCCTTTGCATACGCAATCCATGATGCAGGGCGAAGGACGGGAATAGCCATTGGCAAGATGAGCAATCCGGTGAAGATAAGCAGGGTTTCATAGACCGGGAAGGCAAAGACGCGATCGTGCCGAACAGCCGGGTGATTCCGAAATGCCTGTTCCCATGCGATGCTCCCTGTTGCGAACAGAACCGGATAGATGGGAATTACGTAGTAGTCCTTCGCGTGAAGGGCCATCATGCTCACGAGAAAGGCCAGATAGGTGATTCCAAGAAACCGCCATCTCTTCGCGAGACTGCTGAAGAGCAACCAGATGAGGCCCCAGCCCCACAGAAAGACCGACACGGGATTCAGATTGAGGAGTTGCTGGGCAAGGAAGGGAAGCGGTGCGAGGGCGATGTTCTTGTGCCCTATGCGCCCGTTATGGAGGAATTCGAGCGTGGGCCAGTGGTTCGCGATCTGCCATAAGAGATTCGGCAGGGCGATCAAAACCAGCAGTGCAATGCCGAGAGCACTCCAGCGGCTGAAGAGGATGCGGCGCTGCGGTGTCAGCAACAGGCCCATCAGCAGTGCTACCAGGAAGAAGGTCATCGACGGCTTGTTCAAGAGCCCGATGCCTGCGAAGATGCCAAAGACAATCCAGCATCCACGAGCGCTTTTTCCGCGAAGCAGGAGGATGAGCGCGAACAGGCAGCCCATCCAGAAGAAAGACTCCCACGAATTCATGGAGAGAAAGCTGTCGATTCCAAGGTATTGAGGCGCAAGCAATAAGCCGATCATCGCGAGTGCCTGCGCTGGTCTGCGCCCTCCCAGAGCCCAGGCCAGCAGACCCGTCAGCAAGACCCGAAGCGCACCGCCTAGAGCAGAGAGCAGGCGAATGCCCGCGAGCGAACGTCCGAACATGGTTTCTGCAATGCGCGCCTGAAGTGCCACGATCGGGCCGTGATCAACGTAGCCCCAGGCCAGATGATGTCCGCAGGCAATATAGTAGAACTCATCGCGGAAGTAGCCCCAGCCAATGTGAGCTTGCCAGAGGTTGGTGCAGATGTGCAGAATCAGCTTAGCCAATGCGAACAACGACGCGAGCCGCACGGCCTGACGTAACGATGGATCCGCGGGATGTACCACGGTAGTCGAAGCGGTTGCCGTAGACATCAAGAACTCCCCCTGCATCTCATTCAACTAACATTACGAAATAGAACTGGTTTCGTTCTCGTATTGGGCGGGAATGATGCCGGGCATAGTTTAGCGGGGTGAAGCGATGGATTGGACTCCTGGTGGGCTCAGCAGTGATGTCGAAGATCGACGCGGTTCGTCCGGTGGCGGTTTTGGCGGCGGTGGTATCGGGATTATCGGCTTCATCTTTCTGGTGATTATCAGTCTGATTACGGGTCGAAATTACATTGGCAGCTATCTCGCGGGCGGAGGGCACGTCGCCACTACGAATAGCCGCCCCGCTGCTTCCTCGCCTGCCGAGGAACGGTCGGCACAGCTTGTCTCCTATGTGCTGGACGATGTGCAGCACGAGTGGGAGACATTGCTGCCAGACCAGGCCAACAAATCGTATCGCCATGCCAAGCTGGTGTTGTTCCGCGACTACACTAGATCTGGCTGTGGCACGGCCCAATCGCAAACGGGACCCTTCTATTGCCCCGAGGACGAGAAGGTCTACATCGATCTGAGCTTCTGGGATGAGTTGCGGCGGATTGGCGGCAGCACGGCAGATTTCGCACAGGCCTACGTGATCGCGCACGAGCTTGGTCATCATGTGCAGAATATTCTCGGAGTTGAACAGCGGATGCGACAGCTGCAGGCGAGGAATCCGGGCGATAAGAATCAACTCTCGGTGGCGCTTGAGCTGCAGGCCGACTGCCTCGCCGGCGTGTGGGCGCATACAGGGGTGGAGCGCGGCATCGTCCACGAAGCTGACGTTCGGGACGGCCTTAGCGCGGCAGCGGCCGTAGGCGACGACCACTTGCAGAAGATGTCGCGAGGCGCCGTTTCGCCTGAAACTTTTACCCATGGCAGCTCCGAGCAGAGGCAACGGTGGTTTACCCGCGGCTTGCAGTCAGGCGATCTGAACCAGTGCGACACATTTCGGGCAGAGACAGGCGAGGGCTTGTAGGAGCACGGTCTGAAGAATTTCATTTGGGGAAGATGCGGCCCTCAAGTACGATGGTTCACGCATGCGGCCTCTATTTGTTTTTCTTGTGACTCTCCTGGTCTGCGGGCATTCTCCGGCTCAGGCACAAACCGCTATCGAACGGATTTACGTCTTTGGCGATAGCTACTCGGATATCGGGCGAGGATGGGTTGACGGCGACGGCCCGACAGCCGTTGCGTATATGGCGCAACGACTTGGGGTAACTATCGTTCCATCCAATGCGCGCGACGCGGCTGAGAAAAGTCTTGATTTTGCGGTGAGTGGCGCTCCTACCGGAGAGAATAAGGGGCACATCGTCGGCAACGGTTTCCTGGGTTTCGGGATGAAGAATCAGGTGGCGGAGTTCGTGGCACGTGTCCACGACGGTTCCATCAACTTCGATGCGGACAACACGCTCTTTTTCATCGCCGGTGGTCTGAATGACAGCCGCATTTCAACCGATCAGACCGTCGCAAACCTGCAAGGAGAGATTCAGTCTCTCTATGATGCCGGAGGACGTCACTTCCGCATTGCAATCCTGCCCGAGGCGATACCCGCCTTCAGTGACGTGGCGAAGCGATTGAATCCTGCAATTCGACCCATTCCGGGAGAGATGACGCCCAAGCTTCCAGGAGCGGATATCAAGCTTACGAAGTGGGGAATCTACTTCGATTACATCCTGCAGCATCCCGAAAAGTTCGGGATCACCGACACGACTACCCAGTGCGCAGGGCGTTCCATCTTCAATGAGGACTGCACGCCGTGTGCAAATCCAGCGACGCATTTCTACTATCACAAGAACCACCCTTCGACGGCGGTGCACAAGATCGTTGGAGATATGCTCTACAAGGAAGTGACAGGCTCTAAGGCAGCACATTGAGCGTGGCCGCTGCGACGGAGCTTCCGGTGACGAAGTAGTTCCGGATCTTTTCTGCCATTGCGTTGTTTACCACGGCCGTCAGAGCATCGGGGGTTTTCTCGGCCGCTTGTCGGATGGCGCGGATCGAACCGAAGTGCTCGAGCAGCCGCTGCCGGGTCCGGGGACCGACACCGGGGATGGCGAGAAGCTCGGAGTCGCGGTCGCGCATCTCGCGTCGCTTGCGATGGTAGGAGATGGCGAACCGGTGCGATTCATCGCGTATTTTTTGAATAAGGTGTAGTACGGGCGAACGACGGTCGAGGACGATCGGATCGTTTTCCTGCCCATAGACATAGATGATCTCTTCTCGCTTGGCGATGGAGGCCAATGGCTGCAGCGTGACGCCCAGCCCATTCAGTGCATCGGCAGCGGCGTGCAGCTGTCCCAATCCTCCGTCAATCAGGATGAGTGACGGAAGCGGCTTCTTTTCCTCCAGCAGGCGCTTGTAGCGACGCTGTACGATCTCTCGCATGGAAGCGAAGTCATCGACACCGGTCACCGTTCGCACCTGAAACTTGCGGTAATCGGACTTCTTCATCGAGCCGTCTTCCCATACCACCATGGAGGCAACCGTCTCTGCTCCGTGAATGTGCGAGATGTCGAAGCACTCGATTCTGCGCGGTGGTTCCTCCAGTGTCAGAGCGTCCTGCAGAGCCTCGACGATAGCTTTCTGCGACGGCAACAGCACACGGAATCGCTGGTCGTAGGATTGCTTCGCATTCTGCCCGACCAGGTCCACCAGGGAACGCTTCTCCCCACGCTGCGGGGCCAGAATCTCGACCCGATGGCCTGTTCGCTCGGCGAGCAACTCTGCAAGAGGAGCTCGATCCGGAAAATCTACGGGAACCAGAATGGATCGCGGGACATAGCCTTGATCCAGGTAGAGCTGCTTGAGCAGGGCAGAGAAGAAGGCCGCCGGACTGAAAGGCGTGCCTGGCTCAGTCACCGCGGTATGCTGCATCAGCGGGATTCCTTCTCCGATCTCTGGCGCGGGACAGCCGGGGTCGGGTTCCAAGGACGCCAGCGACTCTGAAGACGAGGCGACGTGCGCGTGTCCTGTTGGGTCGGCCTCTGAAGTCTCGTCGTCCTCGGCAGAGGCTTCCAGAAACTCCGGCAGGTCTTCCCAGAAGAAGTCGCGCCGGTCGACGATCTTGCCGGAACGCATATGGAAGAGATTGACAGCAAGCATCTCGTTTTCGTAGTGGAACCCAAAGACGTCAGCGTCTTCATTTTCGGTCGTGGCGATTCGCTGCTTGTCCAACATTTGATGCACGGTCGTCAGCTGATCGCGCAGGCGGGCTGCCAGCTCGTACCGCTCAGATGCAGCTGCTTCCTGCATACGCTCGGTTAACCGTTGCTCCAGCTCGCCGGGCCGACCTTCCAGAAAGAGCTGCACGTCTCGAATGGACTGGCGATACTCCTCCGGCGTTGTCAGGCCCTCAACACAGGGACCGAGGCACCGATGGATATAGAACTGCAGGCAGGCCCGCGGGTGATATCGAGACAGGTCAACCTTGCAGCTGGGAATTAGAAAGCTGCGATGGATCAGATCGATGAGGCGATGGGCCAGATTGCCAGGGAAGTAGGGACCAAAGTACGCGCTGCCGTCCTTTCGCAGGCGTCGGGTAACGAACACCTTCGGATAGCGGTCGCCCATGGTGAGCTTGATGTATGGGTATGTTTTGTCGTCCCGCAGCAGGATGTTGAAGCGCGGCTTGCGCTGCTTGATCAGGTTGTTCTCGAGAGCGAGGGCCTCGCGTTCGTTGGCGACCGTAATGTAATCCAGATCGACAGCCTCGCGCATCAACGTGCCCGTCTTCGCGTTCGCCTGGGAAGCCTGCAAGAAGTACGAGCGAACCCGCGCGCGCAGGTTCTTCGCTTTGCCAACGTAGATCACTTCTCCTTCGGCGTTTTTGTACAGATAGCAGCCAGGTGAGGTGGGCAAAGTCCGGATTTTTTGCTGAAGATCCATTCGCTAGTTCGCGTACGCGCAAAGTACTGCATGCGAAGCACTAGCTTTTTAGTCTAGACCTCCATTCACGCAAAAGATTGCACGCGTAGATTTGACGCAGACCTGCAACAAAAGTTCCACTTTGGTTTTCAGGATGTTACCCGCGTCTATCGACACCCTCCCTCGTAAATCGTTGGATACTCTACCCTTGTGAAAAGAAAACCTTTGGCATCCCAATTGCTGTCCTTCTATGTGTAACCGTTGCAGCTCAGACCTGCACGAAGGAGAGTAAGAATAAATGAACTCCATGAGACGTTTTCCCCTTGGTAAAAATACGTTTGGCACTGCAGGAACTGCCCTTCTCACCAGCGCTCTGTTGCTCACGTTTACGATTGGCTGTTCGAGTAAGAACTATGTTCGTTCCCAGACCGCACCCCTGATCGATAAAACCAATCAGCTTGACGCCAAGACCGCGAGCGACCATCGTGCAATTGTGGACACCGATGAACGTGCGACCGCAGGCATTGCCAAGGCTCAGGGTGCCGCCAATTCTGCGGACGAGCGTGCTGTTGCGGCGGGTAAGTCGGCCGATTCAGCGAATCAATCTGCGCAGGAGGCAGTCAATCGCGTGGATAATCTCGCGGGCGTGGTCGCCAATCTTGATAACTACAAGTCTGTGGGGGAGGTCAGCGTGACCTTCGGCTTCGACAAATCGGTTCTCACAGCGAAAGACCGGAAGACGCTGGATGATTTTGCTGCTCGGCTGGCAGAAAAGCGCAACTACATTCTTGCAGTTACCGGCGGAACCGATTCAACGGGTGATGCGAACTACAACTACGCGCTGAGTCAGCGACGTGCGGATGCAGTCGTAAACTATCTTGCGACGAAATACAACATTCCTCCCCACAAGTTCTATCTCATAGGCATAGGCAAGGACCAGGAGGTTGCCAGCAACAACACCGCAGCTGGACGAGCCAAGAATCGTCGGGTTGAGGTGAAGTTGATGACCAATATGGAGCAGCAGGCTTCGAAGTAGAGATTGTCCGCAATACCCATCTGCACTACCAAACACACCAAGAGGCGTCGACGCTTGATATGCTGCGACGTGGCGCCTTCCATCCTCTCCCAGCGGCGGCAGGGCAGCATAAGAAAGACCCTGCCGACCACCCTCCTTCCAAGGTGTATCTTCCTGATCGGAATCTCTACGAAGGATGCCCTTGCTAGTCCTTCAGGGCGCGATAGACGAGTCCCAGCAGAATTGATGTCAAAATCACCCATGCAAACTGGTACCAGTAGAAGAACGGAAAGCCAAGCAATGCGGGCGTAGCCCTGGCGTAAAGCTGAGGGAAGCACAACGCAAGATACGGAACCGCGAGCGCTGCCCATAACAGAGGGCTCATGCGCCTCTTCTGTTCTTTTGCGTTTCCGAATTCATTTGCCATGGCCATCTCGAGAGGATGCTATCACGCAAGGTGCGTCATCTCCTATGGTTCGGGTAAAGTGGAGTTATGGCATCAGAGGATAGCGAAGCGGCTGCGCGCAATGTCAGCGAGTCGATCCGGATCATGGCCCGTCTTCGAGGGCCTGACGGCTGCCCCTGGGATCGGGAACAGACGTTCGACACGATCAAGCGACATACGCTCGAAGAGACGTACGAGGTCTTCGACGCTATTGAGCGGCGGGCCTGGTCTGACTTGAAAGATGAGTTGGGCGACCTCTTCCTTCAGGTCCTCTTCTACTCTCAAATGGCCGCCGAAGCGGGCTACTTCAGCATGAGCGATGTTGCCGACAATTTGAATGCGAAACTGATTCGTCGTCATCCTCACATCTTTGGTGATGTCAAAGCGGAGGATTCCGCAACCGTTCTGAAGAACTGGGAGGCAATCAAGCGCGCGGAAAAGCGTTCCGCGTCAGCAGGGAAGGGTGAAGCCTCCATACTGGGAGATATTCCAAGTTCGATGCCGGCCATGATGGAGGCTTCAAAGCTTGGGTCACGTGCATCCAAGGTTGGATTCGACTGGCCTGATACAGCGGGACTCTTCGCCAAGATTGATGAAGAGATCGCGGAATTGCGAGCTGAGGTTCCTGCCGTGATCAACGATTCCGGCGAGCCATCTGCATGTTCCGGTGTTGAAGAGGAACTCGGCGATCTGCTGTTTACGGTGGTCAATCTTGCGCGGCATCTGAAGGTCGATCCAGAATCTGCCCTTCGTCGCGCGAACGCGAAGTTCCGCTCCCGCTTTGCTTCGATGGAACACAACGCGGGCGGAGCAGAGGCGCTTGCACGCCTCGGTCCGGAGCAACTTGATGCCCTCTGGTGCGAGGCAAAGCGATCTGCAGAGTGATACCTTGTGCGACTGCCAAGTCATGAACGACGAAAGAGAATGAGTACACAAAACGAAACGGATATTGAGATTCGGCCCCTGACGACGTTAGAAGAGTTTGAGCGCTGCGTCGTGCTGCAGCTTGAGGTCTGGGGTTACAGTGATGGCGACCTGATTCCGCGCAGGGTCTTTCTGGTGGCCCAGCGGATAGGCGGCCAGGTGCTGGGCGCCTTCCACGGAGAAACTGTCGTGGGTTTCGCGATGGCGCTGCCCGGCTATCGTAAGGGACACTCCTATCTGCACTCGCATATGCTGGCGGTGCTACCGGAATATCGCAACGTCGGGCTGGGTCGCAGGCTAAAACTTGCTCAGAGAGACGATGCGCTGGCGCGGGGCTTCGACCTGATGGAGTGGACCTTCGATCCTCTGGAGATCAAGAACGCGTACCTGAATATCGTCCGTCTGGGAGCGATCGCCCGTCGCTATAAGGCAGACTTCTATGGACCATCTTCTTCCCCCTTGCAGGGCGGTTTGCCGACAGATAGGCTATACGCGGAATGGTGGCTGAAGTCTCCCCGGGTTGTGAGCATTCTGGACGGACGACCGACGCCCATCGACGCCATGGAACGTATTACCGTCCCGCACACCATCTACCAGTGGAAGCAGGATTCCCAAACCAGATTATTCGCACAGGAGCTGCAGGCGACGAACCGGAGAGCTTTTGAGTCGGCGTTCGGACGCGGTCTGGCTGCAATTGGCTACGAGCGCGACACGGACGGCAACGGAACGTTTCTGCTTGGCAGATGGAACGATGAAGAACAGAGCGCCTGGAGCTAAACAGGACGACAGGGTTGCACAAGTGCCGCGAACACATTGCAAGGACGGGATTCTGAGATGCTGAATATTGATGCGATTCACATGCGTGAAATCAACATGCCCCTGGCCTATCCCTTTGAGACCAGCTTCGGCCTGACGACAGGCCGTCGCATCTTGCTGGTGGAATTGGAATGCGATGGTCTGACTGCATGGGGAGAGTGTGTCGCCGGAGAGCACCCCTACTTCAGCGACGAGATGATCGACACTGCGTGGATCATTACTGAAACGGAACTTGCTCCTCGTCTTCTTAATGCTGATTTGGAGCATGGAGGCGATGTCCCGGATGTCCTTAAACAGGTCCGGGGCCATCGCATGGCGAAAGCTGCGCTCGAAAATGCGGTATGGGATCTTGAGGCGCAATCAAGGAAGATATCGCTTGCAGCTCTTCTGGGTGGAACTCGAGACGTTATTCCGTGCGGCGTCTCTATCGGAATCCAGTCGTCTCTTGAAAAACTTCTCGAAAAAATCGAGACAGAGTTGGCCGCCGGTTATCAGCGCATCAAGCTGAAGTGCAAGCCGGGATGGGATTCTCATATCTTTGCGGCCGTGCGCGAACGCTGGCCCGAAATCCTGCTGAGTTGCGATGCGAACTCCGCATATCGCATGAAAGACTTCGACCACATCGCATCGTGGGACGAGTTCAAGCTATTGATGATTGAGCAGCCGCTCTGGTACGACGACTTCTACTTCCACTCCATGCTGCAAAAACGAATCGAGACGGCGATCTGTCTTGATGAGTCCATTCGTAATCGGCGCGATGCGCTTGCGGCGATTGATATGAATTCCTGTCAGATTATCAATATCAAAGTGGGTCGTGTGGGCGGTTTCAGTGAGGCCATTGCTGTCCACAATGTCGCCGCAGAGCGGGGAATTCCCGTGTGGTGCGGTGGCATGCTGGAGACGGGGATCGGTCGAGTCCATAATATTGCGCTATCCTCGCTTCCCAACTTTTCGCTTCCCGGGGACGTATCGGCTTCCGCTCGCTACTGGTCAGAGGACATCATCGAACCGGAGGTGACAGTGAGCAAGACCGGTGAGATCGTCGTTCCCTCAGGAGCCGACTCCGGCTACGCTGTACTACGCAATCGCATCGAGAGCCTGACGGTTCGAAGGCAGACGCTCCGCGCCAAGACGAGAGTTACGGTTTGAGGTTCTGCTTCGGCAATGGCGTGTTCAGCAACTCAAGAATCGCATCCTGATAGCTCATCGTGGGTATAGGGCGGAAGTCCCATCCATCGATATCCGCCTGTATGTTCAACGTCTTTACCATCAATGCACGTACAGAGATGCGCTCCTTAAAGTGCGTGAAGATCCAGCGATTATTCGGCGCCTCCGTCTGGTCCAGCGCGAGCTGGCCTCCGGGATAGATGTGCGCCAGCATGCCCCAGCCAAAGTTTACGCCGCGGAAGATGTTTCCCTCCATGCGGACTACCGTTTTGGTCTTCCTGTCGATCCAGACCCTGCCGCGCAATCCGGTGAGCGCCTCGGAGGTTGTGGATGGTGGATGAAATTTCGGGTTTGGCTCATAGTCGAGTACGATCTCGGTGATTCCGGGGCGTCGTCCCGTCTGCGGCTGGCCAGGGACATAGGTGTAGATCATGGCGTCTGGCATCAATCGCATCAACTGATCGGCGATTTTCTTCCCGGAATCACTATCCTTGATATGTTTCGCGAAGGCATCCGGATGCTTCAACATGTCATCCAGACGATCGCGTTCATCGCGATCCTGTTCCTCTGTAAGAGGTTTGCCGTCCCTAAAAATCAGCCGGGCAACGGTCCCATCGCGGCTTTCGATAACATCGCGGACCTGATCTCCTTTAGAGTTCACAATGCGCATTCGATACCGTAGATGATTTGTTCTGTTATGGAGAACGTCCAACTCCTGATCGACCGCCTGTGTCACCCAGGTGCGCGCCGGAACAGCGAGCGTTGCGGCTTGAGGATCCTTCTCAGCGGCTGTATCGGGCTGCGTCTGTGGAGCAGCTGCCGCCGGGACAGACAGTATGATTCCCAAAATGAAAATCGTCGCGGCACAGGCGTTCTTCGCCGACGGGGTCGTTCCGGGGAAGGGATGGAGTTTCTGCTGCTCGCGTTCTTTCAACCTCACTCCGATGGCCCTCTTCCCGGTAGCTGGATCCCTGAGGGTAATCCTGCTGCTATCTTACGTCTGACGAAAATGAACACAGCAGGGTTTTCTTTCTACTCGTCTCGGTTTGCCTCGATGCAACTCCTTGGGTATAGTTCGGGCAAGGTGTGCAGATTGTTTCCTATATTTCTCCAGGAGAGAAGATTACCGAATGAAGCCAGCTGAAGGATCCACCGTCATAGGTAAATCGATCACTGTAAGAGGTGAGCTGTCCGGAAACGAAGACCTCTACCTCGATGGAGATATGGAAGGAACGATTACGCTTTCTGAGCATGTCCTGACTCTCGGACCAAATGCCCGGGTTCTAGCCAATGTTCGTGCAAAGGATATCATCGTCTATGGCAACATCGAGGGAGACATGCACGCCACCGGTAAGGTGGAGATTCGTGGGTCTGCAGTCGTGAATGGCAATATCTTCAGTCGCCGGCTCTCCATCGAAGAGAATGCGAGCATTCGAGTCAGGGTGAACCTCGGAGCCAGCGAGGCGAGCGGCCCGTCGGCAGAGGCAGCAGAAGCACCGAACCCGGAGCAGGAAGTCTTCCTGCTTGAGCCCAAAGCCTAGGAAGGGGATCACAGAACGGATGCGCAACATCTTCGGCGGTGGCGAAGGCACGGGGAGTTCTCGCGGTGCAGATTCATCCAGGGTTCCGAGGCACTCCAGTGGATGGAAGGAGCTCCAGAAGCATCTGACGGGGCAGGAGTCCCTGCGGGTGCTCGACATTGGCCCTACTTCTTCCACCAACATCAACTACATTACGGGTCTTGGTCACAGTATCTACATGGCCAATCTCGTCGAGGAGGCGGCGCGCCCTGATTGGGTGCTTCCAACTGAGCCAGGCGAAGATCCTCGCTACGATGTCGATGGTTTCTTCGAGGCTAACCTGCAGTTCTCCGGACGTCAGTTCGATATCGTCGTTCTCTGGGATACGGCCGATTTCCTCCCTGAGGCGCTGGTGGAGCCAGTGTTTGCGAGACTGCATCAGGTGATGGCTCCCGGTGGGCTTTTACTCGCCTTCTTCCACATCAACCGGGAAGCGAACTCCGTCTTCTGTCGGTATCACCTTACCGATACAGAGGCCGTCGAGATGCAGAAGTTGGGGAACAACCCTCTGCTGAATACCTTCAGCAATAGGAAAATTGAGGCGCTACTTCACGAATTCAGCAGCTATCGCTTCTTCCTGGCAAAGGACAACCTGCGAGAAGTTATAGCAACGCGCTGATTGCGCTGATATTTGCCATGAGGCCTAAAAACAAGAATGCGCAGGATGTTCCTGCGCATTCTTGTTTATGCTTTCTTACTACTTGCCAGAGTTCTGTTTCCTTCGCTCCGCCCATCGCTTCTTCATGGCATCGGCTATGCGCTTGCGGCCCTCGGGAGTCATCTTTCGTTTACGGTTGACCACCGCTGGTTTTGGGGTGTTGGTGCTTCCTTTGGGGCGGCCACGGCCTGCCCGTTCAGTCGGTGTTCCCTCTGCAAGCAAAGCGCGGGCTTGCTGTAGCTTAAGTATCTGTGCGTCGATCTCGGCGATGATGCGGCTTACTTGCACGGAAGTCTCCTGAAAAATATGGGAATGACGCAGAAAGGAAATAGAAGAAACTCAGAATCCCTATCAGATCTTTTATCCACTACCAAGTACCATACCGGAAAGATTTCCGCTGTCGCAAATAGAAACCCTATTTGCGTGTGGTTTCCACTGTTCCTTGTTCCGGCAGCGATTCGGTCTTTGGTCGAATGGAATATCCCGGCCCTGATTTATCCATCTCTTCGTGGTACGTGTTGCCCAGTCCTCGCCGGTGGTTGGAGCGGTGCAGGTACTTTGAAAGATCAGAAAGCAGCCCATCCTTGTCATGTGAGAACTCCGAGGCCATGCGGCTGAGCGCATAGGTGACGATATCGCTGTGGTGCAGGTCGCGCATGGCAGGATCGCGTCGGAGATTCAGCCATAGCCGGTGCACCAGCTGCACTTCATCGGGCTGAATGGTCGGAGCATGCGGTCCGATGTGAAAGCTCAGCGCCTCGCCATCGGGCTTAATGACATAGAAGGTGAACTGGCGCTTTGGCTCGGGGAGAGCCTCCCATGCCTGGCCTACGTGATAGGCCTGTTCTTCAGCAGTCAGCTTGCTTGAAAGTCCGGAGACAACTGCGGCAGCATCCAGCGAATTGGCGGTCCGTACCAGCGCGGCAAAGATATCGCCGGCGGGCACCACCAAAAGAGAGATGTGCTTTCCGAAGCTCTCTGCAACGGAGACTGCCTTGGTGAACAGCATCTGCTCGTGCTCGCTGAAGAGCTGCTCGGATGCTTCAACGTACTCCGGGCCGCCGACACCCATCATGCGGGCTGCCAATACAACGATGTCCTGTTCTTCAGTACTGGTGTGCGTCAGGGCCCATTTCAGTGCGAAGGGAGCCGCGGCGTCGCGCATGGTCACAATGACTGCGCCCGGACGGATATCCAGCGCGGATAATCCGATGGTGTCCTGATGCTCCAACTGGAAATGCTCGCGCATCTGTCGGGAGGTGAGGTCATGACGTTTGCGGTTATTTCGCTCTGAAAGCGAGAAGATCACAAAAAAAGCCGCTGCAAAGATGACGCCGCTGACCGTTGCGACGGACTTGGTAAACAGGTTAACGATGGCCGTTGTCGACAGTACAAGAAAAACCGAGATCAGACCGATCGGAATCTCCGTCTTGCCAATCTGTAGGTTCAGCGGCACCTTCCAGCCACGCTCGCCGTGGTACTTCCAACGCAGAATCAACATGGCCAGCGCGTTGAAGGTGAAGCTCCAGATAACGCCAAAGGCGTATGCTTCACCGATCACAACAACGTTGCCGTGTGTCAGCGCGATCACCAGCAGTTGCATGATCGCAACTAGATTCACGATCCGGTAGCTGGTGCCGTACTTTTTCTGCGGCTTGCGGAACCAGTCCGTAAGGACGCCGTCCTCGGCGATGCGCATCAGTACGCCGGTCGAACCCACGATGGCTGTGTTGACTGCACCTCCAAGAATAAGAAATCCGACCAGAACCACGAAGCAGCGGAAGGCGAGGCGAAGGACCTCAGGGCCGACCATGTACATCGCCATTCCGGCGATCAGATTGTCGCGATAGACGTGGACCCTGACCGCGTCCGGGATAATCATCACCGCCAGCAGTGAGCAGAGGCCCGTGAAGAAGAAGCTATAGGTTGCAATCACCAGAGCTGCGCGTTTCAGATTTTTCAGCTTGGGATGCTCAATCTCACGGTTGACCTGTGCCAGCGACTCCTCGCCGCTCATGGCCAGGACCGAGTGGCCAAAGGCCATGAGTACGCCAAAAACGCCAAGCGATGTGGCGAACTTTGTTCCCTTGAGGAAGCCAAGGGCGTCTGAACTGAAGTTCAGATTAGAAGGAACAGGGAGTGGAGGGAGTTGGGCGCCGCGGTGTAAAACGGTGAATCCACCCCAAAATAACAAGATCACTACCATCACGGTAGTGATCTTCATAATGTCCAGGGCTCGCTGGCTTGATTCTTCGATGCCCTTTATATTCTGCCACCAGAAGTACAGCGTGATGGCCGCAGCGATGCATGCTGAAGCGTAATCAGGCCTGAGGTGTGGGATGGCCGCCCAATGCAGCCTTGTTCCAGCATAGGCAAGCAGGTCGTTGAGCAGGCCGACGATGTACTGCCCGGCGGATACACCGGAGATCGGTCCAGTCAGCACATAATCAAACATCAGCGCCGAGACGCTGATCTTCGCAAAGGTGCTGCCCAGTGCTTCCTTGACGATCCGGTAGACGCCGCCGCGAGTAAACATCGAGCAGCTTTCGACGTACACCGATCGCACTGCATAGGCGAAAAATACGACGGCGAGAATGAGCCAGGGAGCAGATTTTCCGACGGCTTCTTCCGCCAGTCCGCCAGCATAGAAGGCCGAAGAGCCTAAATCGTTGAGAACAATGGCAGCCGCGCGCCAAAAGGAGATGAACGTCAGCATCACCGACGAGGCCACGACGAGGCGTACTCGGTTGGATTGCGGCAGAACGACAGTATTTTTCGCTGAAGCCATTGATTGTTTAGGACGCGTCCGACAGCTGTCATAAGCGTCCAGAAACCTATCGTCCGAGAGTCAGTTTAAGGGCGTATCCGTACAGCGTCAATTGGTCAGGCTTTCTTTCCCGGCCATTTCAGGGGAATCTGCTCCTCAACTCTCCTCTTCTTCGTCGCTGGTAAAGATTTGCTGGAGATCCTGCACTACGGTAAAGACGACGACAAGCATCGACCCACCCATACCGATAAAGAACAGAGGCACCAGAATTTTGCTCAGAAGATGGATTACGTGATCCATAACGTTCCGTTCATTATAGTATCGTGCCGCTTTCGAACACGATGGTAGACTCAAGCCCGTGCGATTGATCCCCGGAAGGCTTTGGGCCCTGGCTTTACTCTCCGGCGTTCTCCAGGTTCTGCCGTTCCCTCTGGCTGGCCCGGTGCCGACCTGGCGAGCCGCGTTTTGCTGGATTGCGCTTACCCCTCTTCTATTCGCACTTGCGGCAAATGACCGCCGTGGCTCGTCGCTCAGTATTCTTCAGAGCGCCCTACTTGCCTATCTCTGCGGTTTTATCTGGTATCTCGGCAACTGTTACTGGATCTATCAGACGATGTATCTCTACGGCGGCCTGGATAAGCCGATTGCGCTGGGGATCCTTCTGCTCTTCTGTCTTTATCTCGGGCTTTATCATGCTTTGTTTGGTGCGCTGTTTGCTGTCGCTCGGGCGGGAAGCCGTACAAGATTCGCGCTTTTGCTCAGTCCTGTTCTGTGGGTAGCCGTCGAACTGGCCAGGGCCCGCATAACAGGTCTGCCGTGGGACCTGCTCGGCCTGGCGCAGATCGACAACTCAGCAGTTACAAAGCTGGCGCCTTACACAGGCGCCTATGGAATCTCCTTCGTCATTGCCCTGGTCAACGCCCTCTGGCTTGTTCGCTTCCAGCTTCGCGAGCGCAAGCATACACGACTGCTTCTTACCGCAGTCGGTGTGGCAATTGTTGTTATCTGCATTGTCGGAGTTCGCTGGATTGCTCGTCCTCATCGAAGTACAGCGACGGCAACTGCAACGCTAGTGCAGGAGAACCTGGAGGTCGGTGCCGCAGCAAAAGAGCCCGTGGCTTCTACCCAGGAGCTTCTGGAATCCTTCTCTTTCCTGAGCCGTCATCCGGGAGAACGCATGTACCTGGGCATGCCCGAGCGGAAGGGAACACCTGTGATTCGCTTTGTTCCGTCGCCCAGTCCCCGCAACTCCGACCTTATTATCTGGCCTGAATCTCCTGCTCCCTTCCAGGAGGATGACGCGGAGTTCCGCTCTGCGCTCTCTTCGCTGGCGATCCAGACTCATGCTCCGGTGATCGTAGGCAATATCGCTATCGACCGGACGACCTCCAACGCGCGCGGATACTTTCTCTTTAACTCCGCATCGTTTATCTCGCCGCAGGGTGAGTTTGTAGGCCGCTACGACAAGATGCATCTCGTTCCATTTGGCGAATACGTTCCCTTCAAGGACCTGCTCTTCTTTGCCCAGAATCTGCTACATGAAGCTGGCACCTTCGATGCCGGAAAGACCCGCAGCCTTTTCTATGCGAACGGTCACAGCTACGGGACATTTATCTGCTACGAATCGATCTTCGCCGATGAAGTACGCCAGTTTGTCCGCAATGGAGCCGATGTTCTCATCAACATCTCCAATGACGGCTGGTATGGCGATACCAGCGCCCCATGGCAGCACCTCAATATGGTTCGCATGCGCGCCATCGAAAATCATCGTTGGATTCTTCGCGCGACCAACACTGGCGTCACAGCTTCCATAGACCCGTACGGTAGGGTGGTGGCGGCAGCGCCACGTCACGTTCGCACCAGCATCCGTGTGCGCTTCGGTTACGAGCGCGACCTCACGTTCTACGCCGCACATGGAGACTGGTTCGCCTGGATCTGTGCCCTGGCAACCGCTGCCGTGCTGCTTTCGGGAATGCGCGCGAGATTTGCCGTAAACTAGAGACATGCTTAGCGATTTGGAATACACGTACTCCCCGGTGCGCGACAAGGTTCGCGATCTGCGGGAGTATCTTTGACGCGCCCCGCCTTCGTCGTGAACTAGTCGTTATCGAAGAGAAGACCGCCGATCCCGCAGTGTGGGCCGATCCAGCACGCTCGCAGCCGCTGATGCGCGAGCGCAAGCGCATTGAAGGAATGCTGGCCGATGAAGCAGAGCTTGCCCGTCGCAGCGACGATATTGAAGCCTACTTCGAGCTTGCCCGCGAGGGCGAGGATACAGAAGCCGACCTTGCGCGCGAGATTCCGGCTCTCGTGGAATTTTCCGAAAAACTTGAGTCCAAGACCATGCTCTCCGAAGAGACTGATCCTCTGAACGCGATCGTGGTTGTTCATCCGGGCGCCGGTGGAACCGAGTCTCAGGATTGGGCCGAGATGCTCATGCGCATGTACATTCGGTGGGGCGAGCGCCAGAACTTCAAAGTCGAGATCAATGAAGTACAGGATGGTGATGAGGCCGGAATCAAATCCGCGACATTCACGATCTCCGGAGATTTCGCATTCGGTCTGCTCTCAGGCGAAACGGGCGTGCACCGGCTGGTGCGTATCTCCCCATTTGACTCCGCCAAGCGCCGACATACCAGCTTCGCCTCGGTCTTTGTCTCGCCCGAAATCGACGACTCGATCGTCATCGATATCAAGCCCGAGGAGCTTCGCATCGACACCTATCGCTCCGGCGGAAAGGGCGGTCAGCACGTCAACACGACTGACTCGGCTGTTCGCATCACGCATCTTCCCACCGGAATTGTTGCCGGGTGCCAGAATGAGCGCTCGCAACACAAGAACAAAGAGAAGGCGATGAAGCTACTCCGCTCGCGCCTTTACGAGTACGAACTCGAGAAGAAGAAAGCCGCCACCAAGAAACTTGAAGACTCCAAGCTTGACATCAAGTTTGGCTCGCAGATTCGCAGCTATGTCATGCAGCCCTATCGCATGGTGAAGGATCTTCGCACTCGCGTAGAGATCGGCGATGTTGACCGTGTTCTCGATGGTGATCTCGAACCTTTCATTCGCGGATATCTGAAGATGCGACGCGAAGGAGGCGTTCCAGTCACGATTGCTGCTGATGACGATCTGTAGCGTTGGCGTCCTCAGATATGCAAAGTGTCATTCTGAGCCAAGTCTCTCGAAACCTCGCCCCGAAAGGCGAAGACATAGGAACTGCATGTCTTTGACAACATATCCTCTGTGACCTGCCGGGAGTTTAGGACATCCAACTCATGCAGAGACAGGAGGAGCGACGAATGGCAACGGCTTCGGAGAACCCAGGCCAGAATGAACTGATCAAGCAGCTCAAAGCACTTCTCAACGAGGGCCAGGCACATGCTACTTTTGAGGACGCCGTCAAGGACTTCCCTGAGGGGCATCGCGGAACTGTCCCGGAGGGGCTACCGTACTCGGCCTGGCAGCTGATCGAGCACATCCGCATCGCCCAGCATGACATCCTTGAGTTCTGCGCGCCTCCAACCGGAGGTTATCAGCCCAAGGCGTGGCCGGAAGACTACTGGCCGAAGTCTGCAAAGCCCCCATCTGCCCTTGCGTGGCAGATGTCCATCTCCGCGATCCACAAGGATCGTGAGGCATTTGAAGCACTGCTGTTGAAGCCTGGAGCAGATCTGTACAAGCCGTTCCGCTGGGGAGAGGGGCAGAATCTTTTGCGGGAAGCCCTTCTGATTGCCGATCACACTGCCTACCATGTGGGCGAGTTGATCATGCTTCGCCGCTTGCTCGGAATCTGGCAAAAGTAAATCGTTGCAGAACAAGAGAGATGAATCCGGATGAACGAACCTGAAGTGATCTGCCAGATGTTAGGCCATCCTCCTTCCAATCCGCGTACGATCGCGGTCATAGGGCTTTCGGAAAATCCCGGGAAGCCCAGCCACTACGTCTCGCAATACATGCAGCAGCACGGATATCGCATTCTTCCCGTGAATCCCCAGCTTGCCTCTGTCCTCGGCGAATCCTGTTATAGGTCTCTGGCGGAGCTGCCCATCAAACCTGACGTGGTAAACGTATTTCGGCTGCCACAGTTCATCCCCGCGATCGTTGACGAGATGCTTCTACTCGGTCTCAGGAACATTTGGATTCAGCAGGGAATCGTCAACAGGGAGGCGGCCCAGAAGGCCGAGTCCGGCGGAATTCAGGTCGTTATGGATCGGTGCATCATGATTGAGCACCGGCTAGCCAGGCTGGGGTAGCATTCGTTCCTCCCCGACCGGGGCAGCCTACAATGGAGATGAATGAACATTCGCCGCCATCTTGTCTGGTTTTTACTCCTGGTCTGCGCCGTTGCGGTTCCGTCGGCATCATCACAGATCAAGGTCGTCGGTGATGGTGGTCCAGGCCCGGTCAAGGCTCAACATCTCACCGTCGAGATGGTCTCACTCTCCCCCGCGATCGCTCCCGGGGGAAGTCTCGATGTGGGGCTGGTGATTACGCTCGAGGACAAATGGCACGTGTACTGGGTCAATGCAGGAGACTCAGGCGAGCCTCCGCACATTAAGTGGACCCTGCCCTCGGGCATCACTGCTGGCAAGATGCAGTTTCCGATTCCGAGCCGTCTTCCGCTTGGTCCGTTGATGGATTTTGGCTATGAGGACGAGGTGGCCTTCCCAGTCAAGGTGACTGCGGCCAAGGACCTGAAGCCCGGTCCTGTTCATCTGGATGCGCGCGTGGACTGGCTAGTCTGCCGCGAGGTCTGCATCCCCGGCAAAGCCCACCTCGGCCTTAATCTCAAGGTGGATCCGAAGGCGACGGCGGCAACACAACCAGTGGGGGCTTTGGGCGAGGCGCTGGGCCTCATACCGAAGCCTCTCGAGCCTGGCATGAAAGTCAGCATCACCGGCGGCAAAGATGAGTTCGTGCTGGACCTGATCACCGGCGACCGGATTGCAGATGCGGAGTTCTACCCATACGACCAACAACTGATTGAAAACGCTGGCGATCAAATCGTAGAGCCTTTGAAGGGAGGTGTGCGTCTTCGTGTACCCCGCTCGAAGGAGACGCCGAAGCTCCCCAAGCAACTTCGCGGCGTCATCAAGCTGGATGATGAGACGGGTTACGACGTGAGCGCTCCGATCATCGCGGGCGAAGTTCCCAGGCGACCCGGCAGCAAAGCATCTCCCGCAGGCGCTGGCGACCTGACGACAGCGACGGCGCTCGGTCTCGCATTTGTTGGCGGCATCATCCTGAACCTCATGCCCTGTGTCTTTCCGGTGCTCTTCCTCAAGGGATTAGCCCTTGTGCAATCGTCCGGTGAGCATCGGGGACGCTTGCGGAAACACGGCATCGTATATGCGCTTGGCATCCTGATATCCTTCTGGGTCATCGTCGCCGCTTTGCTCGCACTGCGTGCAGGCGGCAGTGAAGCCGGATGGGGATTTCAGCTCCAGTCTCCTGTTTTTGTCGCTGTCCTCGCGCTCGGAATCTTCTTTTTCGCGCTCTCGCTTGCCGGGCAGTTTGAATTTGGCTTGTCTCTCACCAGTGTTGGCGGAACGCTGGCACAGAAGCAGGGCTATACGGGAAGCTTCTTCACGGGAGTGCTTGCAACCATTGTGGCTACGCCATGCACTGCGCCCCTGATGGGAGCTGCTATCGGCTTTGCGCTTGCGCAGCCACCGCTTATCACCTTCGCCATCTTTACCGCCCTTGCCCTCGGGCTGGCAGCGCCGTATCTGTTGCTGAGCTTTCAGCCCGCCTGGACCAGACTCCTTCCACGTCCCGGACCCTGGATGGAGGTGCTTAAGCAATTAACCGCGGTTCCGCTTTTTGCCACGGTGATCTGGCTGATGTGGGTATACGGTCATCTCTTCGGGAATGACGGAGTTGATCGCGTCGCCTGGCTCTGCGTAAGTTTGCTGCTGGTCGCTGTAGCAGGATGGGTTTTGGGGAGATGGCCTGCGCGCTGGCTCAGCGTTATCACTGCCGCCTTGATCGGAGTTGCTGCAGTGAGTGTCGCGCTGCGCCATCCCAAAGATACAACTCTCACATGGCAGCCGTACTCTGACCAGACCCTCAGTCAGGCGCGTTCCCAAAACAAGCCTGTTTTTATCGACTTTACCGCTGCATGGTGCCTCAGCTGTCAGGTCAATGAGCGGCTGGTGCTGCGCTCCGAAGAGGTCCAACGCGAGCTTGCAGACAACAACGTTCTGCTGATCCGGGCCGATTGGACGAAGTACGATCCTGCGATCACGCGTGAACTGGCGTCGTTAGGACGCAGCGGCGTGCCGACTTACGTCATCTACCCCGTCGGCAGGACGGCTCCGGACGTGCTGCCGGAACTGCTTACCAAGGAAATTGTCCTCAACGCCCTGAAGCGCGACACCCACAGATGACTGGCTGGATCATTCTGTCTCTCTAGTTGCCCGGGAAAGATCGGGCCGAGGGACTGAATTACGGATTCCCATGGCTCGCTCCAACTCGTCCGCGAGTACATTTGCCGTCTGTGGCATCAGTGCGAATGCAAATGGAATGAAGATGCGGACCTCCTGGACCAAACCCACCAATACCCAACTCACAAGATAAAACGCCGACGAGAGACGAAGCGCCTGCTCCGGGGCGCTGTCATTCGTCTCCGAGGTCCGGGTACGAACATAGGTGTAGGCCGTAGGAACGAAAAAGATCAGGAATGGCACGAACTGATTGGGCGACATGTTCGCGATCAGTTGAAAGACCTTCGTTTTACCGTAGGTAGCATGCGGGAAGATTTTGTGCATCAGGATCCAGAGGATTCCTGTGGAGACCACACCGCTGAGACAACTCGTGAAAAGCAAAGCCAATCTTCCGGCAGGAAAGTGCTTCGAACCCCGAGCGATCAGAAAAAGCAGCAAACCAAAGTGGAACAGAATGGCGACATCGGCACGGACGAAACCTTGTATTGTAGCCAGGACCACCAGCACGGGCACGGCGACGGAAGCGGAACGTACTACCGAAATTACGAAAAGACTGGCTGTTACGAAGAGGACGGACAGCCATGTCTCTGGCCTCTGGTACCACATCGACCACGTGAGGTAGTAGAAAGATAGTCCCATCAGCACCATCACTCGCAGGATTCGTGATGTCTCTGAGGATGCGCAGTATCTTTTACTGCGGTAGAGCAGGTTAGTTACAAGGAGCAGGGAGCACAGTGCAGCAATGAAATCGAAGATCGCAAAAAAGTGACGATATGCCAGATGGCCATGAACCAGGCCTGACAGGAATCTGGCCGTATAGATCGCGGCCACGCGATACTGTGCCGGAGCGTCACCCTGACCTGAAGCCAGCATCTCTATTCCATGCGGGTCCAATCGATGAGCTGTACTGTATCCCCAATAATCCAGAAACGTGAATGCTGTTACCAGGAGAAGAGAGATCCAGATGATATAGCGGCGGAGTGGAAGAGGAGCCCGCTTCGGCTCAGATCGGTTTTGCATGCAGTGGGATGATCCTCACGCGAATTCTGGCTGAACTATACCATTATCGATTTTTTATGGGAGACAGGGTTCTATTTATTGATAATAAATAGCTTAGCTCAATGGTGCTCCTCGCCGAGAGACCTTGAAACGACAAGTCGCGCCGCGATATCTTCCTCTTACCAGCGCGGCAATCTCAATGAAGCATGACAGTCAATCCGGTGCCGGCGTCAGCGCGCGTCTCTGCAGCTGTGTTGGTCAGATAGACCGGGGATTAGGCTGCGCTCCATCAGCTCCGCTTTCCATTTTTGATCCGGGCAATCTCTTCCAGGCGCTGCGCCAGCAGCCTTTCACGGCCCTCGTTCGTGGGCAGATAGTATCTCCGACCCGCGAGCGAAGACGGCAGGCACTCCATGTCTGCCACCCGTCCCTCTACATCGTGAGCGTACTGATAATTCCTTCCGTAGTTCAGTTCTTTCATCAGCTTCGTTGGCGCATTCCTCAGATGGAGTGGCACAGGTTCTGCGGCGGTCGTTTGAATGTCGCCGCGTACCGTGTTGTACGCCACGTAGACCGCATTTGATTTCGGCGCCAGCGCGAGATACACGACCGCCTGAGCGAGAGCCAGCTCGCCCTCCGGATGCCCCAGGAAGTGCATCGCATCTTTCGCCGAGAGGCAAAGATTCAGTGCCTCGGGTGCGGCCAGTCCAATATCCTCTACTGCCATGCGAACAACCCGCCGTGCGACATACATTGGGTCTTCCCCTGCCTCGAGCATTCTTCCCAGCCAGTACAGGGCGGCGTCTGGATCCGAGTTACGCACGCTTTTGTGCAGCGCGGAGATGATGTCGTAATGCTGCTCGCCCTTTTTGTCGTACTGCAGTATCCGCCGTTGCAAAGCCTCCCCGGCAACTGCCTTCGTCAGCAATTTTCCGTTACCGCCCTGCACCAGTCGCACGGCCACTTCCAATGCATTTAGCGCGTTTCTTGCATCGCCGCTGGAATACGAAGCAATTGTCCTAAGGGCCTCCTCCTCGGCGGTAACTCCAGAAGCTCCAAGCCCGCGAACCGTGTCGCTCAGTGCCCGCTGCAGCAATTCGACAATCTGCGCCTCTGTCAGCCCAACAAGGGTGTACACGCGACAGCGCGACAGCAGAGCGGAGTTGATCTCAAAGGAGGGATTTTCCGTTGTGGCGCCGATCAGTCGGATCGTCCCGCGTTCCACATAGGGCAAAAAAGCATCCTGCTGGCCCTTGTTGAACCGATGTATTTCGTCGATAAACAGGATGGTGCGGGAGCCCATGTGCGCTGCCTTCTCCGCGTCGGCCATTACCTGTTTGATCTCCTTAATGCCGCTCAAAACGGCGGAGAACTCAATGAATGTAGCATCCGTTCGTTGTGCAATGATCTTGGCCAGCGTTGTCTTGCCCGTTCCGGGGGGGCCCCAGAAGATCATCGAGGTTGGATCATCATTCTCAATTGCCACTCTGAGAGGTTTACCCGCTCCAAGCAGGTGCTCCTGCCCGACATACTCCTCGAGCGTGCGTGGCCTCATCCGTTCGGCCAGCGGAGCGTACATGGAGTTCCGCGATGTGGTTCCCACCTGTGGGGTATCGAACAGGCTCATCGGGTTGCTCCTGTGGGTCGTCTTCGCAGAGGCCCAGGGATGCGGGAGACAACCTTCCGCGTATCCAGGGATCGCTGTCGCGACGCTTCATACAGCAGCAGTGAAGCCGCCACGGCGGCGTTCAGGCTCTCCACAGGCCCGGGGCAGGGTATCGTGATGCTCTCCGGTCCAAGCTCCATGAGCTCCTGCGAAATTCCGGCTCCTTCATTTCCGATCAGGAACGCGCTCGGTTCGCCAAGCCTGGCCTCCTGCGCACGCAGCACTCCATTACCGCCGGACCCTACCGCAGCGAACAGTCGGACACCGTGCTCGCTAGCCAGCTCTGCGATCTCGTTATTCGATGCAGTCGCTACGGGCAGACGAAAAACGCTCCCCACACTCGCGCGCACGGCCTTAGGGTTCCAGGCGCTCACCGTACCCGGAGTCGCAATGACGCCGCTTGCCCCAAACGCCTCTGCAGAACGAATGATCGTCCCCAGATTTCCCGGATCCTGAAGACCAGCCGCAACAACGATCAGAGCATTCTCCTGCCGCTCAAAGATTTCAGCGATGTTCGACGACGGCCGTCTCACGAGAGCCGCAATGCCTTGCGGAGAACGCGTTTCGACCGCGCTGCGAAACACATCCGTACTAACGCGCACGATCTCTGTCCGTGTTCCCAATTGAGATGGGATCTGCTGATGCTGCGTCAGAAACACAGTCCTGATTTCAAGCCCACTGCGAACCGCCTCTTCCAGCAGGTGTTCCCCTTCAATCCCCAGCAGACCTTCTGATAGCCGCTCCTGCCCTGCAAAGGCAGCGCGCAGCTGTTTGATCTTGATGTTGCTGCGACTCCTGATCTCCACCGTTCCCGCCATCCTGAAAGGATACGCCGTCGGTAAGTCGCATCGCTTTTGGTCGTTTCCAGCGTTATGCTATGTTCCAAGGGCCGTACACGGCACAGGAGCTCAGGATTTTGACGGCCGAAACGCTTCGTATTCACCCAGATGAGCCAGAACCCGAGCTCGTCTCAAAGGTAGCTGATTGTCTTCACGCTGGCCAGGTCGTGGCTCTTCCCACAGACACGTTCTATGGCCTCGCCGTTGATCCGGTGAATCTACGCGCCGTTGATCGCATTTATGAACTCAAATCACGCGCCAGGCACAAGCCCCTTTCATTGCTTATCAACGAAGTTGCCCAGGCATACGAGCTTGCCCGGGGGCTGGACACCGCGTTCGAACGCCTCGCGGAACGCTTCTGGCCGGGGCCGCTGACTCTCGTCGTCCGAGCCGGTTCCAAGCTTCCCCTTCGAGTGACGGCAAACACAGGTAACGTAGCATTGCGCGTTCCTGAGGCCGCAATCCCGCGCGCGATCGCCGGATGCCTAGGCCTTCCCATTACCGCGACCTCCGCTAACCTCTCCGGGATGCCGGAATGCACGTATGCCAACGGAGTTCGTGAGCAGTTGGGAGACAAGATTCCTCTGATCGTTGACGGGGGGCCGACGGCTCGCAGCAGCCCTACCACCATCGTGGATATCTCCGGGGGAGGGAACTCCTGGATGATCCTTCGCGAAGGTGCCATTCCAACGCATGAGATCGCATTAACCCTTGGCCATTGAATTCTTTATGGTTCGCGCCTGGAATGCCTTACACTCGAAGTTCTCACAGGCCCATGATCGTCTCCAGCCACAATCTGCGTTGTCAGCACACCTCGACGGCTCAAGCTCTGCTGCGCATGTTCCTGGTGGCCGTATTCGTGATCGCCGCCGCATGGAGCGTCTACGTCGTCCGACAGATCAACGAAGTAGCCTCCGTGGATGAGGCTCAGCAGGCCGATGCTATTGCGGTCTTCGGCGCCGCGGAATACTCCGGCCGCCCGTCCCCAACGCTCCACTTCCGTCTTGATCACGCTGTCGATCTTTACCGCATGAAGATCGCTCCCGTCATCATCACCCTCGGAGGAGGAAGCGACAAGGACTCCGGCCACACCGAGGGTGGTGTCGGACGCGATTATCTTCTTGCCCACGGCGTCCCAATCAGCAACATCATCGCTGAGACGAGTTCCACCGATACCGAACAACAGGTGCACAGACTTGCGGCCATTGCTCGCGACTTCAACCTGCATCAGATCGTTGTCGTCTCTGATGGCACTCATCTATTTCGTATCCGCGAGCTCTGCAAGGACGTCGGTCTCGACGTCTATACTTCCCCGCGAGCGACCGTGGGCCACCTCGGCTGGTGGGATTCCTTCATGCGCTATGCCCATGAAGTGCTTAGTTATACTGCTTGGAAGCTCCACCTCGACTTCGATTGGCTCCGTAAAAGCTACGATTAGACCGTTGCAATCCGCGAACCTGCCTGACTGCCAACTTTTGTACTACGCCGGTCGTCATGGACACGCGTCGGTCAAACTCCTGGGCCAGTGGCCGATCCCTGCCCGGTCTGTTTAGCGCACCGTGCTCGCAAGAATCGCCGCAATCAATGTCGAAGAGAAGTTAACCAGATCGTTTCCCATCCAGCCTCGGCGTTCGAGCGTTGCTCCCAGCAGACTGTCGAAGTATAGTCCCGCGCACGCTCCCGTCCAGGTAGCCACCTGTATCGGCCAAAGGGAATGATGTCCTGAGCCGGTGGCAACAACAACGGCCGCAGCACCCAATCCGGCCAGGGTCCCCGTGATCGTCACCCCGCCATCAGTTCCCGCAGGCACAATTTGGCCGCTTGTGACCAGCCGCGCAGGATGTCCTGTCGCCTGTCCTATCTCCGAAGACACCGTATCTGCTGCTGCCTCAGCCAGCGCCGCCACGCATCCCTCGTACCACCCCACGGCAGCAAACAGCCCAGCTACCCCGAGGTTTGCCACAATCTGCGAAGCGCTTCGTCCACGCTTTGACTCCGACAGGCCGCGCTCCTCCTTTTTCTTCCTGCCGTATTTCGTCGCTGCGAAGGTAAGAACGAATATCACCAGCAGCGCCGCAACGAGCCAGTGCTCCGTCGGGTCATAGGTGAAGCGCGACCATGCCGCTGGTGCCTCGGCGAGGACAAAACAAATGAGCAATCCAATGGCTGAGGCGGCAAGTGTCGCCGCGCGTAGAACGAACACGACTGCTGCAAACACCAGGCTCAGTAGCAGAGGTCTTCCCATTGGCCAGAGCGGAAGCCCCAGGCGCAACGTACCCAAAGGCAGAGCCAGGGCCCCTGCAAGCAGCAGCAGGCCCACTACCCAGGTCAACGTCTTCGACTGTGTCCTGTCTCGCGTCTCCGGGATAGCTCTTCTCCAGCCCTGCATTTCGTCACTCCTGCCGGGTTTTCCAGTCGTGGTGATTTACAATCTCATCTGTAGCTTAGCTAATCACCAGCAGTACCGCGGGAGCAGTTTTGCGTTTAGGAAAAATTGAAGCAGAAGGAACCCCTGAGGTTCGTACTGGCCAGCCATCAAAGCGGTCACGTCTCCAGGCTATCTCCACACTTGCCGTCGCTGCGGTCTCGCTGGGGTCGATCGTGGGTTGCGGCAATACTTATCGGCCTGTCGTTACAAGCATCAATCCCGTCGGACCTGCCTCCCAGCCCAATAAGTATGCTATTGCCATCTCCAGCCCCGGGCCCAGCCTGCCGGGACTGGTGACCATCGTAGATTTTTCCGGTGACAGCGTTCTCGTAACTGCAAACATCGGTGTTGCCCCCTACTATCTGATGCTCAACGCGTCGGGAACTACCGGTTATACGCTGAATAATGACAAAACGCTCACCAGCTTCGATATCTCAACATCTCTGCAGTCCCGCGATGTCATTCAGACCACACTACTCGATAACGCGAACCCCAATAGCATCTTTTCCGATACAACGTCGCTCTTCATCACTGAGCCCGGAAGATCAGCAGTAGCGCAGCTCAAAGAAGCGCCTCCTCCTCCTTCTCTCTTTCAGGAGTTCCCCATCGATGCCGGATACACCCCTGTCTACATTGCCGGCTACTCTGGCTCTCCCCGAGCCTATGTCATTAGCTCGAAGAACGACGGTGGTCCCGGCGAAGTTGCTGCTATTGAGATGGCGAGCAGCACTATATCCAACAAAATTGATGTGGGCCGCAATCCGGTCTATGGCGTGATGACATCCGATGGCAAGCGCGCCTTCATCATGAACAAGGGCGATAACACTGTCTCGGTCATCAATGCCCAAACCAATCAGGCCGATGCCGTTCCAGCACCGGCAGTGAATCCCATTCCTGTCGGAAATTCTCCAGTCTGGGCGGACCTCGTTCCCACCCGCAATGAGCTTGTTGTCGCGAATGAGGGAGATGGCGTTTCGAAGGGATCGGTCAGCATCATCAATATCCCCCTCTGCTCGGCGGCCGCTCTCCCCGGCAATCCTAATTGCGATCCCAACAATCCCATCGACGCGAACGGCTTCGGTCAAGTGCTCGCTACCGTCCCGGTTGGCGTCGACGCCCTGATGGTCGCAGTCCTGCAGGACGGCTCCCGCGCGTACGTCCTGAACCGGGTTGACAGCACTGTCTCGGTTGTTAATCTGACCACGAACACCGTCACGGCCACCATCCCGGTACCGGATTCACCCCATCCCACGTTCATCGCCTGTATTAGCGGTACCCCCACCGGAAAGGTCTATGTCACCTCGCCAGAGTCCAACCGGATGACCATCATCCGGACCGATACCGACGTGGTGGAAACGACCGTGCCTCTGCAGGGCAAAGGCGTGATGGTTCGGACCCAACAGCCTTAGAGCCGATTCATTATCATTTCAGTACGGCTTTTGATGACTTGCGCGTATTACGACTGCTCGGACGGAAGAGCATATCTTCAGGCTCAAGGTCACATATGATCAGCGATGGCGCTTTCGTGCGTCAGCTGCCCGCCAGCACAATCGGCTTCGTTGGAGTTTGTGATCCGGCTCCATTCTCAACGGTAATGCCGAATGCCTTCGCAGACACCGATCTTGGAAGGGATGGGAGAATTACGCTCCCGTTGCCTCCCGGATCAGGACGGAACGTTCCTGCCGGAACCGGATCACTGCCATCGGCGGGTATCAGCCAAAGCTCGTATGTCTTGTCGATTCCCACAGGAGCGAGATGGTCGGCCAGCAGGATGAGTGATCCCTTCTCTGCTATGTAAATGACATGGCCTTCCGCCAGCGATCCGGGATTCTCTTCAGGCGATGAGAGCAGAATCCTCTGTGCCGCGGGGTCGTTCATTGCGTCTATCAGTCGGCTCGCGTCTGTAACATTGGCCCGCAGCCTGGCGACCTCTGCCGATTGAATGGAAGACCTGGTGCGATCGTCCATCTGCTGCTGATACAACCTGACTCCTACGATTGCAAATCCGGCGGCAATAGCCCAGCCGAGCCAGCCGAATACACCTTTCAACATGGTTCTGCGCGGGTGTGACGTTATCTCTGTTGACTCCGAACGGCGATGCCGCTCGGCAAACGTCGGCTCAGACTCCGTATCTGGGCTTCGTCTGCAAACCTCCAGCCTGGGCTCCTCTTCCTGTGCTGTGGGTTCTTCCGACCATTGCGTCGCAGGCCTGAGCTCTCCGATCGGTTCCGGCTGGGCCGACTTCGGTTCTCGGCCTACCCGGTGCATCAGGCGCTCCCGAACCGAACTCGCCGGAGCAATCATCTCCACCCCGTAGGCACAGGCGGCCAGATCGCCCTGTAAACGTGCGAGCTCCTGTCGGCAGAAGACGCAGTCGCGGACATGTTCTGCCATTGCGTGGTGTCCCTCATCATCCAGCAACTGCATTGCGAACACCGCAAGGTCCGTGTCTTCGTAGTGGGCGGTCGTGCCGCTCATCCTCGAGCCGCCCTTCTTAGCGTCAGCAGGGCATCACGGATTCTCATTTTAACCACCAGATCCGTCTCCTCAACGATCTCGCCGATCTCCCTCACGCTTAGCCCATCAAAGAAGGCCATCGCGAAGATCCGCCTCTGCTCCGGAATGAGCTGTGCGACTGCCGCTCTTGTTTTTGTAGTCAGATTCTGCCGCTCTGCTTCGCTGGCCAGGTCATACATGGCCGCCATTGAAATATCCTCGACTGCCTCTCGCCCAACGCGCCGGCGGAGTGCATCGACACCGCGATTACGACCCAGCATGGCCAGCCATGCTCCAAGATTCCCTCGAACGCCAAGTAGTTCATCAGGATTGCGCCATACATCCAGGAAGATCTCTTCCAGAAGATCTTCGGCGGAGGAAGGATGATGCAGCACGCGTAATAGCACCGAATAAACGACTGGGGCGTAGCGATCGTAGAAGCAGGTCATGGCGGCTTCATCGCCGCACCTGATCTCCATCAGCAGTGTCGTGTCGTCTTTCGCCTCCCGACCATTCGGCACGGGCATCTTCACGACTTTGGCGGTCAAAGGCACCCCCAGTCTCCCTTCCTCGCGAATGGAGTCACGTTTCATCTTCCTAGCCAATCTAACGCAGAGAGCCGCAGGATGTACCTTAAGGAATAGCGATACGAGTGCCACTTTGGAACTACAGCTCATGAAGAACCGGCTCGATAAAATGCTCGTCGATCAAGGCCACGCCGCCTCCAGGGAGCGTGCACAGGCCCTCATCCTCGCCGGACGCGTCCTCGTGAATGAGCAGAAGATCGACAAACCCGGCGCGAGCGTTCCATCGGATGCGACGATCCGCCTCCTTGGATCCGACCTGAAATACGTCAGCAGGGGCGGACTCAAGCTCGAGCACGCCCTGAATCATTGGGAGGTTTCTCTCTCCGGCGCCTGCACCGTAGACATCGGGGCCTCGACTGGAGGCTTTACGGACTGCATGTTGCAGGCCGGGGCTGTAGCCGTCCTCGCAGTCGACACCGGTTACGGCCAGATCGCACAGAAATTGCGCGATGATCCGCGCGTAACCCTGCGGGAACGCACCAACGCCCGCAAGCTCGAGACGGGCGAACTGCTCCTGCCCGGCCGGCCCGTGCCCACTTTTTTTGCAATGGACGTCTCCTTCATCTCCGCAACCCTTGTCCTGCCGTCAGTTCTCAAGGCTCTTTGTTCCAACGAGGGAGACACCTGGCAGGGAACCGCCGTCGTGCTCATCAAGCCCCAGTTTGAGGCCGGGCAACACAATGTCGGCAAGGGAGGAATCGTACGCGATCCCGAGGCGCGCCGTGGCGCAATTGAGCGCGTAACCGATGCCGTTGCCGAGTTGGGAGGTATGCGACTCGACGTGATCGACTCGCCCATTCACGGCGCAGAGGGAAACCATGAGTATCTTCTGCGCGCCGTCTTCGGTACGGGCTGATTCGCGGGTCTTACCGGTACACTAGCTAGACATGTTCAAGGCCGCCATTATCTCGAAGCCCCAGAAGCCCGAGCTTGCGTCCATCCTGCGGGAGCTTGTCGGCTGGCTCCAATCGCACAACTACGCTACTGTCTTCGATCCTCACACGGCGGCCTATTTTGGAGAGGACCTTCCCTCGATTCCTCGTGAGGAGATGCCGCGAGAGAAGCCGAATCTGGTGATCGTCCTGGGCGGCGACGGGACGCTTCTGGCCGCGGCGCGTGCGTTTGCGCATTCTCCAACGCCGATCCTTGGCGTCAATCTTGGTTCGCTCGGCTTCCTGACCGAGATTCCTCTATCGGATCTCTACACCGCGCTCGATGCCTGGTGCGACAACTGTGCCAGCATCGAAGTGCGAGACATGATGCACGCCGAGCTGATTCGCAATGGCAAGGTTCGCAAACATTGGGACGCTCTCAACGACATCGTCGTGTCCAAAGGTGCCATCGCCCGTATGGCCGAGTTCACCGTCGAGATCGACAAGCAGTTTGTTGCCACCATGCGCGCTGACGGCATCATCATCTCCACTCCGACAGGGTCCACCGCCTACAATCTTGCTGCTGCCGGTCCAATCGTCATGCCGTCTGTCAATGCTCTCGTCGTTACGCCTATCTGTCCTCATCTGCTTACCATCCGCCCGATCGTGGTTCCGGGAGACGCCGAGGTCAATATTCGCGTCGATGGCGGGGCCAACCTGACCTACCTTACTGTCGATGGACAGGAGGCGGTTGAGCTCGAGATCGGGGACGAGATTCACTGCCGCCGTTCCGAGCACAGCGTTCGACTGCTGCGGCCGCGCCGCAACGGGCTGTTCAGCGTTCTGCGAAGCAAGTTGAAGTGGGGAGAGCGGTGACCTGCCTCGCTCCAGGAGCGTCATCCTGGCCGCGCGGCAACGTCAATATACGTTAGCTCCGAAGCGAGACCGACTCGATCTGGTGATCGCACCCTTTGTGCAGGATAAGGTCGGCGCGTTGACGGGTGGGCTGAATATTCTCGAGGAGGTTCGGAAGATTGATCTCACGCCAGATCTTCTGCGCGGTTTCGACTGCCTCTCTATGCTCCAATGTGCGATAGCGATAGAAGTAGGACGAGGGGTTCTGGAAGGCCGTTCGCTGCAGAGCGAGAAACCGCTCCACGTACCACACCTCAAGGGCATCCTTATCGGCATCAAGAAAAATGGAGAAGTCGAAGAAGTCCGAGGCGATGACAGAGGCTCCGTGCGGCGCCTGCAGAACGTTGAGACCTTCGAAGATCAGAATGTCAGGCCGCTCAACCATCTGAATCTTGTCCGGGATCACGTCGTAGCTCAGGTGCGAATAGACAGGGGCTGCCACCTTCTCTTCGCCAGACTTGACCCCGTGGAGGAACCCGAGCAGCCGGGGAAGATCATAGCTCTCCGGAAATCCCTTCCTGCGCATTAGATTGCGTTCCTCAAGAACAGCATTTGGGTACAGAAAGCCGTCTGTTGTGACCAGCGCGACGTTCGGGCGGCTGGCCCAGCGTGTTAGCAGCGCCTGCAGGGTGCGAGCGAAGGTGCTCTTCCCGACGGCCACGCTTCCACTGATTGCGACGACAAAGGGAGATCGATCATGATTTCTGTTCAGAAATGCATTCTGGGCAAGAAAGAGCTGCCGACCCGCTTCAAAGCGCAGTTTGAGCAGCCGTGAGAGCGGAAGGTACATTCGCGCGACTTCATCGAGCGAAAGCCGGTCGCAGAGGCCCCTCAAGGAACGAATATCTTCATCCGTGAGAGGAAGGCTCTGCCCGGCGCTTAGTGCGCTCCACTCCTGTCGGCTGAAACGTTGAAACGGACTCGAGACTGTCATGAGAGCAGGGAACCGATAGCTATTTCCGCAGGGAGATCACCGGCCCGCCTACCGGGTGACAGAATACTTTGCCGTGACTAAGCGCGATCTTACGCTGCGCCAAGGCCGCCATCTCAGGGTCGTGCGTAACCATCACAATTGTATGGCCGTGCGCATGCAAATCCTGCAAAAGCCCGGCCACAATCTTTTGATTTGCAGCATCCAGGTTGCCGGTAGGTTCGTCCGCCAGCAAGATCGGAGGATTATTGATCAGCGCGCGCGCAATGCAGACGCGTTGCTGTTCGCCGCCGGAGAGTTCGCTGGGAAGATGCTCGGCGCGATGCCCCAGCCCCACGCGTTCCAGCGCTGTCCGTGCCTCCTTCTCGTCCGTCATCGAGTGGAAGTACTGCGCGAGCATGACATTTTCGACGGCCGAGAGGTAAGGAATAAGGTGAAACTGCTGGAAGATGAACCCGATCTTGTCGGCGCGGAACCGGTCCAGCTCGGTTGCTGACATCGCCGCAACATCAACTCCATCGATGCGCAACTCCCCTGAGGTGGGTCGGTCGAGGCAGCCGATGAGATTGACCAGCGTACTTTTTCCCGAACCCGAGGGTCCCGTAATTGCGACCCATTCGCCAGCCACGATCGAGAAGGATGCGTGATCCAGCGCACACACGGTTCCTGCGTGGCCAGCGTACTCGCGCGTCACGCCGTGCAGCGCGATCACTGCGCAGTCGGGCCGTGTCTCAAGATCGATCGGACTCTCCATCCCAGAACTCTTTTGTATCACTTCCACTACTCACCCTTCAGAAGCGCAGCAGGCTCCAGGCCGCGCAGCACTCGCACGGGGAACAAAGCTGCGAACGCAGCGATCAGTACATTTACCAGCAGCACGACCGGAATGACACCAAGCCGCGGAAGCGTCGCGGTGTGGAAATCCAACTGGCTGATTGTCCAGGCCGCGGCAGAGCCGATGAGGAAGCCCCCGGCTACCCCGCCCAGCGCAAGCACCAGCGCCTCCAGCAGGAAAAGCGCCATCAGGGTCGACTGCGTTCCCCCCAGAGCCTTCATCAGGGCAAAGTCGCGCCTGCGCTCCAGCACACTCGCTGACAGCGTTGCCAAGACGCTAACGGCGACGGTAAGGGCGATCAGTAACACGGCACCGTACATCAGTGCGTGGGTCTTCTCGACGATCCTGCTCTCGCCCTCGACGAGCTGGCGTACGGGCTCTACTCTCGCCGCAGGCAGGGCTTCCCGTATTCGGGTGATCGCAGACTCAACCCGCGCTTCCCCTCCAGGGACCTGAACTTCGATGGTGCTTGGCGGCGCTCCGGTCCAGGCGGTAAATGCGGTCATGGGAAGATAGATCCGGCTGTCCTCATTCCCTCCGGTGTGCAGCCTGCCCACGCCATGCAGCGTGATCGCATGATCGGCGAATTTGAGTTGAATGTTGTGTTCGTCCGCGACGAACTCGGCTGCGCGCTGGCCCAGTAGCGCCACCTCGGTGTCTGTGTCTGCAGGCCACGCATCAACCTTCCACCAGGAGTTCAGCCTTCGAACCGCCGCAAAGTCCGTGCCCGCGACCACGACAGGAGTGCCGCGGTCAGTAGTGGCAATGGCGTATCCGAACTCTGCCGCTTGCGCATCGGGGCCTGCGGAATCTCGGACACGTTCCATGGCGTCCGGCTGAAGACCTCGTGTGCTGTCGGTAGCCGTGATAACAATGTTCGCGCCGAAGCTGCGGAACTCGTGGTGCAGCTTCGAATCGAGATCGGCGTAGAGAGTGAGGAGCGCCGTCGCGACTGCGGCCGAGACCGTCAGCGCGATGAGCGCTGACAGGCTTCGTGCCCGCCGATGCACCAGCGACCGGCGCATGATCGCAGTCATGCTGAGCCTGCTCATACGCTGGCCCTCAGGATGGCCGAAGGATCGCTGTTGAGGGCGCGACGAATGGCTGGCGTGCTTCCTGCAATCGCAACCACCAGTGCGAGCGTGACCACGACGGGGAAGAGGATGGGAATCAGCAGCGAATCAAGTGCCACCCCGCCGTTTGTCGCGAAGATACGGGCACCGAGCCAGGCGGCGAGACCTGAGCCAGCCAGATAGCCCAGTCCACCAGTGAAGACCGCCAGGAGACCGGCTTCGGCGTAAAAGAGCAGCGCCACTGTCGTCTTGCTTGCACCTAGCGAACGCATCAGGCCAATCTCTGCCTGCCGCTCAAGAATAGCGGTCGCCATGGCAGCACTGACGGCAAAGACAGCAGCCAGCAATGCCGCAGCGCTAATCAGCCACATCAGCCCGCTGATGCGCTTCAGCACCGTGCCTTCACTCTGCTCGACGCGGCGAATCTGCTCTGCCCGTGCGCCGGGGATCGCCTCACGAATCTGGTAGGCGATGGAGTTGGCATAGGGACGGCAGTACCAGATCTCCCGCATCTTGGGGGAGAGCGAGTCGGGGTCTTTGCGGGCGAAGGAGTCTTCAGGCTTGGTGCGGGCGCTTACTTCAACCCGCCGTATAGCGTCGGGCGTACCGGAGATCTGCTGGGCGGCGTTCAAGGGCAGCAACAGCTGATTGTCGGTGGCATCTCCCGTTGAAACGATGCCAGTCACATGAAGGGTGATCGCCTTAGATGCGTCCCCGGGATGATCTTCAGCCTGGATCTCGTCGCCGCTTTTCAAGTGCAACCGTTGCGCCAGGGCAGATCCCACTGCGACCTCTGCACTTTGACCTGACGTGCTGCTCTCCTGTGGCCAGGACCCCTGGAGCTTCCACCAGGGGTGAAGAGCCACGGCTCCGGTTCTGAGTGCCGAACCACCATTGCTGCTCAAAGTGTGGTCAAACCACAGTCCGGTCGCAGCCGCATCCACATTCGCGCCCTGCATGGTCTTGCCGAGCACGCGCACCGGCAGTTCAGGGCTGACCCCGGTGATGTTATTCGCCCAAAAGATTCCCCGCAGTTTTGTAAGGTCTGATTCCTTCAGGTAGGCTCCGCCCGATAATGGCTTCACGTCCACGCCTCCGACCTTCACCTCAAGCTGGTCGGCTGCCGGGTACACGATGATGTTGGCGCCGTAGGTTGCCAACTCCTTATGGATGCGATCCCCAATGGTGGTCGCGAGTGCCAGCATCGCTGTCACAGCCGTGGTACCTAGCAGAATCGCGAGTCCCGCAAGCGCCTTGCGTCGCCGCTGGCGGCGGAAGCTCTCCATTAACAGCCGAAAGAACATCGTGTGCCTCTAGCGCTCGAAGACCGGAACCAAGGTCTTCAAGTCAGCCGCCTGGATGACGACCTGACCGCCGGCGATGGTGCTCTTGAGTGGAATGGGGTTGCAGCCGCCCTCCTGACCCATGGACGACGGGTTCAGGGGGGAGGCGCACATCTTGCAGGTGATTCCCTGGCTGCCGATATAGAAGCCTACCGGGCCGCAGATCCTGCAGGCGTCTCCGACCGAAACGATGTTGCCATTGGGTTTTTTGTAGAGCAGGAAGCGGACCTGGACGTTGCCGCCCTTGCCGTCATCCACATTGACTCCGTAACGATGAAGCTGATCGTCGTTGATGTCAGAGGCGGGGACCGTCACCTGGCTTCCCACCAGCGTTACCGCTGAGGTGGGGGAGAGGGCGGTGGAGCTCTTGGCGTAGATGAACTCCGCGGTTGAAAGGAAGATGAAGACGAAGCTCGTGACGACGACGGCGTTCATCCACATCTTCTCGCGCCGCTGGCTCCACTCGGCGCGGCGCTTATCGGCAGCGGTAGCATTCGCGGCCAGGGTGACGGGTGCGCGCTGGCGGTACTCCATCAGGATCATCAGGCCCGCGAGCGCCAGCATGGTAACGAAGAAAAAGAGATCGTTGCGCACGATAGGGCCAATCATGCGCATCTCGGCCTGGCTCGAGGGCAATACGCCGTTCTCGCTAAGTTCATGAAGACCGCTGACCACAAGTTGGAAGGCGACGAAGTACAGGATGACCGTCGTAACGCGAAAGAACCGCTGTAGGTTGATCTTAACGCTGCCTCGAATGAACAGCACACCGAAGGTGACCGCGACGCCGATTCCTAAAAGGGTTCCGGTGAAACTCAACAGTTCTGTGGAGTTCAGGGTAACCGCGGAGAGGATCAGGACCGTCTCCACTCCTTCTCGCAGCACCAGGAGAAAAACAAAGAAGAACAGGCCGAGCTTCGATACTCCTGCGTTTTCAGAGGTGTAGCGTGCCACCTTTTGTTCGATATCGCCCCGCATCGTGCGGGCGGCCCGGTGCATGAACCAGATCATGCTGATCACGAAACCGGCAGCGGCAAGCATCACCCAGCCTTCGAAGATGTCGCTATTGAACTGGGTGCGAGCAAGGATCATCGCTCCGGCAACGCTGGCAGCAACCGCGGCCCCCAGGGCCCAGAAAACCGTCCGCTTCAGCTCGTTCCGGCCGATCTTCGTCAGGTAAGCGAAGACAATCCCGATGATCAGGGCGGCTTCCACGCCTTCGCGGAGGGTAATGATAAATGCCTGTAACATTAGGTGGTTCTCTCCCTCAATGGGCCCACCGCGATGCACTCGACTGCAGACGATTCTCGTCTGCCGGCGACCCTGAACGGCTTGCGCAGCTCACTTCAAGTCTAATCAGGACTAAATTGGTCGTCAATCGTCCAAGAGCGGCTTTCGATCTGTTTGAAGGTTTGGTTGGGCCTCCGTCTCTACAGGCTACCCGGTAAAATAAGCCCATGAGCAAGCAGCAGAAGAAGACCACCGGCTACACCGACGACCATGCCGCAGCCGGCCTTGATACAGCCTTCCCCGAAATCGAAACCTGGCCCAACCAGTTCCCCGCTTACGAGATATTGATCGATGATCCTGAGTTCACCTCCGTCTGTCCCAAGACCGGACTGCCCGACTTCGGACGGATCACGATCCGGTATATGCCACGTAAGCGGTGCATGGAACTGAAGTCGCTCAAGGAGTATCTGTTTACCTACCGCAACCTTGGCATCTTTCAGGAAAACATCGCCAACCAGATACTGAACGATGTGGTTAAGGCCACGCAGCCGGAATGGGCCCTGGTAGTAGGTGACTTTCGTCCCCGCGGAGGAATATCTACCATTGTCGAGGCCTTCTATCCGCGTCCAAAGAACTCCATGGGCCCGCGCCGTTAGAGCGAACTTCATTCGTATTGCCAGAAATCTCTCTTCGCCCGCAAACTTCTATTTGCGGAGCTAGGTTCTTCGACGAGCATTTACTTTTGACGAACGTCGAACCAGCACTACCTCGGGCGGGCTCATACACTACCTCTATGTCACTACATCAGAACAGCGATGCAGAAAAAGTCGCCGTCATCACAGGAGCCGCGCAGGGAATAGGCCGCCATACCGCGGAGATTTTTGCTGAGAGTGGCTACTCACTCGCCCTCATCGATCGTCAGCCCTGCCCTGAGGTGGCACCTTCCAGCCCGCGCGAAGAGCTGTCTGGCGACATAACGGATGAGGTCTTCCTAATGGATTGCGTGAGGACCGTACGCGAGCGATGGGGAAGAGCCGATGTTCTGGTGAATAACGCAGGAATCAGCTTTATCGCTCCTGCCGAAGCCGTTTCAGTCTCCGATTTCCGCCGCGTTCTCGAGGTCAATCTCGTCGCACCCTTCCTGCTTTCGCAGGGATTCGGAGCCCTCATGCTTCAGCAGAAGCATGGAAGCATCGTCAATGTTGCTTCTATTGCAGGCTTGACCGGGATTGCGGATCGCTCCGCCTATAACGCGTCGAAGCATGGTCTGGTGGGACTAACCCGCACATTGGCCGCTGAGTGGGGGGCACAAGGTGTGCGAGTAAACGCTGTCTGCCCCGGATGGGTCAAGACGGAGATGGACCACGCCGATCAGGCAGCCTCCGCATATACGGATGAAGACATCATCGGACGAGTCCCCATGGCACGCTTCGCCACCCCGAATGACATCGCCAATGCGGTTTTGTTTCTTGCCGACTCAGCCCGCTCAGGGTTCATCAACGGTCATACGCTCGCCGTGGATGGTGGTTGGACCGCCGATGGATCCTGGCAGTCGCTTCGACTCAGCCATCGCTAAGGGGCATCCACGAGACCTTTGCAGAGTCGAGAACCCTTGCTGCACCCCTTGTTCGCGCTTCATCCTCTTTAGACCAGCGCTCGACATCCCCAGAACTGAATCATTCCGGAACAGGTCATAGGAACGTCCGGTCCTTTCCACAGCAATCGGCAGGAAAAGAAGAAGGCCAGCTTTTTATGCTGGCCTTCTTCTCCGTACGGTCGCTGCCTTTTAGAAGAACCCCTCCAGCACTCCCTTCCTTGCAGGAAGTAGTGGAGAGGTTCCTTAATTCAGTAAATCAAGTACTTCTAATACAAGCTGCTAGTTCGGTTAGACCGAGCGAGAGACGCGACGGCGAACCATACCGGCCAGGGCCAGAACACCGCTGCCCATCAGAGCGAGGCTCGAAGGCTCTGGAACTGCCGAGGCGGTAGAGAACGCGGATGCCGAGAAGCTCGTGGAGGTCTGATCGCCAACCAGCTGCGAGGTGAACGTGAAGCTGCCAGGGGTGTCGTCGTAGTTGACGGCACCGGTTCCGCGGAAGAAGCCGTTGCCGGTAACGTCAAGGCAGGTACCCGGGGTGCAACCCGTGATGTTGGTTACATACTGTGCGTTGTAGTCAGTCATGAAGAAGGCGAACGTCTCGCCGTTCTGCGTAACATTGAACAGCTGCACCGGAGAGATGGCAGGTGGAACCGTGTTCTCGCCCTGATTGTAGGGAAGAACGCCGGCAGCAAAATTGATCGTCTGACCGTTGGTCAGGTACAGCGCAAAAGTACCGGTTGTCGATCCGGGACCACCATGAACCTGACCATCGATGAACTGGATGGTGTTCGCGGTGAACCTGTCGCTGCCGGTAGCAGAAAGGGTACCGGTAATCGAATCAGCCATGGCGGCACTGGGGACGGCGATTGCTGCAGCCAGTGCAAGAAGAGCGAGCGGTCTTAGCATAGAAAAAGGTTCCTCCAAGAAAAAGTGCGGCATCGAGCGACCACTCTCCCTATATGCACGCAGACAGCCATAGACTTACAGCTTTTCCACAGACTCTTCCTTTTCATCTTGCAAGGGTTTACCCCTCAAAAAGAAGGGAACGCCCGATACTCCGGGCGTTCCCTGTGCAGTGCGTTGCAATGAGTTTCGGGAAAAAGTGGGAAAATTTTTACCCTATGGGTGCGAAAACAAGTGCCACTCAGGGAATTCGGATACCCACGACAGGCCTTCCATCTCCCGGTGCCAAGGCGCCCCTCTGCGTTACCACTGAAGGAGCAGGAGTTCCGAACAGAACGCCGGGCCCATCGCACCCATCATGCTGTAGCAGCCAGGACTTCCTGGCCGGTTGTGCAGGTAATCCTGCATAACCGTCAAAACCGAGGCGGAGGACAGGTTGCCGCGCTGGCGAAGACTATTCCAAGAGGCAGCAAGTGCTCCAGGCGGAAGACTTAGGCTGCTTTCCATGGCCTGAAGGACCTTGGGGCCGCCGCTGTGCATAATAAAGCTGCAGATCTGGTGCATGTGCATGTTGTTCTCAGCGAGGAAGTCCTCGACTGTGTTCTTCAGCTCGGCATTGACCAGGTCTGGAACCTCTGCCGATAGCACGATATTGAAGCCTGTGTGATTGATATTCCATCCCATCAGGTGCTCGGTATTGGGATAGAAGGTGGACTTGGTGGCTACGACGCGGGGGCAGGGCTCCTGTACGCTGGTCGGCCGCTTGCCGTGAGGCGTGTCCTCGCCTGCAATGACAACCGCCGCCGCACCGTCTCCAAACAGACCTGAAGCCACAATGGCGGCCATGGAAGCATCGTTCTCCTGCCATGTCAACGAGCAGAGTTCCACCGAGAGCAAAATGGCATACTGCTTTGGATAGGCGCGAACATAATCGACAGTCCTGGAGATACCGGCTGCCCCGGCGACACATCCCAGGCCGAAGATGGGGGTTCGCTTGATGTTTTTGGGGAAGTTCATCAGGTTCACGAGCCGTGCATCGATGCTGGGGCATGCAAGGCCGGTGACCGAAGTGAAGAAGATGGCTGAGATATCCGAAGGCTCCAGACCTGCCTGGTCGAGCGCTTTCTGAATTGCCTGTTGGCCAAGCTCGACAGCACCCTTGATCCAGAGGTCGTTCATTGATCCAAAGCCTGACATGGTCCCCAGGGATTCCAGCGGATACATGATGTGCCTGTAGTCCACGCCGCAATTGCGGTGGAGACGGTCCATGATCTCAGGCATCGCCAGTTTGTCTTGCATTCGCTCTTTCAGAGCTTCCGTAATGACAGCCTGGGGATAGCGATGGGGAGGATATGCTGTGCCAATAGATGCGATGCGCATAGATAGAAACCTCTTCGGAAATAGGTTGCAAGGGCCGATGAACAATCAGCTGTTTCTAGGCATTGGCAGTAGTGAAACAGGCCTGTGACGAGGGGCTGGGGGAAAGGTACAGCGATCCAGCACACAGGCGAAGCCGAAGGGCAACAACACGAGTATAAAACAGCGAAAGGTTGCCCAAAAGCAAGCAAAATGTGTTTTTTATGTATCTTTTCGAAATAAACCTATGGAATGCCGATATTTGGCATGCCAGACTGCCGTTCTCGAAACCTTTGCAACTCATTTGTTCTTTGCAAAAGATATCGCCAAAGAAAATGAAACTCTATACCACCTTACGTGTACTAATCTGCATCTTAAGCGCCCAGCCTGACCCAAACAGAGTACTCAGCCGACTGGTCTTCGATGCATTCCGGTAATTCAGCGATGATGCTTCCTAGCGCCCTCCGGCAGTCAAGGCGTACAACGTGTCTCCGGCGCCCACAATGATGTTCTGCTGGCCATCCATGACCCACGTTGATGGCCCGTTGCTGACATGGTGATCCAGCCTCTGCGACCACAAGAGCTGTCCGCTGGCCGTGTCGAATCCTGCAAGTCTGTCTGAATCTCCGGTAAACAGCAAACCTGCTGCTGTTGTAAGAATACCGCCGGACATCCCTCCTCCTTCAGCTCCTTCTCCTTTGGGAATATGCTTCCACCTCACATCGCCTGTGAGGACATCAAGAGCAATCAACGATGAGTGCGTATCGAAAGCGCCAGAACTTCCTCCGCCGTATCCCTCCGGTTCCGGTGAGGTGTCGTAAAGATAGGCAACGCTGTATCCTTCTGTAGCGTTGACATAAAAGAGCTTCGTCTGAGGGCTATAGCTCGGAGGAGGCCAGTTTGTTGCTCCGTTGCTGGCCACATCGACCATGGAGCCATCTACTTTTGGCTCCTTGTTCGGGTCTGGGATGGGCTGGCCCCGTTCATCGACCCCCTTCGACCAGTTTGCGGTCTTTGTGAACGGTTTTGAGATCAGAGACTTCCCATTGGTGCGGTCCAGGACAAAGAAGTACCCGCATCGTGCCGCCTGCGCCAGCAGCTTTCGTGGCTTGCCGTCGATCTCCAGATCGAAGAGGACCGGAGTTTCGACATTATCCCAGTCATGCGTGTCATGCGGGGAGCCCTGGAAGTACCAGACCATCTTCCCTGTGTCAGGGTTGAGTGCCACGATGGAGTCGGTGTAGAGGTTCGCCCCTTTCCGACCTTGTCCCGCAAACACCGGATTCGTATTTCCCGTTCCCCAATAGAGAAGGTTCAACTCCGGGTCATAGGTTCCCGGCAGCCAGGTCATGCCGCCGCCATGCCGCATCGACTGCTCATTCGGCCATGTCTCGGAGCCAGGATCCCCCATCTTCTGGGGCTCGCTCCACCACCGCCATTGCATCTCGCCCGTCTCCGGATCGCGCGCCTCAAGGTAGCCAGGGACGTCCATGGCATCTCCGCCAATCCCGATGATGACGTGATTCTTCACAATGACCGCGGCCATCGTGGTGAAGTACTGGAGCTTCTCGTCAGCAACCTTTTTGCGCCAGCGCTCCTTGCCTGTCTCCGCATCTAGCGAGATAAACCATCCATCCGGAGTGAGGAAGTAGATCCACTTGCCGTACATCCCCACACCGCGTTGACCGAGGACATGGCCGCCGTGGTCTTCAAAGTCGAAACGCCACTTTTCCCTGCCGCTCCGCGCGTCGACCGCGAACACGTGATCGGGAATGGTGAAGTAAAGAACACCGTTGACCATCAGGGGAGTCGACTTGATGATGAGTGGCCCGCTACCCCGCAGCGGCGGGATTCCGGTGATCTTGTACTTCCACTTAATCCTAAGGTCCTGGATGTTCTGTGCGGTGATCTGTTTGATCGCGCTGAACCGTCGTCCGGAGTAGTCGCCGTTGTAGGTTGGCCAGGCATCGGGGGGCTGATGAAAGAGCTGCAGGGCATTGGGATTGAGCCCGACGGAGACCGATGCTTGTTGCGCCGCCATTGTGGTCGCGGAGAGCATTGCGAGAGCTGCAAGGTGCGTGAGTTTCGTGAGAGAAGGCCGCTTCATTTAAGTGTCAGAAGATACCGGGTAAGGTTATGCAGATCGTCGTCGCTGTACTTCGGCAGCAGGGCGCGATGCCCTTCGAGCTTGTCAGGTATTTCGACCTTTACCGAGACTGTCGGCCAGGTCATTGTGCTGCCGTCGCCTGTCTTGAGGGTTGTTTCGAAGTCATCGTAGTGCTCAAGGATGCCAGTCAACTCCTTCCCCTCCCGCACAATAACGGTCGCCTTCCGAGGACCCCGCGTATTGGGCCACGCAATCCTTGCCAGCATCGCCGCTGGTTGGGGGTACTTCCCTCCGATACCCGCAAGATCGCCGGTTACGGAATGACAGCTGGTGCAATGAGCGGCGAAATACTGCTTGCCCTTCTCCGCGTTGCCGCTGCTCATCTCACCGCTGTGCTTGTAGAGCCCGCGATTTGCAGCAAGCTCGATTTCCATGTGGAGATACTCAGCCAGATCATAGCGTTGAGCTTCCGTCAGCTGAGCGAAAGAAGGCATACCGTTCTGCGGCCTGCCTTCCTTGAGGAAAGGGGCGATCTCTTCGCCTTTTTCGTCATGCAACACCAGCACGGAGCGGACGAGGTTGGGTCCGATGCCTCCGCGGGCCTTCGCTCCGTGACAGGCCTGGCAGTTCTGTTGGTATAGCCCCTCGCCCCGCTTTGCTGCCGCGGCGTCGGGCACGCGGCCCAGCCCCAGGAAAATATGAGAGCGGTCTGGCTGGCCGGCACTCTGTGGTTGCGAGCGCAACTCGGGCTCCTGGGCAGCCGCCAAACCCCGGCCACTCCCAAAGAGGGCGATGGCCGAGGAAAGACACAGGCCTGCGATCGCCAGTAAACTTGCCGGTGTCCTCGAAATCAATGCTTTCTGAGCCCTTTCATTCCGCGTTCGCCACAGTATAACGAAACGATGGGAATGGATGATCTTGCTTGCCATCTCTGCCGTCCGTCCGGCTGTACCTACTGGCCCGCCGGCTCGGAGAGTTCCAACTTGTGCTGTAGTTGGTAGAATCTGCTCTTCGTCTTTCCGTACGTGACGAAATCCTCGACGACAGACGCCAGGTCTCCCGATAGCTCAGCGTTCATCTTCAGCATGTCGCGATGTTCCTGGCTGTTCAGGTTGCGGCCGCGGTCCTTATTTAAATGGTTGATGACGGCGGTAGTATTCGAAGCGAGTTCCTGGAGTAATGGGGTAATACGTACAATCGCGATCTTCTGCCAGTCGGAAGCCATGGCCTCTTCGTCCTTCAGTTTTGACACGGTACGTCCGATCGCATTGACGTCATTCTTAATTTGATTGATCTTGCCGGATTGTGTCTGCCAGTCGAGATTCGAGCGGGTAAAAGACTCCATTTCGGAGGCGTCCATCTTCAGCTGGTTCGCCTCGGATCGCGCCCGATTGAGCAGATCGCTCACCTCCGTTGAGTCCGCCTGGCGACCCCGATCCTGCGGTTGTACTGTCCTTTCCGTGAGCTGGCCTGCACCCTCTAGGGGCATCGACATTCCGAGGAGCAGCAAGGTAAGCGGAGCGAGCGCGGAAAACGATTTTGGATAGGAAAACATCGATCTTCCTCCTGTGCCGTATGCCTCCATTTGCACCGGAGACAGGCATGGGGCGATGCTTGCAGATCTCCGCAGGAGTCGCCGTGATCGCAATCACGACGGCAAAAAAGAGCAGCTCTTGAGGCGTCCTGCTATCCTGCGAGCGATGCCATCCGCAACCAAACCCTCCCCGGTTCGTACAGTTGCCGGCGCGACAACGGCGCTCGTACTGCTGACCGCGCTTAACTTCGTCAACTACATCGACCGCTACATCCTTCCCGGCGTGCAGGAGCAGATCAAAGGTGAGTTCCACCTGACGGACGAGCACATCGGAACGCTGACCTTCTGGTTCATGATCGCGTACATGCTTGCCTCCCCTATCACGGGATGGCTCGGCGATCGATTCCCGCGCAAGCCCATGATCGTCATAGCAGCCCTGTTCTGGAGCGGGATCAACTTCTTCACAGCGTCTGTCAACAGCTACGATTCTCTAAATCTGCGGCACGCGGCACTTGGAATCGGTGAGGCTAGCTTCGGCATCTTTGCTCCTGCGTTGCTGTCGGACTTTTACCCCCCAGAGCAGCGCAATCGGGTTCTGACCATCTTCAATATCGCTATTCCTGTAGGAGCAGCTCTCGGGTATCTGACCGGCGGCGTCGTAGGTGAGCGCTACGGATGGAGGCACGCCTTTATTGTCTCCGCCATTCCAGGAGCCGTGATCGCGCTGCTGATCCTCTTCTTTATGAAAGAACCCGAACGAGGAGCCAGCCAGCACGAAAAAGCGAAGCTGGAAAAAGGAACCGTACTCGCACTTATTAAGAACAAGGCGTACCTCGCGTCAATTCTGGGCTACGCTGCAGTCACGTTCTCGCTTGGCGGCATCTCCTGGTGGATGCCGTCGTTTCTGCAGCGCATAGACGGTCGCTCTCAGTCGAGCGCCGCCTTTCTGATGGGCGCCGTAACGGTAATCACCGGGCTGATGGGGACGATTACCGGCGGCGTGGTTGCGCAGCGTTGGTCGAAGAAGACCCCGAAGGCGCTTTATCTCGTTCCAGCAATCAGCGCCGCGCTGGCAATTCCGCCGGCGCTGGTTTGCTTCTTCGGACCACACAGCGTGACCGTGCCCGCGCTCGCACTTGCGATCTTCTTAATCTTCCTCGGCACAGGCCCGGTCAATGCCGCCACAATGAATGCCGTCCGTCCCGAGGTGAGGGCGACAGCTATGGCGGGACAGCTTCTTGTCATTCATGCGCTGGGAGACGCAATCTCTCCGCGGATCATCGGCGCGGTCAGCGACCGATCGACCCTGAACCTCGGACTGGGCTCGACCCTGGTAACTCTCCTGCTTGCAGCCATCATCTTCTTCGTCGGGGCGAGATTCGCTCCTCCTCTCGATGAGAATGTACCTGTCGCAGCATGATGCAGTTTCTCTACGCTCTCGCATGGCTTCTTGCGCTCGCCTGGCTATGGAAGGCAGTTACCGCTGCCTTCGGTCTGCGGCGCATCCCGAACCTGCTCGATCAGGAGTTTGACCGCCAGCCTGCAGGAAATCCGGACATTACCGTGATTGTGCCAGCTCGCAATGAAGAAGAAGCCCTTGCCGGCGCGCTGAGGTCGCTCATCGCCCAGGACTATGGAAATCTGCGGATCATTGCCGTCGATGATCGTTCGACGGACGCGACCGGGGCGATTATGGACGAGCTTGCACATCAATCTCCTGACAGACTGCGGGTCCTGCACATCAGGGAGCTTCCTGCAGACTGGCTGGGCAAACCACATGCGATGGCAATGGCCGCACGGGATGCTCTGGCCATCGATCACCCGGACTATCTGCTCTTTACGGACGCAGACGTGTTCTTTGAGCCGCAGGCGATTCGGCGCTCTCTCGTGCAGGCCGTCGCTACTCAGGCAGACCACTTCGTGACGTTTCCGACTCCGCAGATCAAATCCGCAGGCGAAGGAATGCTGCTCGGCTATCTGGGAGTGATGGGCCTATGGGCGACCAGGCCGTGGAAGGCGCAGGACCCAAAAGCAAAGCGGGATTCTATCGGCATTGGGGCATTCAACATGCTTCGCACCTCGGCCTATGAGCAGCTTGGAGGGTTCGAGGCGCTCCGCATGGAGATCCTTGAGGACTTGACGCTGGCCCACAAGGTCAAGGTAGCCCGATTGCGCCAACAGGTTGCGATTGCCCCGGGGATGGTGAGCCTGCACTGGGCACAGGGTGCCATGGGCGTCGTCAATGTCATGACGAAGAACCTCTTCGCCGTCTTCCGTTTTCGAACCGGAGTTGTTTTAGCAGCCTGTATGGCGTTGGCGTTTCAATGCCTCGCGCCGTTTCTCTTTTTGCTCCTGCCAGACACACGGCTTCCGGCTGTCCTCACGATTGTCGCAATTGTGGCACTCTACAAGCTCTCGTCACGGCATTCCAGGATCTCTGCCTGGTATGCAATTCTATTCCCCGCGGGTGCTGCGCTTTTCCTGTATTCCCTTATGCGCTCAGCATTTACGACTCTGCGGGCAGGGGGTGTGATGTGGAGGGGGACTTTCTATCCACTGGGGGAATTGCGCAAAAATATAACGCCCCTGCGTTAAGGCAGAGGCGTCTGGAGTATTTTTGAACCTTTGAATCATCTTACGCTTCAACCAGCACTTTGCCATAGCGTTTCTCTACATAGTTGTCGAGAATCTCCTGAAACTCCTCTACGATTCGGTCTCCCCGCAGGGTCGTGAAGAGCTTGCCGTCCACGTAGACGGGAGCTTTCGGCTCCTCGAATGTTCCAGGCAGCGAAATGCCGATGTTGGCGTGTTTGGACTCGCCGGGGCCGTTGACAATACATCCCATAACAGCCAGCTTTAATTCTTCGACACCGGTGTACTGCTTCTTCCACTCGGGCATCTGCTCTACCAGGTAGCCCTGAATGCGCTCGGCCAGCTCCTGGAAGTAGGTAGAAGTGGTGCGGCCACAGCCCGGGCAGCTTGTCACCTGCGGCATAAAGCTGCGGATTCCGAGAGACTGAAGAATCTGCTGGCCGCAGCGAACCTCTTCGGACCGGTCGCCCCCCGGCGTAGGTGTAAGGCTGACCCGGATGGTGTCGCCGATTCCGCTGAGAAGGAGCGGCGAAAGGCCGGCCGTAGAAGCCACAATGCCCTTCATTCCCATTCCGGCTTCCGTCAGGCCCAGATGCAAGGCGTAATCGCAACGCTTCGCCAATTCTGTGTAGACGTCGATCAGATCGCGCACACCAGAGACCTTTGCGCTGAGCACGATCTGGTCGCGGCGCAGACCATAGCGTTCTGCCGCAGCTGCGTTGTCGAGCGCGGAAACCACCATGGCCTCCATCATCACATCGCGGGCGGGAAGGGGATTGGACGACTTCGAGTTGTCATCCATCATCCTGGTCAAAAGAGCCTGATCCAGCGAGCCCCAGTTGACTCCAATGCGAACGGGCTTCTGATGCCTGACGGCAACCTCGACCATGGTGCGGAAGTTATCGTCATCCTTGCGGCCAATAGAAACGTTTCCCGGGTTGATGCGATACTTCGCCAGAGCCTCGGCGGTTTCGGGATACTTCGAGAGCAGCAGGTGCCCGTTGTAATGGAAATCGCCGATGATGGGCGTATTCCAGCCCTTTTTCGCAATTCCCTCAATGATGTATGGGATCGCCTTCGCTGCTTCGTCGTTATTGACGGTTACGCGAACCATTTCGGAGCCGGCGCGGGCGAGAGCAGCGATCTGCTGCACAGTGCTTTCGACGTCTGCGGTATCGGTGTTGGTCATCGACTGGACGACGACAGGGGCATCCGAGCCAACACGGACATTCCCGATCTTTACGGTTACCGCATGACGACGCTGTATCTCAGGCATAAATTCTCCACCCTCAAGTTTATCATCGGGCAGCCGTGCGCCATCGCGTTACACTAACCGTACAAGGCCCGGTAGCTCAGTTGCATAGAGCGGCGCACTCCTAACGCGAAGGTCGCAGGTTGGACTCCTGCCCGGGCCACCACAAATCCTCTCAAGCAAATCGATCGGAATGCTGGCTGGAGCTTGGCAGTTAGATCTGCCCTTGCTGCTTTTCATGGGTGATTCCCATCCCGGTAAGTTTCAGAGACAAGTGCTCATGTAAGACGGGAATCGATCGGGTAGGCTTTTCATGGCTGCCCCAGGCGAATGCACATCGATTGCGCCCTTGAGCCTTTGCCTGGTACAGGGCAGTGTCTGCCTCTGTAAGGATAAGCTCGATCGGCACATCGGCGATGGACTTCCGGAAGATCGTGCCCCCAATGCTGATCGTCAAGCCAAGAGTAAGATCTTCTATAAGGAAGGGCGTATCGGCCACTGCACGACGGACTGCCTCCGCTCGTGATTCCAGGACCGCCTCATCACAGTCGCTCAGGACGATGAGGAATTCTTCGCCGCCGTATCGTCCCACCGCATCGTATTCGCGAATCTCGTTCTTGAGGCGCCTGGCTACTTCTTCGAGCACGCGGTCACCGATGACGTGTCCAAAGTTGTCGTTCATGCTCTTAAAGTGATCTACATCGCACAGCAGTAACGCGGTCGGGCGCTTTTCTCGCGCACCCCGTTGGAACTCGCTGCGAACGAGCGAAAGAATTGCGCCCCTATTCCATATCGATGTAAGTGTGTCGTGTGTCGCCCGATAACGCATCTCCTCGCGCGCCTTCACCAATCGATCCTCAAGCAGGAGGATGCGACGCCCCGTATGCAGCCGCGCTCGTAATTCGGCCGTCCGGCAGGGCTTCGTCAAATAGTCGTCTGCTCCTGCTTCCAGTCCGGCCACGACATCCTCGCTGCTCTGTTTTGAGGTCAGCAGAATGATGTATACGTAGGGCGTGTCGCGCTGCTGCGTCCGCATCTCGCGGCACAACGAGAGCCCATCCAGCTCCGGCATCATCCAGTCGATCAGGGCCAGCCTTGGAGCATCGCTCCCGGAAAGAATCTCAAACGCCTCCCGTCCATCTTCGGCCAGCACGACTTCATAACCGAACTTCGTCAGCGTCCGCTGCATCAGCAGGCGGGAGACACCATCATCGTCAGCCACAAGTATTTTCATTTGGATTGCACCGCCCACAGGGTGTCAAGGGCACTGATCACAAGCTCAATCTCATTCCTGAGCTCATCCAGAGTAGCCTGAGCCAGAGTCAGATCTCCACCCTTGCCCATCATCTCGATTTTATGGGCCAGTGACCAGGCGTGCCTCGCCGACAGGTTCCCAAGCGCTCCCTTAAGGGTATGGCCGGCGCGCTCAAGTTCCCGGGGACGTTGTTCCGCAATCGCTTGCTGCGCTGCATTGATGTGCTTCGGATAGTCTGCGCGGAATATCTCTAAGAGTTCTCCCAGCAAGTCGCGATCGTCGTCGAGCACTTCCAGCAATCGTTTGAGGTCCACCGGCGCTTTGGTGCTAGAAACTTCTTCTACCGTTTCAGCTTCCACCCGTTCAACAGTGGCCTCCTTTTCGGCGACATAAAGATCGAGAAGGTTATCAAGCTCCTGGGGTCGAATAGGTTTTGATAAATACCCATCCATCCCTACAGCAAGACAGCGATCACGGTCGCCGTTCATCGCCAGTGCGGTCATGGCCACGACGGGCTGATGATCTCCCGTTGCCTGCTCCCTGGACCGCAGCAGCTTCGTCGCCTCGAAGCCGTCCATCTCGGGCATCTGCATGTCCATCAGCACAAGATCGAAGCTCGCTTTCTCCAATGCCGACAAGGCTTCTTTGCCGTTTGCGACAACGACCACCCTGTGATTGCGCTTTTCCAGCAGCCGTTTTGCGAGCTTCTGATTGACCGGATTATCTTCCGCCAAAAGAATGCTCAGCATCGTATTTGGCCCTGCCTGTTCGCGCAGGGTATTGCCTGTAATCAACGGCGCATTTCCCAGCCTCTCACCTGCCGAAAGCACCTGTGTTATGGCTTCGCGAAGCTCGTTCTGGCGTACAGGCTTTAACAGATAGGCCGCAATTCCTAATTCGTCGCAACGCTTTGCGTCGCCCCGCTGCCCTCCTGAAGTCAGCATCATAATCGTCGATGCATTACTCCCCGGATGTTCTTTCAGGCGCTCCACCAGCCCGAATCCGTCCATCTTGGGCATATGCATATCGGTAAGAATCAATCGGAACGGCTCTTTTCTTGCCATCGCATCGCGGTAGGCATGCAACGCCACCTCGCCATTTGCTGCAACGGTGGGAATCATTCCCCAACGAACTACAAGTCCTTCAAGAATGCGTTGGTTCGTTCGATTATCATCCACAATCAACACCCGAACCCCCACCAGAATGGAGGGTGCCCTCTCGGTGCGGATCACTGTTGGCGCGGACTTCGCTTCGCCCAGCTCAGCTGTGAAATGAAACGTCGAGCCCTTGCCCACGGCGCTCTCAACCCATATCCGGCCAGACATCATCTCGACCAGGCGCCGGGAAATGGTTAGCCCTAGACCAGTTCCTCCAAACTCCCGGGTCGTTGAGGTGTCTGCCTGACTGAAGGATTCAAAGATCTTTTCCAACTTGTCCGGTGAAATCCCTATCCCGGTATCCCTTACCTGGAAGTGTATGGTTGCGTTCCCGTCCTTCCGTGCCTCTATCTGCACCTTCAGGGTGACTTCGCCGGCATCGGTAAACTTCACCGCATTTCCCAAAAGATTGAGAATGACCTGACGCAGGCGCCCGGGATCGCCGTGCACAGAGGCAGGAACATCAGGCGCAAGCTCGCAAAGAAGCTCCAGTCCTTTTTCATCTGCACGCAAAGCCACCGTTTTCAGAGCGTTTTCCACGCATTCGAAAAGGTCAAAATCGATCTCTTCCAGATCGACCTTTCCGGCCTCGATCTTCGAGAAATCCAGAATGTCATTGATCACGTTCAGGAGCGAATCGGCAGAAAGCTTCACGGTCTGCAGATAGTCGCGCTGCTCGCGCGTCAATTCGGTCTCAAGCGCCAGATCGGTCATACCGATGATTCCATTCAACGGGGTCCGAATCTCATGGCTCATATTCGCCAGGAACTCACTCTTCGCTTTGTTACTTATTTCAGCGGCATGGGCGCGCTCTCGTTCCAGCTCGATATGGTGCCTTTGCTCTGCGAGCGTAAGCTCCATCGTCTGAATAGATAGCTTGCGATCGACGATCGCTGATACAAAAACAAATCCCAGCAGAAACATCGCCATCATGCATATACCGGCAATGCCCAGGTACGTCACGCCTATCGCGTTTCGCATACTCTCTGCTGACATTTGCATCGGGGTAAAGGTCACCGCTGCCATGCCGACGTAGTGCATGACCGGAATCGCAAGCCCCATCGCGATTGCACACCTGATCTTGCGCCAGCTCCAGGAAGCCTTTTCTTCACGCCTGGAGAAGGTCAGGAGCAGAGCGGCAAAGGAAATCACGATAGCCAGCCCGACGGAAAGCGCTACCAGCGGCACGTTGTACTGACACATCGCCGGCAGCCGCATCGCCTCCATCCCGATGTAATGCATCGACGCAATTCCGCCTCCCATAAACAGGGCTCCGGCTGCGGCCGACAGAAGCGTCATTCGGCTTCTGCTAACAACAAACAACGCAATTGCTGATGCCACGATGGCAGCCATCATGGACAGAAGGACCATCGGCCAGTCATACAACACGGCGACGGGAAGTCTCAGGGCCTCCATGCCAACGTAATGCATCGACCATATTCCAAAGCCAAGGGCAAAAGAACCGCCGCTGAGCCACGTTGCACGAACAAAGCCGCGCGATGCCGTAACCCGGCCTGCCAGATCCAGCGCAGCGTAGGCGGCCAGGATGGCAATCACAATTGAAAGTAGAACCAGCCGATAATCATAAGTTCCAGCCAGGATCGTCGTTGTTGAATCCACCGGTGCCTCAGGGAGCAGAATGTAGCTGTTATGGTAGCTGCGCTCCGCAGCGGCGGATGTACCACATTTGAGCTACCCGTGGTGATCGGACATCCATCACTTTCCTGCCGGTGTCGTCTTGCCCGTCGGGACCCTTCCAGTGAGGAAATGTTCTCTGGAGAGGAGCAGAAGTGCGTGAATTCCCCATCCACGCGAATTTCACAGATCTCCAGACCACGAAGGCGTCGATTTCTGCGTCTATCGTTGGCAGAAGGCCGCTAAAAGCGGTCTCTCTGCAAGTAACCCTTAATGCAAGGAGAGACCGATGCAAGCCCCCCTCACAGAAAAGACTCATATTGAGGACGTACCGCAATCCGCAAGCGCAGGAGTGCTTGTGGCGGGACGGTACCTGCCTCCTCCCGTAGACAAGGACGGCAAGCTTTGGGTAAGGACAAGCGCACTTATTCTGAGAGATCCGGAACATCTGTACGCAATGTGGCGCGATGTCGAGAAGGCACCGATGTGGCAGGAGCAGATTGCGGAAGTGCGCAGTACAGGTCCCAAAACATCCCACTGGGTGATGCGTCAGGGGAATGATCGTGACAATACGATCGAATGGGACTCAGAGATCCTGAAGGACGAACCAGGAAAGCGCATTGTCTGGCGGTCCACCGGCGGAGACTCCGATAATGCCGGCGAGGTCATCTTCGAACCGGCTCCCGGTAACCGCGGCACATTGGTCACCGTGCTGCAGGAGTTCCGAATGGGCAAGCTCGAGAGTGCTTGGGAGACCCTTACGGGACGTAATCCCAAGCAGGCTGTCATCGAAAATCTTCGCCACCTCAAGGCCCTTGCAGAAACGGGTGAGATTCCCCGTACCCAGGGGCAGCCGCATGGACCCCGAGGATTGACGGGCAAGATGAAGGAAACACTGTATGGCGAAACAATCGCCACGCCTCCCGCCGAGCAACGCCTCGCAAGCTGACGCGCTACGCCAACCGAAATAATGCCAGAGCCAATAAGGAGTTGTTTATGAAGGCCGTGTGCTGGATGGGCACTTCCGATGTGCAGACGCTCACTGTAGATGATCCAAAGATTTTGAACCCTCATGACGCAATTTTGAAGATCACGCGAACGGCCATCTGCGGTTCCGACCTTCACCTTTACGACGGCTTCATCCCCACAATGGAGCAGGGCGACATTCTTGGTCACGAATTCATGGGAATCGTCGAAGAGGTCGGCAAGGACGTAAAGAATCTCAGACGCGGCGACCGCGTTGTCGTGCCTTTTACGATCGCGTGCGGAAGCTGCTTCTTCTGCAAGAAGGACCTGTGGTCCGCGTGCGATAACACCAATCCAAATGCGCATCTTGCAGAGGCCGCCTACGGGTATTCGCCGTCAGCGCTCTTCGGGTATTCCCATATGCTCGGCGGGTATGCGGGCGGACAGGCCCAATATGTTCGGGTTCCATTTGCAGATGTCGGTCCGCTCAAGATCGAAAGCGATCTTTCGGATGAGAAGGTTCTCTTCCTCTCCGACATCTTTCCTACTGGCTACATGGCCGCCGACAATGCGCAGATCGAGCCTGGCGATACTGTAGCTGTTTGGGGCTGCGGTCCAGTGGGAACCTTTGCTATCGCCAGCGCGTTCATGCTGGGAGCAGCGCGAGTGATTGCGATGGATCGTCTTCCTGAGCGGCTGGAGATGGCGCGCAGCTTTGGCGCAATCACGGTTGACTATTCCGAAGATGATGTCAGTGTCCTTACGGCGCTCAAGGACCTGACCGGCGGAATGGGACCAGATGCATGTATCGACGCTGTGGGCCTCGAAGCACACTCAACCGATTTGCAGGGCCTCTATGACAAGGTGAAGACTGCGGTCATGATGGAAACCGATCGCCCCATCGTGCTTCGCCAGGCCATTCAGGCCGTGCGCAAAGGCGGGACGCTCTCAATTCCCGGCGTCTATGGCGGGCTGCTGGATAAATTTCCCTTCGGTGCAGCCTTCAACAAGGGCATTACGATGAAGATGGGACAGACGCATATGCAGAAGTACATGCGTCCATTGCTCGAGCGCGTGGAAAAGGGGCAGATCGATCCCAGTTCGATCATCTCGCACCGCATCACCCTCGACCAGGCGCCGGAGATGTATAAAGTCTGGCGCGACAAAAAGGACCGGGTTACGAAGATCGTTATCGATCCGTGGGCAGAGCGCGCAGCCTGATACGTTGACCTGCAACAGACTTCAAGAGAGGCAGATCGAACAATGAGTAAAACCGTTCGCGACCCGCGTGAAGCGGGCCCGAAGCCCCCATTTCCGCAGCAGCCGCAGTCTCATCCCGGAAGCGTGCACCAGATGAATCCGCGTGCAGACCATGGAGAGACGAGCTACGAAGGAACGGGCAAGCTGAAGGATAGAGTAGCCATTGTGACCGGCGGCGATTCAGGAATCGGGCGGGCCGTGGCAATTGCCTTTGCGAAGGAAGGAGCGAGCGTCGTCATCTCGTTTCTTCCGGAAGAGCAGGCCGACGCAGATGATACGGCGAAAGTGATCGAGAGAGCGGGCGGTCACGCCGTGAAGGTCCCCGGCGATCTGCGCGAGCTTGCAAACATCGAGAAACTGGTCTCCACCGCCATCTCCAGCTTCGGCCAGCTTGACATCGTTGTTAACAATGCCGGCTTCCAGATGTCACACGAAAGCATCGATGATCTCTCCCCGGAGGAGCTGGAGCACACCTTTCGCACCAATGTCTTTGCGACTTTTCTTCTGAGCCAGGCTGCTCTCAAAAAGCTGCCGCCCGGCGGCGTCATCCTTAACACCACCTCCATCCAGGCATATGATCCAAGCCCGCAGCTTGTCGCGTATGCTGCGACCAAGGCAGCGATTCTGAGTATGACCAAAAGCATCGCCGGCCTTGCAATGAAACAGGGCGTTCGCGTCAACGCCGTTGCACCCGGGCCGGTATGGACGCCGCTGATTCCCTCCACTATGCCGCAGGAGAAGGTACAGAAGTTCGGCGCAAACACTGAATTTGGTCGCCCCGCACAGCCCATCGAGCTGGCTCGGATCTACGTTTTCCTGGCCTCAGACGAAGCCAGCTATGTGACCGGTGAGGTCTATGGCGCTACCGGAGGTCGAACGCCTTACTAGACGAGGAAGGTATAAGAAAAAGTTGGGAGCCCCAAACCAATCGGGCTCCCATTTCTATGCCGTCGTGAACTTCAACGTAAAGCCGATATCGGCTGTAGCTGGCCTGGAGGATGGAAGGATAACATGCAATCCGTCTGCCTGCTGGCTGATGCGGAGATTTTGTTTGTGTCCCAGAATACCGGCATGCCGCACATTTACAGCGTGAGGACTGCGAGTGCCCATCGATTGGATGACCAGTGATTGCTGCTGCGGCCACCCCTGCACAAACACATAGATATCCGAACCCTTTGTTGTGAAGCGAAGGTCGGCTGCGGTAAGGTCCGGCTTTTTGCCTTCATTTGGATCGAACTCCTTGCCGTTCTTCGGGATGACCACCTTTGTGGATGGTCCTTCTCCATACACGTGCCACGGACGCGTCCCATAGATTCCTTCGCTGTTGACCTGCATCCACTCTGTAATACCGGTCAGCGTCACCATCTCATCCTTGTCCAGTTCGCCGCTATTCGGCAGCGGGAAATTCAGCAACAGATTCCCATTCTTGCTGACGATATCTACCAGCAGATCGATTACCTTCTTGGCTGATTTGTACTGGATACCGCGCTTATAGTGCCACTGTCCGATGCAGGTATCCGTCTGCCATGGATGTGGAGCAATGTCGTCGAGGACGCCACGTTCGCGGTCGAGCGCGCAGGTTCCGGTGGTGCAGTCCGAAGCAGTCTTGCTGGTATAGACAGCCTCCACCGTACCGCCATGTTTCGATGCGCTGACGTTGTAAAGTTCTGCAACCGTTGACAGGCCGTACTCCTCGAATGGAATACCTCCGTCGGTGTACAACAGGTCGGGCTGATGCTGATCGATCAAATCTTTGATGCGGTTGAAGTAGCGGAGCTTCCAGCGTTCCGGTGCGACGCGGCCCATGGCCTGGGCTTTCTTCGCGAAATCAGCAGGTTCGCCTGAATAGTCATGATAAAGATCCGAGTACGCCGCAAGCGTACCGTCATAGGGAACTCCGGCAAGCGGGCCCGTCGAGTCGCTGAGGTGCGCCGGAGCCAGCCAGTCATAGGAGTTCGACAGATGCTCGGAGACTCCGAAGCGCAGGCCGCGTGTGCGAGCGGCCGCCTTCCAAAGACCTACGATATCCCGCTTGGGTCCAACGGCGACAGAGTTCCACCGCGGCTGATACTTTGAGTTCCACAGGTCGAAGTTGTCATGGTGCACTCCCATGGAGATGAAGTAACGCGCTCCGGCTTTCACGTACAGGTCCATCAGGTGCTCCGGATCCCAGCGCTCAGCCTTGAACTTCGGAATCAGGTCTTTGTATCCGACCTTGGAAGGGTGCCCATAGGTCTTCACGTGGTATTCATATTGTGGCGAACCCTGGATGTACATATTTCGCGCGTACCAATCGCCGTCCTCCACTCCGGATTGCGGGCCCCAGTGCGACCAGATGCCGAACTTGGCATCCGTAAACCACGCCGGGACGCGATAGGCGGCGAGTGATTCGCGAGTAACGCGGAACGGACCTGAAGCCACGGGCAGGGAAGCAGCGAACGCGGAGCGAGACTGCAAGGCAAATGCAGGACCGCTGGCGGCAAGAAGGCGCAGAGTCTGACGTCGGGTGAGTTTCATATCTGAGATAACGCTTTCGGCTGATTTCGAACAGCCTCACTCTAGTCGCGGCCCAGAGAAGATGCAAGGATGCGGTATCGTGAGAGGTGCTTGCAGTTGATATCGAAGGAGCAAAGAAGATGGTTGAGATGCCGATGATTGCAAAGGGTTCTGAAGAACTGTATCTCTTGCCGGCGTTGTCGAATCGACATGGTCTGGTTGCGGGAGCCACGGGAACAGGGAAGACGGTGACCCTGCAGGTGATGGCAGAACGCTTCAGCTCGATAGGAGTGCCTGTCTTTGCCGCTGACGTTAAAGGCGATCTCTCGGGCATCAGTCAGCCGGGCAGAAGCTCGCCGAAATTCGAGGAGCGTCTGAAGACGATGGGACTGGGCGACTGGACGTATGCAGGCTCCCCCGTCGTCTTCTGGGATGTCTTTGGCAAGGAAGGACACCCGGTGCGGACGACGGTCAGCGAGATGGGCCCGCTGCTGATGAGCCGCATTCTCAATCTGAATGAGACCCAGACCGGTGTCCTTAACCTGGTGTTCAAGATCGCCGATGACAACGGGCTCCTGCTGCTGGATATGAAGGACCTGCAGGCAATGTTGCAGCACGTCTCCGAACACGCGAAGGAGTACCAGACCAACTATGGCAACATCTCGGCGGCCAGCATTGGAGCGATCCAGCGTGGACTTGTCACGCTCGGTCAGCAGGGAGGCGATCAGTTCTTTGGAGAGCCTGCGCTCAACATCGAGGACCTTTTGCAGACCGACGCCAATGGCAGGGGAGTGGTCAATATCCTGGCGGCAGATAAGCTGCTCGAATCTCCGCAGCTGTATGCGACATTTCTCCTGTGGCTGATGAGCGAGTTGTTCGAGAAGCTGCCCGAGGTGGGGGATCCGGAGAAGCCGAAGCTCGTGTTCTTCTTCGACGAGGCGCACCTGCTCTTCAACGACCTCCCCTCCGTCCTGCAGTCCCGTATCGAACAGGTGGTGCGTCTTATCCGCTCAAAGGGTGTGGGTGTCTTCTTCGTCACGCAGAACCCAATCGATATTCCGGAGACGGTTCTGGGGCAACTGGGAAATCGCGTACAGCATGCGCTACGCGCCTTCTCTCCCCGTGACCAGAAGGCTGTCAAGGCGGCGGCGCAGACGTTCCGCTCCAACCCCGAGCTAAATGTGGAAGAGGTGATTACGCAGCTTGGTGTGGGAGAAGCTCTCGTCTCCCTGCTCGATGAGAAGGGAATTCCGGGCGTAGTGGAACGTGCCCTGGTGTGCCCTCCACACAGCCAGATCGGTCCGATTACTCCAGAGCAGCGTGCGGCGATGATCAAGTCCTCTGTCGTCGCGGGCGTCTATGAGACCTCAGTCGATCGTGAATCTGCCTACGAAAAGCTGAAGGGCAAAGTTGTAGCGTCTGCTGCAGCGGCTGGTCCGGCGGCGGGTGGCCCCAACGTGGGACCTGTCTCACAGGAAGGCGGCTGGCTTGAGGCTGCGGGCAACGTCCTTGGAGGTGCTCTGGGAAGCGGCGGCGGTTCTCGGCGCGGCGACACGGTCGTTGAGGCCATGGTGAAAAGCGCTGCGCGGTCCATGGGCAGCACCGTAGGTCGACAGATTGTGCGCGGAGTGCTCGGATCGCTTCTCGGCGGAGTCTCGAGCCGACGTCGTTAAAGACTGCGGCCTGCCCTGAGATATTTCTAGGGCAGGCCGCAGTCCTGGCCTGGAGGGTAATGCCAGGTCTCGTCAGATGACCTTGAGCAACAGAAGGATCAGGACGATGGTTAGAATCAGGCTCAGTCCGCCACCGCCGTAGTATCCCAGCCCGGGTCCCATACGATAACCGCCAAAACCGAAGAGCAAGATCAAAATAATAAGAAGGAGGATCATTTTCCTTATCGTTCTCCCGATAGAAGATGCGCTACGGGAGGTACGATGCTGAATTTGTTCCTGGCGTCCTTCGCGAGTTCATTATTTTGCGCCGGGTCTTTTCTGTGTTCCGGTTCTGCCGTCGTAGAGTTGGAATTCCCGGACACCCGCTGGACCGACGGTGGACAGCAGGTTGAGCCGGACGCGCTGGGTCGTCACCGCAGGAAAGACATCGATCTTCTTGTGACCGACGGCGTAGGCGTGCGCCAGCTGTTTCCAGGCACCGTTCTGCCAAGCTTCGACGCTGTATTCTTCAATGCGCTGGCCTTCGTTCAGCCACTCCATCGTGACGCTGCGGTCGAACGTGACTGGCTTTTGGAAGTGCAGCTCGAGCGTGGCGTGACGCTCGGGCGCAGACCAGAACGTGGATGGATCGTTGTCGAAGGCGGTCGTCGATGGATCGTTCGCGATGTGCTGCGCCTGGACCGCGAGGTTATTGCTGTAGATTCGCCTCAGTGCGTCACCGAACTCGTGCAGGCGCTTCACGTCGGCCTCCGGCAGGCGCCCCGTGTTATCGGGCGCAAGGCCGAGCATCAGCTGGGCGCCGCGACCGACTGTCTTGGTGTAGATGTCCAGAAGCTCATCGACGCTCAGCAACGATGATTCATCGTTGGGATGCCAGAACCAGTGCATCTTTCGCAGAGGGGTGTCTGCCTCGACCGGACGCCAGCGCAGATAGCCCGCGCGATCGATCACGTTCCAGTTCTCGTACGGGACGGTGCCGCTTTCGGAACCAACCCAGCGTGCATCGGCGTTCTTGTAGAGTTCGGTATCTGCGAAGACGACCGTGTTCGGCTGATAGGTGCGCAGCCGCCGAACGATCTTGTCGAAGTCGTAGGTCCGTCCTTCGGAGCCTGCACCATCCAGCCAGAACTCGGTGAGAGGACCATAGTGGGTCGCCAGTTCGGTCAACTGTGACAGATAGTACGTGTCGTACGCCTTCGGGTCCGGATAGCGCGAATCGTGCCGGTCCCAGGGAGAGAGATAGACTCCGAAGCCGAGGCCAGCTTTGCGGGCTGAGTCGGACGCAAGCCGCACCAGGTCGCCCTTTCCATTCATCCACGGGCTTGCTTTCACGGAATAATCCGTGTGCGCGCTGGGGAAGAGGGCAAAGCCGTCGTGATGTTTCGCCACCAGAACCGCGTACTTCGCTCCGCCGGCTTTCGCGGCTTCCATCCACTGGTCGGTATCGACGTGCGCCGGATTGAAGACCGAGGGAGAAGCCGTGCCGTCTCCCCACTCGCGATTGAGGAAGGTGTTTGTGGAGAAGTGAAATATGACGCCCACCTCAAGATCCTGCCACTCCAGTTGTGCCGGGCTTGGCTTGATATCGGGAAAGCTCTGGGCTCGGGCGGAGGCTACGGGAGTAAAGAGCGAGGCCGCAAACAGCAGGCAGAAGGTGTTTAGAATTCGCAGTCGCATTCGGATTCAGATTATCTCAACGATTTGTCTCTATTGTGAGGCAAGGTCGCGGCGGGCGCGTTGATACGCAATTCCTGCCTGGAAGTTCTCTGCGATGCGCTGCGATTTGCGGATGGCGAGCTCTGCGGAGGCCGGAGGGAGGACCTCATTCGCGGTTTCGGCGAAGAGCGAGAGCCAGCGCTCGAAGTGCTGCGGATCAAGCGGAAGCTGCAGATGCGTCATCATCGGATCGCCCTTATAACGGCCAGTGGTGAGCAGCAGCGTTGACCAGAAATCCTTCAGGGTTGCGAGATGATGGGGCCAGTCGCCGACAATCGCGTTGAAGATAGGCCCGATGTCCGGATCGCGTCGTACCTTGGAGTAGAAACTTTCGACCAGTACGGATATCTCAGCCTCGGTGGGTTTCTGGACCATATCGCACCTCTGCATGCCAGTTTAGACCTTTTGTAACGCGCCTTTCCGCCATTGGCCGAAATCGAGAGGTCTGTATGATATGCTTCGGCTCATTCCCGGCCCCGATGAAACTCCTTTCTAGACCTCCTTTGAAGAAGGGATGATGAGTGATGAAGCGCGGAAGCATGCTTAGGATCGCGAGAGCTGTGGCTGTGTTCCTTGTGCTCGGCGTTATGCCGGGTTATTCGCAGGAGAAGTATTCGCTCAAGTCGCCGGATGGAATCGCGTTTTCGGATTTCCGAGGATACGAAGACTGGGCCGTGGTCTCGTCTGCCCGGACCGAGGAGGTCCTCAAGGTGATCGTCGCAAATCCGACGATGATCAAGGCGTTCAAGGCGGGCGTTCCTGGCAACGGAAGGTCTTTTCCGGAGGGCTCCAGGATTGTGAAGCTGCAGTGGAAGCCAAAGAAGAGCACCGAGGCACCCTTCGTGGTAGATGTTCCAGACGTCTTTACGCAAGCCTTCGTGATGGAGAAGGACAGCAAGCGGTTTCCGAAGACGGGCGGGTGGGGCTATGCGGTGTTCGACTACCAGGCTGCGTCGGACAGGTTCGCGGCAGATTCCAGCCCTGCGGACTGCGGTCACAAGTGCCATGTGGCTGTGAAGGCGAAAGACTACATCTTCCATCCGTATCAGAAGCGTTGAAACGGTCTGGTCCGGTTCAGCGTTGCTGAACCGGATCGGGCACGGGCTCATCCCAGTAATCCGGGTGGACCTTCAGGTCGGGTTCTTCCGACTGCTGGGCAGAGCGCAGGTTGGTCGACGCGAGCTGAAGAGCGTAGAGGAGCAGGCCTGCGCGGCGCGCGTCGATGTCGTTGGCGGCGATGCGCGTCATGACCTCGCCGAGCGATTCCAGGATGGCGTTGGGGCTGGAGGGCGTAACGAGGGAGAAGGTACTGCGGCGCGCCATTCGCTCATGCGGGCGGAGAATTGCGCGGCGGGAGTCGTGATGGTAGTAGCAGAACTGCTCGTCGCGCATGCGCGGGCTGCCGCAGCGGGTGTCGTCGGGGAAGATGTGGTGGCACTGGTAGAGGTTGTTTGGAGCTGCATTGTTCCTGGTGGCTTCGTTGTGCATGGGTATCCCCCCTTATTTTGTGCAAAGTCTTCAAAGCAGATGGTTTAAGTCTGGACTTCCGGCGCAATCGGAGTGCCAAACTGTGGTTAACGCAAGAAGCCCGGCGGGTGCCGGGGCTTCTTTTTACCTCTCTTTCTATTGTAGGAAACCGGTGGGAAGCATTCGGCGCTTTTAGCTGGTTTATTTTGAAGGCGAAAGTGGCGTGGTTTGTGTGGGATACGGATTTTCGGGCGGATGGTGGGGACTTGACAGGAATTTGGATTGGTCAGGAGTTGATCCTGGTTGAAGGGCGTACGGACTCACATGGTCGGGGCGGACGCGATGCTTCTTTCAACGAAGATGCCAGCCCTCAAGTCGAGAGCTTTTGTCCTGTAGAACACGAGCTCGCGGAGCTTTAAGACCGGGAGATCATGCGCACCGGGAGAATCTCATCTTCAAGCCGGAGCATCAGCCATATTTGAACTCAGGCTTGCTCTGCCCGACTTCGATGATGTAACCGTCAGGATCGCGCATGTAGCAGCGCCACTCGCCGTATTTGTCGAGCGGTTCTGAAATGAACTCGGCTCCCCGGCTTCTCCATTCCTTGTAGCAGGCCTGAATATCGGCAACCCGGATGTTCAAAAAGCTGTTGAAGTGATCAGGATCCGGCACACTGAGCGAGACCGATGGCTTGTCAGGCGTCGGCCCACCGCCCACATTGATGATCATCCAGATGTTGGCGAGCCTGAGATAGCCTGGCGCGTTCCCGTCGCCTCTGCTCAAGATCTCCGCGCCAAAAACCTTTGCGTACCAGTCAAGCGACCGCTGAATGTCCTCTACGGTGATAAAGTGCGCGATGCTGATCCATCCCTGGGCGGCATCTCATAGGTCTTCTGATCCATTTCGACCTTGCTCATAGGAACCCCTCCAATCCATCAAGTCCGGAAGATTTTTCCCAATCATCCTTAGCAGGTCAATTACGACAGATTTGCGGCTACAGAGCTATTGGATGAACGTATCGGCTCACGTCAGAGTATGGGCCTTGTTTGTGCATGTCGCAAGCGAAGCGCTCAGCGCTTGAATGGGCAGACCGCCTTGCTGGCAGCCCCGCGTCAGTACGGATGTGGTTGCCTTCGTAGGCCGAATGGCGGATCGAGTGTGGAGCGTCTACTCCCGCGTCAGTATGAAGGCCGCGGCCTGAAAGTCGCCTTTCAATGAGACGTCGATGCCGTGGTGCATCCAATAACCCCCTGTCGCACGGATGGGTGTGCCCTGGATCGTGTTGCCCTGGATGGGGGCGATGGAGTACATCGCATTCTCATCGAGTCCTCGCAGGCGAACGGTGGGGAACGGATAGTTTTCGCGGCTGGAGTGCAGGAACGTGAAGAGCACCACCTGTTTGCCGTCGCGCGCGACCGATTCGGTGACCGACTGCTCGTTGTTCTCCGGCTGGATGAGCCTGTAGAGCTTACCGCGCTGCACGGTTTCGCGAATCTGTTTGTAGGTGGCGATCATTCGAGCAGCGGTGGCGAAGTCCTCTTCGGTCCAGTGATTCAGGTTTGCCCCGATACCGAGCGACCCCTGCATCGAAGACAAAAACCGGTACTCAAGCGAGAGGGCCCGGTGGTTGACCCATGTGGGTGAATCGGTGACCCATGCCATCATGACGCCCGGAGTGTAGGCGTAACTGAAGCCATTCTGAATGTACAGGCGGTCGAAAGCGTCAGTATTATCTGACGTCCAAACCTCATCGGTTTGCCGTAGCACACCAAGATCGACGCGACCGCCACCGCCTGAGCAGCTTTCGATCTCAACGTCGGGATGCCGTTTGCGAAGCTGAGTCAAAATATCGTAGTAGTTGCGTATGAAGTCGACGTAGACGTTTTTCTGCTCGTCCACGGGCACAGCAGGCCAGCCGGGCTCGGACCAGTTGCGGTTATAGTCCCATTTGAGAAACGCAATCCTGTTGTCAGTCAGCAGCTTGTCCAACCAGGCCAACGTGTAATCGTGCACGTCCTTCCGTGCGAGGTTGAGCACGAGCTGATTTCGAGCTTCGGTGCGAGGGCGACCGGTGAAGTTGAGTACCCAATCGGGGTGCTTACGGTAAAGGTCGCTGTCCGGATTTACCATCTCAGGCTCGACCCAGATGCCAAAGTCCATGCCCAGTGAGTGCACCTTGTCGATGAGCGGCTTGAGTCCGTCGGGAAATTTCTGCTTGTTGACGTACCAGTCACCTAGTCCCGCGTGATCGTTCTTACGTTGTCCGAACCAACCGTCGTCGATGACAAAGCGTTCCACCCCCATCTTGGCGGCCTTTTCCGCCAAGGCCATCTGGCCGGCAGCCGTGACATTGAAGGCGGTCGCTTCCCAGGAGTTGTAGAGGACGGGCCGAAGTTTGGGGTGGGGTGCATGGGGCAGGATGTTGTCTATCTCAAATCGATGCAGCAAACGCGACGCTCCACCGAGACCCTGATGAGAGTAGCCGCCATAGAACCAGGGAGTCTCGAAGCTTTCACCCGGCTGGAGTCGATAGCCAAAGTCGAAGGCATTGGGTCCGCCGGTGATCCGCACGTCTTTGACGACAGTCTGCTCCACGGCGATCTGCCAGGAGCCGCTCCAGCCCAGAGCCCCGAACCACACCTCTCCCTGATCCTGATCGTCGCTGCTACCGTCGTCGATCATGAACCACGGATTGTTTTGCGCACCGGTGGTGCCGCGACGGCTCTCTAGCACGGTTTTACCGCCGGAGACGGGCCGCATCTGCAGCGAATTTTCACTGCCCCAACGTCCGGTGACGTAGTGGAGACGGTAATGATCGCCGCGCGGCAGGTTCCAGGTAGCTGACTGCACCTCCTCCAGGCTGATCGGCCCATCCGTCCGGTTCTCAATGGTGGCCTCGCGGGCCAGCACGCCGGTTTCCTCGTCCATGATGTAGTGCAGGGTGACAAAAACGGGGCGCTCGATGTCCTTCATTCGGATGTCGATCTCATGGGGCTTTGTCTCGCTGGAGACATATTCGAGGACAAGGTCACGGTTGCCGTCAGGGAACGTTACCTTCAAGTCTGGTTCCACGTACAGCGCGCCGCCCCAACCGATGTATTCGTGCGGTGTAACTGTCACCGGACCGTCGAAGGAAGCGACCTCATGCCCTCGGCGAGGGGAGGGGAACTGTTGCGATGCAGAAAGCCGGTGACCCCAGTAGATTGCCTGCAGCTCTTTATGATCATTGACGCCGAAGACGTAGGTTACTTCGCCACCATCGAGGCGAAAGATCCTTGCGTCGTTCTGAGCTTGCACCGGCAGGACAAGCGCGATAAGCGCCGCTGTTCCAGCAATAACCCCAAGCGTTTTCAAGATCGAGCTCCTTTGGCGACCGTAACTCCAGGAATCATAACGTTGCCATGGTATCGGACAGGAAGACGGTAACAAAGAATCCGAACACGATTGTTCCAGAACAAAGCAGGTCTGCAGTCGGACCGTCCCATGGTATCGGCTCGATTGTATGGTGGATGGGAACGCAGGTTAGATGATTCCACTTGCACGCGCACCGAAATCCGCTCTGATCGGAGTTCGTTTGAGACGAGATTGGACGCCAGACTCGGTTGGGTGCAGGTAGAATGCCGATTGTCATGGCTGCAAGTTTCTCTGGCGTTCGAGTCCGCCGTTTCACCAGACGCGGCGCTTTCCATCTCATCCAGGTACTGCTGTTTTGTGCGGTGTTGGTTGGAGATGTCAGTGCGAGTGCTCAACACCCGGAAGGGGTGGAAATTCGTGGTGTCGTCGAAGATGCAGATGGTAATCCGGCTGCTGCCACAGTGGTCAGGTTGCAACATGCTGGTGCGGTGACACGCACGGATGCGCACGGCGGCTTTGCATTTGAGAACGTGCGCCCGGGCAGATATGTCGTGTATGCGGAAGACGGCGATTTGTCTGCATCGCGCGAGGTATCTACGGAAGATTCCGCGGGGCGCGTTGTTCTGATTCTGGCTGCCAGAGATGCAAATGCCAAGCAAATGGACTTTGCTGACAGCCCAAACTTCAAGGTCGCGGGCATTACGGATTGGACTGCAGTTGGCGGTCATGGATCTGATGCCAGCCTGCGGGCGAGCGAAACTCTTGCGCGGCAGGCAGCGATGCTGAAGCCCGCGATGCCTGGGCCTGCTGCTGCAAGCGCAAGAGAGAGCGAATTGCGAGCTGCTGCAGCGGCTTCGCCGGGGAGCTTTGCTGCGAATCGCGAACTTGGAAGATTCTGTTTGCAGAAGAGGAGTTATGGAGAGGCGCTGGTTCCGCTGCTGACGGCCTTTCGCATCGATCCGACAAACAGAAGTAATGAATACGACCTTGCGCTCGCCTACAAGGAGACCGGAGACCTGAAACGATCCCAGGAGCATGTGCTTCACTTGCTTGCTGAAGAGAACGCGGCAGAGTTCCATCGTCTTGCCGGGGACTTGAATGAGGCTATGGGCGATGCGTTGTCCGCGGAAAGGGAGTATGAGACCGCAGTTCATCTCGAACCGAGTGAAGCGAACGAGTTTACCTGGGGCACTGAGCTCTTGCTGCATCGCGCGGTGTGGCCGGCAATTGAGGTCTTCAAGAGAGGAGTTGCGGCGCATCCGAAATCGATGAGAATGCTGTCCGCACTGGGTATTGCACTGTTTTCGAGCGCGCAATATGAAGAGGCAGCCCAGTATCTGTGTCGCGCGACAGAGCTGGCTCCTCAGGATCCGGTGCCCAACATGTTTCTGGGAGAGATCGTGATTGCTTCCCCTGCGCCGCTGGGTTGCGCCGAGCAGGAACTGGCCCAGTTTGCGCAGACGCAATCCGGGAACGCACAGGCGAAATACTATTACGCGATGGCGATTCTAAAGCGTCAGGAGACGTCACCGGATACAGCGGATGTTGAGAAGGCGCGTTCGCTCCTGATGGAAGCATCCAGGCTGGATACAAAGCTCGCGGAGGCTGATCTCCAGCTGGGAATCCTCAGTATGAACAGAAAGGATTACCAGCAGGCCATTTCCTATTTTACAAAGGCCGTTGAAGCTGATTCGCGACTGGGGGATGCGCATTACAGGATGGGGGTGGCGTATCAGCGCATTGGCTCGGCAGCCCAGGCCCAAAAGGAATTCGAACAGCATGACGCGATTGTGAAAGCACAGGCGCAGACGATCGACCAGCAGCGGGCCCGGGTCAAGCAGTTCATGGTTGTACTGCAGGGACAATCCTCAGCAGGGAAGTGATCGCTGCGGGGGACATGGTTCTCAAGCCTTCTTAGGCTTGTAGGTTGCAACAATTCCTTCTCCCTCACGAATGGTGAGTATCTGGTTGGCCGGGATCTTCGCAAAACGCTCAATCTGTTGCGTCGTGGGCCATCGTACTTCGATGAGATCGACGACTTCGGATTGCCCAAGCCCGAAGTGCAGCCGCAGATCATCCTGGGACATGACACTGGTCCCGCTGTGGACCTCATCCATCTGCACGTGCTTGCCTGTGATGACCCGTGCACGGGCGCCGATTGCCGTGCGGTTACATCGCGTTCCGACGAGCTTGATCTTGATCCAGTTGTGCTGATTGCCGCCATCATTGCGCAGTAGCGAAGGCGTTTCATTCATGTTGAGGACCAGGACATCGATATCTCCGTCGTTGTCGTAGTCGCCAAATGCGGCGCCGCGACTGGAATATCGTTCTGCAATACCCGACCCCATGTCGGCGGAGACATCCTTGAATCGGCCATTGCCCAGGTTCCTGTAGACGAGGCGCGGATTTCTGAAGGTCTGGCCGAAGTGATACCGATCGATCTCCGGATAGACATGGCCATTGACCTGGAAGATGTCCTTCCATCCGTCATTGTCGTAATCGACAAAGCCGCACCCCCACGCAACATAACTGTTATTTACGGCGGTGCCTGCGGTGGCGGTGACGTCCGTGAAGGTGCCGTCGCCGTTGTTGTGATAGAGATTGCAGGTGTCGTCAGCGAAGTTGGTTTTGAAGATATCGAGGTAGCCGTCGCAGTCATAATCGGCAACAGCGACGCCCATGCCTGCCTGCTCGTGCCCATCATCGTTATAGGCACATCCGGCCATCACGGCGATGTCGGTAAACGTGCCGTCGTGATTGTTCTTCAGCAGAACACTTGGCTGCGAATCTACGGCAACGTAGATATCCGGCCACCCATCATTGTCGAAGTCATAGGAGACAGCGGTGATCGAATAACGGGGGCCCACCTTATGGATACCCGCTTTTTCCGAGACGTCGGTAAACGTGCCGTCGCCATTGTTGTGGTAGAGGATGTCGGTGTCGGCAGGAAGGCCTCGCGGCCCACACATCACAGGTACACCCTTCCACTGGCAGAATCTGGTGTCTGTCTCCGGGCGGATGTCTTTGGGGTCGAGTTTGAGGTAGTTGCAGACGTACAGGTCGAGAAATCCGTCGCGGTCGTAGTCGAGGAAGGTACAGCCGGCCCCCAATCGCACCTGCTGTTGCCACAGGCCTGCCTTCCGGGTGACATCGGTGAATGTGCCGTCACCATTGTTGTGGAAGAGCACATTGTGCCCCCAGAATGTGCAGAAGAGATCGTCCCAGCCGTCATTGTTGTAGTCGCCCACACAAACGCCCGTTTGCCAGCCCGTGCGTGCAAGTCCGGACGTTGCGGTGACGTCCGTGAACGTGCCGTCGCGGTTGTTCTTGTAAAGATGAGTTGTAGGAGCGTGACCGGATGGCCATTGCACATCGAACCGGTCGCCATTGGTGAGATAGATGTCCAGCCAGCCGTCGTTGTCGTAATCGAAGAACGCAACACCACAGCCCTTCGCTTCGACAATGGATCGCTTGTGGTCGACCCCTCCCCACACGTTCGGGATAGTAAGCCCTGCCTGTCTGGCGACATTGGTGAACTGCACAGGTGAGGTCGGCGCCGCTACAGCGGCGTGAACCAGGTCGGGATTGCGCCACTTCCATAAAGGCGTGGTGAGGGTCTCGAGGAGAGTGCCGCTGAGCACGAAGAGCGATGAGCCAAGAAAGCGCCGACGGGGAACGATCACGTTCATAGAGTCTACTTTGGAAGAGTCCAGTGGTAAACGTTTGGGCGGATGGTGAAGCTGGAGTCAGGGCCTGGACAGCATCTCCAGGGCCGCTTGTGCCTGGCGGTTGTTTGGCTCGAGGGCCAATAATTGCTGCAAGACCTGAATGGCTTGCGGCTTTTCGTTGCGAATCGCATAGAGCTGGGCGAGATTCATATAGGATTGATCGAAGGAAGGCGTCAGTCGAATGCAGGTCTTGAACTGGTCTTCCGCACGTCCGTAGTCTCCAGCGCGGACATACACTACCCCTAAATTGTTTAAGGCCTCAGGATAGTCTGGGCGCAATGCCGTTGCCTTTTGCAGGTACTCGGCTGCTTCCTTCAATTGACCCTGTTGCGCATAAAGCATGCCGATACTGTAGTTGGCTTCTGGATCATCGGGTTGAAGCTGCAACGCGCGGCTGAACAGGTCAAGTGCCTTGTCGAATGCCCTGTGACGTCTGTATAGATTACCGAGATTGAGAAGCGCGATGGCATAGGTGGGGCGAAGCTCAAGCGACCGTTGAAAGTCGCGGACAGCTTCGTCTACCAGACCTTGTTGTGCGGCTACCATTCCGAGGTTGTTCCATGCCTCAGGGTAATCAGGACGCAGCTTTATGGTCTGCTCAAGATGCTGTCGAGCCGCAGGCAGATCGTTTCGATGCAGGCTCAGGGTGCCGAGATTGTAGTAGGCCTCCGAGTCGTTCGGCTTTTGCAGGACCACCTGCTGGAACGACTCCGCTGCCGCGTTTAGGTAGCCGTGCTGGAAAAAGGCGACACCGTAGGTGAAGTCGTTGCGATGGAATGCATCCTGATAAACCGCGCCGGGGAATGGCAGTGCACGCGACAGAGTGTCGGGGGCAGATTTCAGGTCCAACTTTACGTCTTTGAGAATCTGTTTGGCGTCGATTCCCTGATAGAACTTCACAATCATTCCATCGGGTGTTACCAGAAACGAACCTGGAAGGACCAGATCGCGGCGGCGATCATACAGATAGCGAACGATGATGTTGTAGATTCCTGCAGTCTCAGCATTTGCAAAAACGAGCGGGAGATCAAGTCTTTGTTGCGCTGCCAGGCGCTTGGCCGGCGCAATGTCCTCATCTGTGTTGATTGCCAGAAGCTTCAGGCCAGCCGAAGTGAATGCAGCGCGGTTCTGTTGCAGATGCGCCAGTGCGGCAAGGCAAGCGGGTGCTTCGGCTGTCCAGAAGGTCAATAACGTGAAGCTTCCGCGGAAGGAAGCAAGCTCATACTGTTTGCCGTCGAAGCCAGGGAGCGAAAACTCCGGAGCTTTCATTGGCTCGATCAGCCACGTCCCGAACGACGGCGGCGGCGGATCGACCAAAGATGTAGAGGAGCCATAGGGGGGGGCCGCGCTGGCCGCAACGAACGGTTTTGCTGTGAACGTCGATGAACCTTCTTCGATTTCGATCCTGTGATCGACCGGTATATTTTCAAAGATCTGGGTTTGTCCTGATGGCCACTGAATCGTTGCGCGAACGACAGTGGAGTGGTCCGCTGTTCCAAAGAAGAGGTCTTTGGCGTGCTGGGCCAGGAATCCGGAGCCGGCTTGAAGCGATCTGGTCTGCCGAAGAGGACCTGCTTCGAGCGAGATTTTTGTTCCGATTGCGTCGCGGTTGCTTTTGGTGCCCCTCAGACGGAAAGAGACAGAGTGACCGATCTTCTTCAACGCATTTCGGACGATACGCAGTTGCGGAGCATTTCGATTCTTGAGGATGATCTCCAGTCGTCCGTCATGATCGATATCGGCGAGCGCGAACGATCGGCTGTCCTCGACAAAGTCCAGGCCCACGGCGCCTGAGACCTCTGTGAATGTCTCGTCATGATTGTTCGCGAACATCACGTTCCGCTCATATCCGCTCCAGGAGTTGTCAGACCGGATGAGTTCGTTGAGTGCGTTCCATCCACGCTCATACACTTGAGCGGGTGTTGAATCCTCGGGAGATTTGGCGACAACCTGGCGCCAGAAGAAACTTGCAAGGTCGTTGGTGCCGGAACCAGAGATGTAGCCATTGGTGACGTACAGATCGGAATAGCCATCGTGATCGAAGTCCCAGAAATCAGAACCCCACGACCACCGTCCCATCGCAACGCCTGCCTGATCTGCGATGTTCCGAAAGACGCCGTTCCCCATGTTGCGATAGAGGGAATTGCCACGAGCGTGGCGGCGGTAGAGAGCACGGATGTTTTCAGGTGCTCTTTTGTGAAAGAGCGGATTTTCCGTGATTCTTTGGCCCGCAGCCGACCACATATTGGCAGCATAAATGTCGGGTTTGCCGTCATTGTCGATGTCAGACCAGGAAGCACTCATGCCAGCTCCGACATCTTCAACATGACCCTGGGTGGAGATATCTGTGAAGGTGCCGTCGCCGTTGTTGCGATACAAATTGCTGCGGCCGAAGTCGTTTGCAACATAAAGATCAGGAAGACCGATGGTTCCGGAGTCCTGCCATGCGCATGCAAAGCTATAGCGGTTGTTGTTGGCGTTGAGCCCGGCAGATTCCGTGCGGTCGGTGAACCTGCCGTCACCTTCGTTATGCAAGAGGAAATTCGACGGCCCGTTGCGAGCATCGAAGTAGGGCACAGGATAGTGATACTGGTCGAGCCCCAGGTAATAGCTGTAAAGACAGAAATAGATATCCAGCTTTCCGTCCCGATCGTAATCTGCCACTGCTGCGTGCGTGAAGGTTCCCTGCGGATCTCGTGCAAAGGTGAAGGCGTCCCGCTTGATCCTGAAGGTTCCATTGCCCTGATTGAGGAAGAGCAGAGGCCCGGTGCCACAAACCACGAGCAGGTCTTGCAGGCCGCTATTGCGAAAGTCCGCAAAGAGAGCGCAGCCAGTGTTGTCGAGCACCCCGACACCTGCGCGCTCGGTGACGTCCTCAAATGTCCCATCGCCCCGGTTGCGATAGAGCCGGTTCGGAAGACCTCCTGGCTGACAGATGTATAGGTCGTCGAACCCATCGCCATCGAAGTCTCCGGCAGCTATACCGTTGTTGCCGTAAACGTCAATTCCACAGGCGCCATCAAGAATGGTCCGCCAGTAGTCGGTACCGTGCAGCAGCTGAGTGCGATAGGAATCGATGGCCCCGAGCGCGTGCTCGGTTATGTCGACAAACCCTTGCGAGGAGACGATGCTGCGCGATTCTGCTCCCGCAACGTTGAGGAGATCGATCTTCCAGGTATTGGAGGAATTGGAGGTCCAACGCGTCTCCCAGTGACCGGTGCGTTCCTCGCGGCGGCTCTGTGGCGTCTCGAATACGAAGTCGTATCGGATGCGCGCCTGCACATGGAGAGGATCTGCGGATACTTCCTGCAGGCTGATGATTTCGAATTGGGCAGTCAGGGCGCGGGAAGCCGGTTCGAAGTAGCCGCGAAGGTGGTTGAGAACCTCATCGCGTCCTGTGACGGTTTGCGAGGGAAAGTCTATTCGCCGCGTCTCGATGGGAGGAGTATTGCGCAGCACCGTTTGGCGAAGAGGAGTGAAAGGCGTGGCCTGGATCGAGGGGGAAAACAGGGTTGCGAGCGGAGCGAGATCGCGTGGGGAGTGCAGGAGGGAGGCACTTAGTTCTCTGAGCTTCCTGTCGATTTCGAAGGCGTATTTCTCGGAGACGAATTCGTCCGATCCCATTGGTACGAGACGGAGGATATCTTCCAGAGGCGACCTGGCCGGGTACCGGGGTTTGAACTGAAACTCCCCGGTGGAAAACGAGGGAGCCCCGACCTGTGCCGGCGCACTCTGAAAGAGCGACCAGCCGTGGAACGGCGCCACACGCAGGAGAACTGGCGCCATTCCCATGTTCTGCAGGAAGGTGCGGCGAGAGAGGCGTGAACTGGGCACGTTGAGGCGACTTCCTTGGACAATTCGATTGATGCTAAGCCTGTGCGCAAGCAGCAAATGCATCGTAGCATTCGTGCCAAACCTGGCAGGACAGGGGAGGGGCGAAAAGCAAGTCAATTCGTGAGGGTTACCTTGATGCCGCTGCTCCTGAAATTTTGTTTGACAAGATGGATCGCCACAGAATAGAGTGCGCGAGAAATAAAAAAACAAACAGTTGCATTGTTTAGCTGCGAGTTGTCAGTACCAATTACCTGAAGTACTTCGGAGAGTGACGGGATGAGCGCTGGAAACAGTGTGTTCGGACGTGTGCGTAGCATCGGACTGTTGGCTTTTGCGTGTGTGTGCTTGCTGTCAATCCTGAGTTCAAGCCTGAACGCCCAGGTGGATCAGGGCGCCATCACCGGAATCGTTTCGGATCCATCCGGCGCTGTGGTCCCAAATGCCAAGGTCACGCTCCGTAATATCGACATTGGGCTGACACTTGAGACCGTAACGAGTAATAGTGGGCAATACACCTTTTCGCCGGTCAGAATCGGCAACTACACGGTCACGGCTTCCGCCCAGGGTTTCTCATCGACGACCCAGCAAAATCTGAAAGTCAATGTGCAGCAGCGTCTGGAGGTAAACATCCAGCTGCAGCTTGGTTCGGCGACGGAAACAGTCACTGTTACCGGGGCTCCGCCGCAATTGCAGACGACGGAAGCCTCCGTAGGTCAAGTGATCGACAGCACGACACTGAACAATCTTCCTTTGAACGGGCGTAATTTTACCTTTCTGGCCCAACTCTCAGCCGGTGTCAATACGCCACAGGCAGACACTCGCGGCAATGCCGCATCCGGCGCATTCTCCGCGAACGGTCTGCGCCCGGCGCAGAATAATTACCTGCTCGACGGCATTGACAACAACTCGAACGCCGTTGACTTTCTGAACGGCACGAACTTCGTCATTCTTCCTCCGCTGGATGCGATCCAGGAGTTCAAGGTCCAGACAGCGCAGTTCAGTGCAGAGCAGGGTCGCTCAGCCGGCGCGGTTCTGAATGCGACCATCAAGTCAGGAACTAACAGTATCCACGGCGCAGTCTGGGAGTTCTTCCGGAACGACAAGCTGGATGCGGCTGACTGGTTCGAAAACTATAACCACGTCAAAAAGGGCAAGCTGCGGTGGAACCAGTTCGGTGCCTCCATCGGCGGCCCAATCGTCAAGAACAAGCTCTTCTACTTCGGCGACTATCAGGGCTTCCGCCGCGTACAGGGCACTGTTTTGAATGGCACTGTCCCCACGTTGACGGAACGGAACAGCGGCTTCACCGATCTTTCAGACCTGATCACCGGACAGAACGGTGCTCCTCATACCGATGCTCTGGGCAGATCTCTGCCATATGGAGCAGTTCTCGATCCTGCGACGACGCGTCCAGTCACTGCGGGGGTTGTGGATCCAGTGACAGGCATTGCGGCGCAACAGACCGGCTATGTGCGTGATCCCTTCTGCGGAGCAGGAACATCTTACGCTGCGGGGAACTGCAGGTATAACCAGATACCTGCATCCCGCCTTGATCCGAATGCAGTGAAGACGCTCAGCCTTTACCCGCTGCCGATCAGCAACAAGTTTTCCTCGAACTACACCTCCAGTCCTGCGCTTTACGAACACAGCAACGCCTTCGACGTCCGCGGCGACTACACCATTAGCGACAAGAACCAGGTATTCGCACGGTTCAGCTATGTGGATGATCCGCAGTTCATCCCTGGCATCTTCGGCGGTGTAGCAGATGGCGGCAGCTTCCAGCAGGGCATCCAAAGCGCGAAGTCGCAGCAGGCGGTCGCAGCATGGACCCACGCTTTCTCTCCAAGCACTGTTAACGTGGGCCGTATTGGCTTGAATCACCTGCATACAACTCGTTTTGGTCCACAAGGAAATGTCTCAGGCATCCCTGAGCAGTATGGCTTCCAGGGCATCCCCCAGGTTCCGCAGAACGGCGGCTTGCCTCAGATCGTAATCAGCGGCCTGCAGAACCTGGGCAGCAACAACTACCTTCCATCCGATGAAGTCAGCCAAACGCTCCAGGTGACCGATGACTTCACCAAGATCTATGGAAGCCACAGCTTCAAGACCGGTATCGAATTCCAGAACGTCCACTTCAACACCCTGCAGCCGGCTTACGCCCGCGGCGAGTTTGACTTCAATGGAAACTATGCGGGTGTTCCTGGGCAAGGCGGTGACCAGACCGGCCGTGCACAGTTATTGCTTACTCCAACTGCTGCAACTGTCCCAAATGGTGTCAGCTACGTTGGTGGCGCAAATCAGGTTCTCGCCTCCAACATCAACAAGACCTACGACACGCGCATCTACCTGGCGGGCTACTTCCAGGACGATTGGAAAGTCACTCCTCAACTCACGCTGAACCTGGGCATTCGCTGGGATTACTTCAGCCCGATCTCTGAATCCAATGGCGGTCAGGCAAACTTCATCCAGGATGGGCCTCCGAACAATGCTCCGACCTTCCTGCTTCCTGCGAGCGGAAAGGCGAACCGCTCTCTGTCGACAAGCTTCCAGGCACTCCTGGCGAAGGATGGAATTGCTCTTGAGCTGACAGACAAGTACGGCAAAGCGCTTGTTCAAACTCAGAAGACGAATGTCGCTCCGCGGCTCGGTTTCGCCTACCAGGTCAACCCCAAACTGGTCGTGCGAGGGGGCACAGGCCTGTTCTTCAATGCGTTTGAGAACCAGGGATATGGGCCGAACATCGGAGAAAACTATCCCTTCGTATACAACTTCACCTTCGCAGGCGGCTCTGATGCGGCGCCATTCAGTACAGGATCAAACCCGTATGGATCCTGCCCGACGGCAGGGCCTGGAGGAAGTGCCACCATTGAGGCGGGTCTCACCTGTGCTCAGTTCACGCCTCTGGCGGTGAACGGCGCCGGCCTTGGCTTGCAGGGGCTGCAGTTCAACTATCAGACGCCCCGCACGCTCAGCGCCAACCTTACCGTCCAATATGCAATCACCAACAGCATTTCGGCACAGGCCGCGTATGTGCTGACCGATGGCAGCTCCCTGCAGGCAGGAATCGGAAACAACCGCGTTACTCAGATCCTGCCTGCAAACCTGAATACGAAGCCATATCGACCTTTCCCTGATTTCGCGGAGGGAGCCAGCTACCAACGTACGATTGGACGAAGCGTTTACAACGGCCTGCAGACCAAGCTGGAACGGCAGTCAGCCAACGGTCTGAACTTCCTCTTTACCTACACCTTTGCCAAGACCCTCTCCGATGCCGGCGATCTTCTGAACGGCGGCAGCGTCAGCGGGTATCGTGCACCCTGGGTTCCCAACTTTGGACCGCATTACGATTGGGGCGAGGCTAACTTCGATATCCGGCATGTCTTCCACCTTAGCGGGGGGTACGAGCTTCCCTTCGGCAAGAACAAGATGTTCCTTGCTAACGCCGGCAAGATCACCAATGCATTTCTTGGCGGATGGGCTGTCAACGGAATCGCTACCCTTCAAGGTGGACAGCCGATTACCTTGAGTTGCCCTTCAGGCACCACGTCAGGCACTAGCTGCCGTGTCCTCAAGGTTGCTGGGCAGAGCCAAAAGCTCGGTTTGCACCGCGACTCGAACGGAGCACTTTCCTGGTTTGGCAATCCAGCGGCATTCAATCAGCCTTGTGTCCTCGGAGCCAATGGTCCAATCTTGAACAGCCCCAAGGGATGTGTGCCGATCCCGGCCAGTAGCCCGCTCATCCTCGGTGGTTATGGCTCAACCAGCACGCATGGACCGGGGTTCAAGCGGTTCGATTTCTCAACCTTCAAGAACTTCCCGATTCATGAAGCAATCTCGCTCCAGTTCCGGGCAGAGATCTTCAACATCTTCAACCACCCGAACTTCAACTCACCGAACTTCGGAGGGAATGGTGTTACTGCGATCGGAAACTCGGGTAATTACCTAAGCTCCACGTTCGGTGAGATCGGATCAACCCGTGATGCCCCATTCGATCCAAGACAGATTCAATTTGCGTTGAAGCTGTATTACTAGACCAAGATCAAGGCGCAGTGATTTGCTGCGCCTTGATTTGCGATTGCGTCCAAGTGTTGGAGTGACATTTGCGAGGCAATCCACAAGGACAGCCCGTGAACAGGGGTTATCTCTTCCGGTGTATTGTTGTAGCGATCTTTCTATGCTCTGCGAGTATGATCGCCGCTGAAAACACGCGAGAGCAAAGCCAGGAGATAAGCCGGAAGTTTCGGATCGCCGAAGGCTATTACAACGCCGGACGCCTCAAGGAAGCAGCTACGCAACTTGAAACACTTCTTCACATCTGGCCGAAGAGCTTCGATGCACACGAGCTTCTTGGCCTCGTTTACGCTGCGGAGGGAAGGGAAGCGCAGGCACGGGAGCAGTTGCAGACAGCGGTAGATCTCAAGCCAGGTTCCGCAGCCGCCTGGACCAATCTGGCTGCATCTCTTCTCCGGGCCGGAAAGCTGGGACTGGCCGAAGAGCAGTTGCGAAAGGCCCTTACGCTCGATCCTCGTAGCTATGAAGCAAATCGTAATCTGGGTGAGCTTTATATCCAATCCGGAAGACTCGTAAATGCAGTTCCGTATCTGAAGACCGCACAGTCGATCCGACCCTCCTATGACGTTGGATATAACCTTGCTCTCGTATATTTGCTAACAGGGAATCTGGTTCCGGCGTCGGACCTCGTGCATTCTCTTCTGAAAGAAGAGAATACGGGCGAGCTTCATAATCTTCTCGGACAAATTGACGAGAAGAGGGAACAATTTGTTGACGCCGCAAATGAGTTTGCTGTGGCAGCGCGGATCGACCCAAGCGAGGAGAATTTCTTTTCCTGGGGTGGCGAGATGCTGCTGCATCGTGCGTATGAGCCTGCAACCGAAATCTTCCAACAGGCGACGGCGCGCTATCCCAAGTCCCCGCGGCTGCACATTGGTCTTGGCATGGCACTGTATTCGCGGGGGAGGTACGATGAAGCGGTGACGGCCCTGCTGACCGCCGCCGACCTGAAACCCGACGATGCTCGATGTTATTTTTTTCTGTCGAAAGCGTTTGCGAACACACCCATTCAGGCAGATGCTGTAATCGCCCGTTTCAAGCGCTACGCCGAGCTTGAGCCGAACAATGCGAACGGCGCCTATTATTACGCCATGGCGCTCTGGAAAGGAAAGCGAGCGGAGAATACAGACAAGATCCTTCCGCAGGTTGAAGGTCTTCTCCAGCATGCGATTGCTCTCGATCCCAAGATGGCTGAGGCTCACATGCAATTGGGCACCTTATACTCGGAGCAGCGCGAGTATGCGAAATCAATACCGGAATACCAGAGCGCCCTGATGCTCAACCCAGATCTTCCGGACGCGCAGTACAGGCTCGGTCAGGCCTATTTCCATACCGGGCAGAAGGACCGAGCACAAGCTGAACTGGACGCCTACGAAAAGCAGCGAGCGCGACACGTGGCGGACGCGGACCGGGAGAAGGCAGAGGTGAAGCAGTTCGTTTTTTCAACGGGGAACACGGTTCCTCAGAAGCAGTAGGGAAGATCGTGCAGAAGCTGTTCGCAGGTCAGACATTCTCCGGACCCTCGCTGCGAGGTGTAGCCCAGGAGCTTAGTAGCAGTCGTCGTGACTTTCTTCGTTCGGCTGCGGGCATGGTTCTTGGGGGGGCGTTCGCCGGGGCAAGCCCGTTTCTTTATGCAGGCCCGGTAAAGAAGAGAAAAGTGATTGTCGTTACGTTTGGGGGTGGCGCGCGCGATCAGGAGACATTCGCACCCTCGGGGCAGGAGAACATTCCGCACCTCCTTCAGGAATTGATTCCTCAAGCCAGCTTCTTCACGCAGGTAGTCAATCGCGGAATTCTCGGACATTACGTTGCTACAGCAAGTCTTGCAACCGGCGTCTATGAGACGCTGAATAACTTCGCGTCAGTTCCGCCCGACCATCCAACGGTCTTCGAGTACTTTCGGAAGGACCTCAAGCGGCCGCCAACGGATGCATGGGTGGTTGCGCCCAGCAACGGATTCAGTCGCATCGGCGAGAGTGTTTCCCGGCCGTATGGGCCCGGCTGGGGAGCACAAGTGATTCTTCCGAAGCACCTGTTGCTGGCAGCTATGTCCGGGGCAACGGTCGACTATGAACATCTGCTGCGCGATAACTATGAGACTCCGCTGTTCGCACCCCAGTTGGGAGGCAACGAATTCGAGCTTCAACAGTTGGAGAAGATGCTGAAACTCTCAGTGTCTGACTTCAAATCGTATGCAAGGACGTTATCCAGTCCGGATGAACTTTCGATCTATGTTGTGCAACAACTGATGAGGCAACAGGCGCCGAGTCTGATTTGGATAACGATGCATGATATCGATGTGGCGCACACAGGTGCGTATTCTCTCTACATTGACTCGATCCGCCGTACCGATCGCCTTTGCGCCGAATTGTGGAAGATGGTGCAGAGCGACCCGGAATATGCGGGCAACACAACCATGCTGATTCTTCCTGACTTCGGCCGCGATTCGGATGGGGAGGCAGGTGGGAATGGGTTTCAGCACCATCGCACGGGCGATCCTTCATCGCGGACAACATGGATGATGGCTCTCGGGTCGGGGGTTCGCGAGGGCGTGATCTACGATCATCCAGTGCAGTCAACAGATCTGGTGCCTACGCTTGGATCAATCCTGGGATTTCAGGCGAAGCTGTCGCAGGGGCGACCCATTCAGGACCTGCTCTAAATCAAATGCTTCCGCAAGACCTCAAACCCGAACAGTTCACCGGCTATCCAACGCAGGCGCGAACGCTGGCAGTGGATAATATCTCGATTTTGCGAGAGCTGCCGTTGAGTTTCCTGCCGAATCTGCTCCGCGAAGTCATTGAGTATGACTACAAATTCCCCTTAGAACGCCAGGAGATTCATGAAGAAATCTCTACGTTAGGAGCGCTTCCTGCTGCACAGTTGCGCGAATGGTTCCGGCCGTTTCGCGAACTATCACTTCCCACCAGCCTCGAACGATTCGATTGGCTGAATCAGCCGGCTCAATTTGTTGAGCAGCTTGCAGCACATCTATGGTCCACCCATCAAATGGACCTCTTCCGCAAGGCCGCAACGGAATACGGCGAACGGATACGAGCGGCTACACCCCCTACGCACCCTCCGATCCCGAGGCTTGGAATTTCAATTATCGGGCAGGACCTGAGTTCTTACGATGGTGTCCTGTTTCGCAATCTACGTGAGCATGGGACCTTCTTCAGCAATATCAATCCAGAGAATGGTCTCCGACAACTTCTTGACGGGGCGACTGCGCGTGCTCAAGCTCATCCGGTTCCATATGGGCACTGGTATGTGGAGGGTGGGCGAAGCATGGATCACAGTTCCATGCTCACGTTTGTCTCCTATAAGGAACTGGAGCCTGCACGCCTTGCTCTCCTGCGAACGATGCATACCGAGATCAGACGGCCGGGGATGGGCCCGGAAGAATTGCGCACAGACCTCGCGGCATTGCAGCCTGCAGCTGTAGGACTGGATAATCCGGGTGATGCCGTGTTGAACCACTTCCAGTTGAAAGTGCTGACCGAAGGCTCCGGGACACAGATCTTCAGTACGACCTTCGCGCAATGGACGGCGCGCGAGGCGCTTCGTCGCGCGCAGCCACTTACGTTGCTTGTGCGATTTGGACCGCGTCAGCGAGAGCGCTCCATGAACGAGTTACTCTCCAGCACTGACGATCACTCAGAGCCGGACCTCAGGGGTTCGCTGATCGATGCCGATATGGGGGCGTACTACAACTGGATCAACCAGCAGAGGCTTCCAGGAGCAAACCAGTCCTCCTTTCTCGCATGGTTCGAAGGCAGTTCGCAGGCAATCGCGATTGGGCCGTCGTTTGCTCGCGGAGCATCGTCAAAATCAAAGGCAACACTTGAAGAGGTACTCCATTGGGCAGGGGTATAGATTCGTCGGATGGCCCAATCGAGAAACGGTATCTCTCAATGCTTCCTATCTGAGTTGCAAAATCCAGAACGGCCCACCAGGATAGTGTTCCGGGCGATTCCCAGGACTGACCCGGCTGGACCTTACATACCTGGCTGAGGAAAGTTATTGTCGGAGACGGAGAGATGATGAATCGTCGAGAGATGCTGAAGGTTGGAGGCGCTGCCCTGGTCGGTGCGGCACCGGGCACAGAACTGATAGGTCAGGCGCGATCCACGATCCCTCGCAGCACGGAGCGATGGGATTTTTTTGAGCAGTCGTTTAAGGGGCCGCAATCCGGGAATCCGTTTCTCGAGGTCCAACTGGGCGCTCTCTTCCGCAAAGGTCATCGTGAAATCCGGGTGGATGGCTTTTACGATGGCGAGGGACTTTACAAGATCCGCTTCATGCCTGATGAGCCGGGACTGTGGACCTTTGAAACCGACAGCAATATAAGGGAGCTTTCCGGACGTGCAGGTACGCTCGAATGTGTTGCCGCCCGATCGGGAAACCATGGTCCTGTATCCGTGCGGGATACGTTCCACTTTGGATATGCGGACGGTACGCCGTACTTTCCTTTCGGCACGACCAGCTATGCCTGGGTTCACCAGACCGAGGATATGCAGAAGCAAACCATACAATCGCTTCGCACCGGACCGTTCAACAAGATTCGCATGTGTATTTTTCCGAAGTGGTATCAGTACAACCATGGGATCCCGCCCCGGTTTCCGTTTGCGCGTACCGGGGACACGAACGACTACGGCCATTTCAATCCTGAATTCTTCCGGCACATCGAAGATCGCATCCGCGATCTTCGCAGCATGAACATCGAGGCCGATCTTATTCTCTTTCACCCCTACGATCATTGGGGTTTTCAAGAGATGCCTGCCGACGTGGATGACCGTTACCTGCGATACGTCATCGCGCGCTTCGCGTCGTATCGCAACGTGTGGTGGTCGCTCGCGAATGAATTCGACCTCATGCTGAAGAAGAACGAAGCAGACTGGGACAGGTACGCCCGCATCATTACGGAGTCAGATCCCTACTCGCATCTGCGGTCCATTCATTACAGTCGGGCGCCATACGACTACTCGCGTGCCTGGTGTACCCACGCAGGCGTACAGGACTACGCGTTCGATAAGGCAGCGCAATGGCGAAGAGACTGGCGTAAACCTGTCATCTTCGATGAATGCATGTATGAGGGCAACATCAACTCCCGCTGGGGCAATCTTTCCGGCGAAGAGATGACCCGCCGCTTCTGGCTATGCACCGTCGCCGGGGTTTACGGAGGCCACGGAGAAACCTACGTCGGCGAAGACGAGATTGAGAGCGATAAGGCATGTCTGTGGTGGTCTCATGGTGGAACTCTCAAGGGGTCAAGTCCGGAGCGGATCGGATTTCTTCGTACGTTGCTGGAAGAAATCGGCGCTCGGGGCGGTGGCCGGATTGGTCTGCAGGCTATGGAGCCCATCTACTATCCTGCAGCGCAGCGGGATGGCGATCAGGCGTTCTTGTGGTATTTCGACTTTCATCAGCCGAGCTATTATGACTTTCCACTGCCGACGGGTCCGCGCTTTGAAGCGGAATGGATCGATCCATGGAGCATGAGTTCGAAACCAGTGGACGGCATCTTTACTGGCAAGAGTCGGATCAAGCTACCCGGAAAACCGTTTCAGGCGATTATCTTCCGGAAGGTATAAGGTTGCCTTTCCTCAGCCTGTCTCAACGATCGACTGATGTCACAAGATCTCCTGAGAAAGTTCGCGCACCTTCATGCAAGCTTTTTTCAAGGTCTTTCTACCTGAGCGTGTGGCGTAGTACATCTTGCGCCTGCGCCCATCGATCAGCATCTCGTTCGATTTCAGCCATCCACGTCGTTCCATGCCGTGGAGCAGCGGATACATGGTGCCCGAACCTATTCTGTAGCCATGTCGTTGCAGCTCATTGATCATGCCAAGGCCAAACACGCCGTCGTCGCAGCAGGCATGGTGGAGCACGTGAATGCGTATCAGCCCGGCAAAGATGTCAGCTTCGCCTGCGTTTCTGTTCTGTTTCATCGCAGAAGGTCGCTTCCTTTCAGGATGCCATCGATTGTAGGGGCATTGGAATCTTTTCGAAGGGTCCATAATCAGCCCGTGCTATATTGTGTCGAGATTCGATAGCAAATCCACCTCTCTGTAGAGCGACAGCCTGTGCGCCTTTGCCGTCCCGTCCGCGTTCGTGTTGCCCCGGTCCTTTTCTGCGCAGCTCTTCTCTTTGCTGTTGCAGTGACGCGGCGCACGGGTGCGCAATCTTCTTCTACGGGTGAGGCTCGCACTCCAATTTCTCTGGCACAGGCGGTGGACCGCGCGCTACAGCATTATCCTTCTGTCCGGGTTGCCGTTGCACGGATTCAGCAGGCGCATGCTAATGTCAGGCTTGCAAAGACGCAGTATCTTCCATCATCGAACATGCTCTGGCAGATCAACCGCGCGACATTCAACAATACCTCCGGCCAGTTGCTTCCACAGGCTGTAGTAAGTCCCATCTCCGGTCCTGTCACCTCTCGCTCGGGGGCAAGTGCATGGGGAAGTGCAGCGGGCGTGCTCATGAGCTGGCAACCGTTCGATTTCGGATTACGCCATGCGAATGTGTTGCAGGCCAGGTCGGGTGAGACAATTGCCGAGCAAGCCGCGAACCTGACCCGGCTTGATATTGCGCAGGCGACCGCGACAGCCTTCCTCACCGTTGTCGCCGAGCAAGAGGCCGTCAAAGCTGCAGAGGCAAATCACTCCCGGTGGGAGACCTTCGACAAGTCGATCCACGTCCTTACGGACAACCAGCTGCGTCCCGGCGTTGACGCTTCCCAGGCCGACGCTGAGATGGCGGCCGCGCTTACACAGCTTATCCAGACACAGACCAATCTGAAGCTGGCGCGGGCGGCTTTGGCCGAACTGCTCGGCGTCTCCGAAACCGCGTTCGATGTTCTCCCAGAGGCGGTACTGCAGCTGCCTCCTGATCCTGTGGGCTCCCCAGCGCCGCTCGACCAGCACCCGCGCGCGCTGCAGCAAAAGGCTTCCGTCGGGCTTGCTGACGATCAGCTGCGGTCGATCAGGCGCAGCTATGCGCCTGATCTCTATCTGGAGGGAGCCGTCTCGGGCAGGGGCAGTGGCATCGATCCGGCGGGAAGATTCCTTGGCGGACCCAATGGCCTTGGATTGGATCGAGAGAACTGGGCTGTCGGGGTTAACCTGACCTTCGATCCCATGCAATATTTTATGAACCGTGCCCAGCGGGAGGCTGCAACCGGCAACGTGGCGGCCCAGAAGGCACTATATGACCAGACCATCACGGAGCTACAGCGCAGGATGCTTCAGGCCGAAAGCCAGCTCGAAGGAGCCCGCCAGATTGCCCGAAATACGCCTCTCCAGCTAGCTGCGGCCCGCGATAGCGAACGGCAGTCCGTTGCCCAGTACAAGGCTGGCCTGGCAACCGTGGTGCAGGTCGCGGAGGCAGAGAGTCTGCTTACCGCGGCGGAAATAGCCGACTCTCAGGCGAAGCTGGAGGTCTGGCGATCCCTGGTCGACGTGTCCGCCGCGAGAGGCGACCTTCAGCCCGTGATGGAGATTCTCCGTAATCAGCCGAAACCGGAGAGCAGGTAAGTATGTGGATCATTCGCAGCGCGCTCCGCAGGCCCTGGACCGCCCTGGTGATTGTGATCGGAATTGCGCTTACCTCTGTCCTCGCGCTCAACAACATGCGCGTCGACATTTTTCCGAACCTGAATCTCCCGGTCATCTATGTGGCCCAACCGTATGGAGGCCTGAGCCCGAAGCAGATGGAAGGCTTCGTCACCTACTACTACGAGTACCACTTTCTTTATGTGAATGGCATCGAGAGCGTGGAGTCGAAGTCGATACAGGGCGCGGCGCTGTTAAAGCTGACCTTCCAGGAAGGTACGGACATGAGTGCGGCGTTGGCGCAGACGATCGCCTACGCGAATCGTGCACACGCATTTATGCCCTATGGCACAGTCCCTCCATTCATCATCCGCTTCGATGCCGGGACCGTGCCGGTCGGCTATCTTACGTTTACCAGCTCCACGCGAACACTGGGAGAGATTCAGGATCTTGCTCTCAACCGGGTCAGACCGCAGTTCGCTACCTTGCCCGGGTTGACCTCGCCGCCTCCCTTTGGCGGCAATCAGAGAACCGTTGTCATCAGCATTGACCCCAACAAGCTCCGTTCGTATGGCATCTCTCCCGAACAGGTCGTGCAGGCTGTCAAAGCAGGAAATGCGATTATCCCTGCCGGCGCCGTGCAGCAGGGAACTCTTCAGCCTATCGTCCCATCGAACTCAGTCGTCAACGATATTCAGGAGCTGGCAAGCATCCCGATCCACACGGGCTCAGGGCCGACAGTCTTTCTCCGCGACGTGGGCAAGGTCGACGATTCCACGGACATACTGGCTGGCTATGCGGAGATTGACGGCAAGCGGGCAGTGTATATCCCCGTCACGAAGCGGCCCGATGCATCGACGCTGACCGTCGTCAACGAAGTTCGTTCGAATCTCGATCGCTTCCGATCTCTCATTCCAAACGACATCCATGTCGATTACAGGTTCGATCAGTCTGCGTACGTCAAAGATGCTCTTTTCGCCGTGCTTCGCGAAGGTATCCTCGGCGCGCTACTCACGGGCTTAATGATTCTGCTGTTTCTTCGTGACTGGCGCAGTTCGCTTATTGTCGTCCTTACAATTCCGTTTTCACTTCTCTCCGCACTTGTGCTTCTGTGGGCATTCAAGCAGACCATCAACATCATGACCCTCGGGGGCCTCGCCCTGGCCATCGGCGTTCTCGTCGATGAAAGCACGGTCGTCATTGAGAATATTCACACTCATCTGGAACATGGCCAGGACCGCTCCCGAGCCGTGCTGGATGCCAGTCGCGAAGTCGTCGTACCGCGGCTTCTGGCTATGCTGGCCATTCTGGCTGTATTTGTGCCGTCATTTTTTATGCGAGGCGTAGCTCGCGCTCTCTTCATTCCACTGGCGCTCGCGGTCGGCTTCTCGATGTTGGCCTCCTATTTTCTTTCCGGCTCCATGGTGCCAATTCTGGCTAACTGGCTGCTAGCTGAAAGACTGACGGAGAAGACCAATGCCGGTCATCGACCGTCTCGTATGGACAAGTCGCGAACGTGGCTGCAGGATCGACTCAGCAGCCTGATGCCTCGACGCAGCCTGGTTGTTGTCGTCTACTTCATCGTCGCGGCACTTGTCCTGGGACTCGTAGCACCCAGGCTTGGGCGGGAGCTGTTTCCCAGCACGCCGAATAATCTCTTTCAGCTGAGTTTTCATGCGCCAGCTGGAACCCGCGTAGCCGATACAGAGCAGCTCCTCCTCCGAAGTCTTGCTGAGATACAGAAAGAGGCCGGAGAGAACGGTGTTGCCGGCACACTCGGCTATCTGGGGCTGCAGGGCGCGAGTTACCCAATCAATACCGTCTTTACCTGGACAGGCGGGCCGCAGGATGCCATCTTCCAGATCGCCCTCAACCCTGCGGCGAAGATCGATATCGCCGAGTTGGAGGAGAGGCTGCGTCGAAGGCTTCCACAGCAGTTTCCAGGGTGTGAGTATTCCTTTCAGGCAGGCGACCTCGTCAGCCAAATTCTCAACTTCGGGGCGCCCACCCCGGTTGAAGTTGCCGTCACAGGGACAGATTTCGCACAGGTCAGAAGTTACGCGGCGAAGCTGAAGGGTCAGCTTGCCACGGTGAATGGACTTCGCGACATCCAGTATGAAGAGGCGCTCGATTACCCAGCAATCAACGTCAACATCAACCGTGAACTCGCCGGACAGATGGGCGTCACCGTGCAGCAGGTGGGCGACTCGCTACTGACCGCCACTGCATCCAGCCGTTTCGTTTCGCCCAACTATTGGGCCGATCCAAAGTCGGGCGTAGGCTACCAGATTCAGGTGCAGATCCCTCAGACGCAGATTTCATCCGCACAGGACATCGCCGCCGTTCCAGCTGCGCCTCAGACTGGAGCGCATCCTCTGATTGGCGATGTTGCACAGGTGGCAGAAGGCACCGTCGTCGGCGAATACGACCGTCGTAATGGCCAACGAATGGTGGTGATCTCCGCCAATCTCTATGGAGCAGACCTCGGCCACATCTCCAGCCGGGTAGACGATGCGATCCGTGCTGCCGGCGCCGCCCCGCGTGGTCTCCACGTTGATGTTCGTGGGCAGATTGCACCGATGCGTCAGACCTTCACGAATCTTTCTCTCGGCCTTGGAATCGCCGTTGTGGTCATCCTGTTGCTCCTTACCGCCAACTTCCAGTCGATGCGGCTAGCGCTCGCAGTCCTCTCTCCCATACCTGCGGTACTGTGCGGAGTTGTTCTTATGGCGGTCTTGACGGGGACCACACTGAATCTGCAGTCGTTCATGGGAACCATCATGGCCGTCGGCGTCGCCACTGCGAATGCCATTCTGCTGGTCACATTCGCGGAGCAAAGGAGACGTGAAGGACAACAGGCAGAGGGGGCTGCAATTCAGGCTGCTTTTGCTCGTATGCGTCCTGTTCTGATGACCAGTGCAGCCATGACAGCCGGCATGATTCCGATGGCTGCTGCCTTCGGTTCCGGCTCCGAATCTACGGCGCCTCTCGGTAGGGCGGTCATCGGCGGTCTGCTGGCTGCGACGGTCGCAACACTGTTCATCCTGCCTCTCATCTTCGCAATCCTCCAGCACGGCGCTAAGACAGCTTCGGTTTCTCTTGATCCCGAAGATCCGGCAAGCCCCCTTTTCAAGGAGTCTGCATGAAGAGCAAGATCGTCCGATATGCGCCGCTTCTCATCCTCCTGGCTGTATGTGGCTGCAACAGCAAGAAGCAGGCTACGGAGCAGAAACCGGCGATCCGAAGGGTGCCGGTTGTGCGAGTGGCTGAGAGGCCCCTCAACGCAAGTATTAATCTGCCGGCAGAGTTGGCGCCGTTTGAAGAGGTGGCGCTCTATCCGAGAGTCCCCGGGTACCTGGAATGGATAGGCGTAGATCGCGGATCTTTCGTCAAAAAGGGCCAGATGCTGATCCGGTTATCTGCACCGGAGCTGAAGGCTCAGCGGGCGCAGGCTCAGTCGCAGCTGCAGGCAACACAAGCTGCTCTTCTCGTGGCAAAAGCCAAGCTCGCTTCGGACCAGGGAACAGACGCTCATCTAAGGGCCGCTGCACAGACGCCAGGCATCATTGCCGGAAATGATCTCCTGGTCTCTGCACAGACAGTCAAATCCGATCAGGCGAACGTAACGGCCGCGGAACGGAATGTTCAGGCAGCCGAGGAGGCCCTCAAGGCGAATACCCAGATGTCGGACTACCTTGAAGTTCGCGCTCCGTTCGATGGTATGGTGACCGAACGCAACGTGCATCCTGGAGCCCTCGTCGGTCCCGCAGTGGATTCTGCCAAGGCGGTGCCGATGATTCGCATCCAGATGATCGATCATCTTCGGCTCATCATTCCGGTGCCGCAGGCTGATGTTGCTGAAGTACCGGCAAGACAGACGGTCACCTTCACTGTCCCTGCCTTTCCGTCGCAGACGTTTTCAGGAACCCTCACCCGCAACTCCCATGCCATCGATCAGTCGACCAGAACGATGCCGGTTGAGCTTGACGTCAAGAACTTGGACCGAAAGCTCACCCCCGGAACCTATGCCCAGGTTCATTGGCCCATCCATCGGTCGCGACCATCGCTCTTCGTCCCAAAGACCGCTGTCACCTCCAACCAGGAGCGCACGTTTGTCATCCGCGTTGCGGACGGCAAGGCAGAATGGGTTGACGTACGCACTGGAACAAATGAAGGCGATCAGGTCGAGGTGATGGGGCAGCTTCATGCAGGCGATCGCGTTGTCCTTCGCGCCTCTGATGAGATTCAGCATGGCGCCAGCATTCAGGCCGAGGAATAGCCGCGATATCCGCGGAAGACAGTTCTTCCTAAGGGATGCAATCTGTCCTGGGTGCGAAGCTCCATGCGATATTCGCGAGTCATTCAGATGGCGGCATCTGCAAAGCACGAGGCTGGTTGGATTGCGGAAGCACTGCAGAGTGCGGTTATGATTGGTGCTGCGCAAAGGAGCAGGCATGAACGTCAAGGTTCTGGGAATCGTATTATGCATGGCGGTCGCTGCCCAGGTTGCTCGACCGGCCAGCCGGCCAGCCGACATTGCGTTCAACATCACGATGATCGATCCGGGCTATGGAGAGACCGTCGCAGTCGCCGATATCAACCGTGACGGGAAGCTGGATATCGTCTCGGGAGAAATCTGGTTTGAATCTCCGCGATGGAACAAGCATCCGTTGCGGCAAATTGATTACTCCAACGGCTACATCGATGATTTCAGCGACCTGCCCGTGGACGTCGATGGCGACGGCTGGGTGGATGTTGTGCAGTTCAGCTACTTCGCGCACAATATCGTCTGGCTCCGAAATCCGGGTGCGGAAGGGGGCGCCTGGAAGGTGGCGGAGATCGACAACAGCGGCCCTACGGAGTTCGCGTTTCTGGTCGATCTGAACAATGACGGCAAGGCACTTGAACTACTCCCGGAGTTCGATCGTCCCAATGTTCCAACTGCATGGTTTGAACTGCGTCACGGCAAATGGATAAAGCACGTCGTTTCCTCACGGAGCTACGGCCATGGAATCGGCGCAGGCGATATGAACGGCGACGGACGGAACGACATTCTCACGCCGCAGGGCTGGCTTGAGGCGCCTGCCGATCTCAATTCAGCCGCCGAATGGAAGTTTCATCCGACTGACTGGGGCGCCAGACTCATTGCTGCGGCTGGAAGCACTGGACAGTCCGGCGAGGCTGCGGGGACGGTGAAATTGGGCTACATGCATCTGCTCGATATCAATGGAGATGGTCGCAAGGACCTGCTGACCGGAATGGCGCACGATTATGGTCTTGCCTGGTACGAGCAGACGGCTACTGGAAGCTGGGTTCAGCATGTCATCGACGCCAGCTGGTCGCAGGTTCATGAATCTGTTCTGGCTGACATGAATGGTGACGGGCAGCCGGATCTCATAACCGGAAAACGCTACTTCGCTCACAATGGAAACGACCCGGGTGAGCGCGAGCCTGTCGGTCTCTACTGGTACGAGTGGAGGCGCGTGCCTCCAACGGCGCAGACCGCGACGCATCCCGGAAACGGCGGCGTTGAGTGGATCCGTCACATCGTCTCCTACGGTGGCAGAATGGGCGGCGGCGTGCAGCTTGTCGTCACGGATATCGACGACGATGGCGATCCTGACATTATCAGCGCCGGAAAGTCGGGACTCTTTCTGGCCGAGAATACGACGAAGCACCAGCACTAAGCTGGTGGCTTCAGCTTGTTACACCAGCTCGCGTATGGTGTCGTGCGCGTTGGTCAGGGCGATCTTTGTGCGGTTCGGTTCACCGCGCACGAGTGCTTCGGCCAGCTTCAACGCCTGCGATGCCTTGATCTTTGCCGGCATGGGCGGCGTGAACTGGTCGACCACAGCTTCAATCAGAGCTGGTCCGTCGCGGCGCAGGATGGAGTCCATCTGCGATCCGCAGCTTGCTGCATCTTCGATACGGATGCCATCGATGCCAGCGCCGCGGGCGATGGTGACGAAATCGACCGGGTAGAGGTCGCAGGCGTACTCCGGATTGCCAAGAAAGACCATCTGCTCCCACTTGATCTGACCGAGGGTGTTGTTTTTGACAACGATGATCTTGATGTTCAGATTGTAGGCCGCTACGGTGATCAGCTCGCCGAGCAGCATGCTGAGGCCACCGTCGCCGATGATGCAGTAGATGGGACGGTCAGGGTACGCAATCGCGCCGGCGATTGCGTACGGCAGGCCGCATGCCATTGAGGCCAGGGTTCCGGAGCAGCTGTGCTTTTGGCCGCGCAGCGCGGGAACATACCGCGCCCACCATGTCGTGATGGTTCCTGAATCGGAGGTGACGATGGCGTTTGCTGGAATCCGTTTGCCGAGTTCCCAGCCCACAACCTGAGGCTTCATGGGACTGTCGGTGCGGGTTCCGCGCTCCTCTAAAAGTTTCTGCCAATCGGCCTTCGCGGCCTGCGCCTTCTCGAGGAAGCTACGGTCGTGCTTTTCGAGGAAGGGCAGGAGCGCAGCGAGCGTGCTCTTCGCGTCTCCGACCAGTCCAACCTCCGCCGGGTGGCGAAGGCTGATGCGCTGTGGATCGATGTCGATCTGGACGCACTTCACAGAGCCTGGTTCGGGCAGGAACTCGATATACGGAAACGAGGTCCCAACCATCAGAAATGTATCGCAGTCCTCGATTGCGTCCTGCGATGGTTCCGTTCCAAGAAGGCCGATTCCGCCGGTCGTGTAAGGGCTGTCGTCGGGGACCACGGCCTTGCCGAGGAGAGCTTTGATGATCGGTGCTCCGAGCTTTTCTGCGATGGCTTCCAGTTCGTCGGTCGCGCCAAGCGCTCCCTGGCCTGCCAGGATGGCAATTTTCTTTCCGCGATTGAGAATGTCGGCAGCGTGTTCCAGTTCGACCGGCGCGGGAACGTGCTGGAAGTGAGCCGGCACTGCCGAGGTGTGGTGCACCGGATTTCTGTCGGAGCGTCCTTTCTTAACTTGCTGTGTCTGCACGTCGACCGGAATGGTGATGTGTGCCACGCCGCGAGTGCTGAGTGCGGTGCGGATGGCCAGATCGGCGACGCTTTCCATGTGAGCGCCGTTCATCACGCGCTCGTTGTATTTGGTGACGTCGATGAAGAGCTTGTCGAGCGCGACGTCCTGCTGGGTGAAGGTTCCGATCAGGTCGCTGTGCTGCATCCCGGTGATCGCAAGGACGGGAGCGTGATCCATCTTCGCGTCGTAGAGACCGTTCAGCAGATGAATCCCGCCGGGTCCGGAGGTTGCAATGCAAACACCGAGGCGGCCAGTGAACTTGGCGTAGGCGCAGGCCATGAACGCTGCAGACTCTTCATGGCGGACATGGATGAAGCGAATCCTGTCCTTCTGTTTGCGGAGAGCCTCAAAGACTCCATTGATGCCGTCGCCGGGCAGACCGAAGATCGTGTCCACACCCCAGGCGATCAGGCGCTCTACAAGTACGTCGGATGCATCGGCCATCTGCTTCTCCTCGGGAGATATGCTTGTCGGGCTTGCTCCAGAGTAGGACGCGCGGACTGTCGCCGGAGTTGTGGAGGCTGCTAATCCAGGAAGCGCTTTGCGATGCCCTCGTACGCATCGATGCGGCGGTCGCGGAGGAAGGGCCAGTGCTGACGCGTCACCTCGATGAGTTTGGGGTCGAGGTCGGCGATCAGGATCTCTTCCTTGTCGTGAGAGGCCTGGGCGAGGATTCGGCCGAAGGGGTCGGCGATGAAGCTGCCTCCCCAGAACTCGAGTCCCGAGTTGGGGGTGTGGTCGCCGGGGCCATGAAGCTCCCGCGTTGCGGGGTTTCCGTCAGCGGCGGTGACCTTGAACTTCACATCGCCGTGCTCGTGGCCGACGCGATTGACGGCGCAGACAAAGACGCCGTTCGCGATGGCGTGCGCGCGCTGGGCAGTCTGCCAGGCGGTGTACTGGGCTTCGCCAAACTCCTGCTTTTCGGACGGGTGCCAGCCGATGGCGGTGGGGAAGAAGAGAATCTCGGCGCCTTTGAGTGCGGTCAGGCGGGCGCCCTCGGGGTACCACTGGTCCCAGCAGACGAGGGTGCCGACCGGGCCCTGCGAGGTGCGGGTGGCTTTGAAGCCGAGGTCTCCGGGGGTGAAGTAGAACTTTTCGTAATAGAGAGGGTCGTCGGGGATGTGCATCTTTCGATAGATGTCGACGATGCTGCCGTCCTTTTCGATGGTGACGGCGGTGTTGTGATAGAGCCCGGGAGCGCGGCGCTCGAAGAGGGAGGCGACGAGGACGACGCGGGCTTCGCGGCAGACCTGGGTGAGGACGTCGGTCGACGGACCGGGGATGGATTCGGCGAGGCCGAACAGCTCGTGATCTTCGCGCTGGCAGAAGTACTGAGCGCGGAACAACTCGGGCAGGCAGACGATGGAGGCTCCCATTCGCGCGGCTTCGTAGATACGTTCTGCGGCCTTGTCGAGGTTGATCTTCGTGTCAGGGTCGCAGGACATCTGGATGAGGGCGACGCGCTTGATTCCGCTGGGAGTTTCCATGAGCAGTTCCTTCCGTCTCTAGAGGGCTGGTTTAGGAGGGCGTACCCCCGTCAATCTGTGCAAAGTCTTCCATTCAGGAAGTTTAGCTTCGGACCTGGGGCGCACGTGCAGGGCCAAAGCGGAGAAATGCCGGATTTCAGCGGTGCTGCGGCTGCAAAGTCTTTTCTTCGATGAACTTGCATTGAAACGGGTTTTACAGTCAAAAGAATCCCCGGCGATTGATCCGGGGGATTTCTGAACGTTTGCTTCTATTTCTATTTTATAGGATTGCGGAAATTGTTACGCCAGGGCTAACCATTGTGGAATCAGCAGCTAGGAGATGTAGGGTATTGACAGCGATTTTGAAGTGGCGGAGGCGGAGGGGGCAAGGTTTTGCGTCACTTCGGGGGGTGGCGTTCTGGAATGGATGCGGTTCAGGGAATGGCGTGACAACGGCGAGGCCTCTCTCGCCGTTGTCGTGAAGCAAATCAGATTAAGACAACTTCATCTTCAATCACTATCTGCATCGTAAGAGGAATGCGTGATATTTTCCGCTTGCTGTAATGGAGCTACCAGCAATCTCCCCGCGTTCATTGATGCCGGCATCCATTTGCGGTTTCGGACAAACCGACAACCTGGCCACGATCATTGATATGGAGAGCCCGACTATGGGTAACCGCCGGGGGGACGCATATTTCCGCTCGATGGTAGTGCCAATCGAAAGGGAACTGCGAGATGCCACCTTTCGCTGATATGATTCGCGGGATAACTGAACGCCGCTGCATCTCCGGGCAGGATGATGGTTAAGTATTTGCGTCCCAAGAAGGGCTGATCGTTGTAGCCGTGTGGCCGAGAACTCAACTGACTTGTTGTTTTCACCCGTGGCGTCTCTTTAGCAGCAGCTTCTGCTGCCCTAATCTCCTGTTCAGTCTGATTCGGCCATTGGATGAGATCCGTTAGGTTCTTTTGGTCCGGTCGAATCCCAGTAGCCGCTCCCCCAGGACCATCTCCCAAACCGATCCAGGTGTCGGAAATGACTTCATCGACCACACTGTATCCTGTCTTTGCTTGTTTCTTATTGGGGGCAAGGGTGATGATCGAGAGGGGAAAATGGGAGTTGTTGACCAGACGCGATCGGATGCCTGTTTGCGGTTCGCTCGGATCAATTGGCTTTCTTGGACCAATCGAAAGCACTTTCAAATAGACGTAAGGCTTAGTCGCATCTTCCGAAAATTGTCGAATCCAGGCGAGCTCGGTTGCCCAAATGCGACAGTGACGCATACGCAAATTGAAAGTAACGTTGTGACTGTTTCACGTTTGCTTTCGGCAGCCGCACTCCTTCTTTAGAGACGGTTTTGAGGTGTTAACTCCTCGAGCTTAGAGCCGAATGGCTTCTCAAGATCAGGACGTGATCACTTGTGGCTGTAGTAACCGAGACCGACCAAGTTCAGAACCTGAATTGCCAGGATACTTCGAGTTATCTCACTGATGCTCCGCCAGAGCCTCGGTCTGCTTCGACATCTTGGCGGTGCGTTCGAGTTTGTCCCAGCTGAAGGGTTTGCCGTCGATGGCTCGCTTAACGGTCTTGAAGAGCACGATGGAGAAGACCTGGCGGTAGGTGAAGCGCTGGATCCAGATGTGGACCAGCAGCCAGGCGTCGCCTCGGCTGGCGGGGTGTTTGCGTTCGAGCGCGAAGGCCAGCGCCGAGGTGATGAAGTCAATGATGAGGAAGGCCGCGAAGAAGAGCAGCAGCTTGTGGAAGCTGGCGGCCGAGGCCGATTCCGGGTGGAAGTGCTTGTCGACGAAGTATTGGATGGTTCCGGCGACGAACATCAGGTCGATCAGCGGAGAGACGAGCGGCAGAAGAATCTGGAAGATGATGATGTTGGGCAACGCGAAGAGGCCCATGGCGCGGTGCCGGGTGACGGCTCCCATGTGCTTGAAGACAGCCTGCAGGATGCCGAACGACCAGCGGAAGCGCTGGCGCATGAGGCCGTTCATGTCGACGGGGGCCTCGGTGAAGGCGAGCGCCTGGTCCTCGTAGATGACGGAGTAGCCCTGCTCGAGGATGTTCATGGTCAGGTCGGCGTCTTCGGCGACGGTGTCGGGATGGTAGCCGCCGCCATCGCGCACGGCTGAGGTTCGCCAGGCACCGATGGCTCCGGGGACGACCATGACGACGTCGAAGAGATCGAGGGCGCGGCGCTCGAAGTTCTGGCTCGTGATGTACTCGAGCGCCTGCCAGCGTGTCCAGAGGTTGACGCGGTTGCCGACCTTGGCGTTTCCGGCGACGGCGCCGATCTTCGGGTTGGCGAAGTGGCAGACGAGACGGGTGATGGCGTCGTGCGCGATGACGCCGTCGGCGTCGATGCCGACGTAGATCTCCTCGTCTGTGTGGTTGAGCGCGAAGTTGAGGGCCTCGGCCTTCCCGCCGTTGGGTTTGGTCAGCAGGGTAAGCCGCCCGGAGGCGAGATCTGCAGGGTACGTGTTGCGGACGACCTCGAGGGTGTCGTCCGTCGAGCCGTCGTCGATCACGATGATGCGGAGGTTCTTGTAGTTCGACATCATCACGGAGCGGATGGTTCGGGCGATCACCTTCTCTTCGTTGTAGGCGGGAATGAGAACGGCTACTCGTGGAGCGTAGTCAGGGGTCGCGAAGTTTTTGCGCTTTCGCAGGCGGTCGATGAGCGCGAAGAGTCCGATGATGATGAGACGGCCGCTCATGAGGATGTCCCCGACGAAGAAGACGGCGACGACGAAGTTGTTGAAGAAGCCGATAAGAAAGAAGGTGATGGAGTCGGCGCGCGCCTGCCAGCGCTGGTGCGGCGTAAGGGGAGGCATCACCTCGGCACGCGTCTTGCCGATGAGCTCGGAGACGGGAACGATCTGGTAACCGCGCTCACGCAGTGTATTGATCAGGACGGGCAGGGCGGCGATGGTGGCCGAGCGGTCGCCGCCGCCATCGTGCATGAGGATGATAGAGCCGCGGCGCCAGGGCTGGGTCTTCATGTCAGCCATCTGGGTGAAGACGCTGTCGGTGATCTCTTGCGGGGTCTTGCGGGGGTGCTCGTCCCAATCGTTGGTGTCGATCTTGTTGCCAAGGATGACGTAGCCGAGATTCTGAATGCGATCGACGGGAGCAGCCTGATCGTTGGTGTCGGGCTCCTGGTCGATGGAGTAGGGCGGACGGAAGTAGAGGGGCTGCACGCCGAGCTTGGAACCGAAGAGCCGTTCGGTAAGGTTCAGCTCGAGATCGACCTGCCCCTTGGAGATGTCGCTGATGTCGGGATGGGTGAAGGTGTGATTGCCGATCTCATGCCCTTCGCGGTAGATGCGTTGCATGATGCCGACGTTCTTTTCCGCCTCTTCGCCGATGAGCAGGAAGACAGCCTTGACGTTGTACTGCTTCAGGATGTCGAGAATCTTCGGGGTCCACTCGGAGTCAGGCCCGTCGTCGAAGGAGATCGCTACCTTTTTGGGATCGTAGCCATACTGCGTGACCGTGTAGGAGAGCGGGTAAGACTCCATGGATTCCTGCACGATCATGCGGTACTGCTGCGGGACGGAGTCGTCGTCGTCCATGGTGAGGTCGCGGGAGCCGTCCTGGGGTTTGCGGGTGATGCGCAGGATGTCGCCTTCGCCCTCGGTGTCGACGTCATAGCCGGGAGCTACGCGGGCGAGGTCCTTTGCGGGATCGGCACGGAGCGGATTGTCCCAGACCTTCCACATCGAATTGTCTTCCTGGCCGAGACGCCAGAGTGCATAGGTCTGGATGCCCAGAGCGCGTGCTGCGCGCATCTGGTTGAGTACGGTTACGGCATCGAGAAACCAGACGTAATGGCGGACGTGCGCGTCATCGTCGTCGTAGGCAAAGTGGACGTTGAGCGAGTCGTCATCGAGATCGATCTTGGAGTTCGAGTCGTAGGCTTCCTGCCAGGCCTGCTGGGTGGAGATGGTGGTAGCGGAGAGAACCTTTGCCGGAAGAGGCTTATGGCCTCTGCGGGTGGGTGAGGGGAGCAGGGTGGTCCAGTCGTAGCCGTAGGCGGCGATGGCGCAGATCACCTTTTCCTTGGGAACGACCTTGAGGATGTTCTTAAGGTTATCGACGAACCAGTCCTGTGAGGCGATAGGGCCGGGCTGGCTGCCGGTCTCGTGCTCGTCGTAGTTCATGACGAGAAGGCCGTCGGAATGATCGGCGATAAACTTCAGGTCAAAGTCGGGATCGCGGGCGGGAACGTTCACATAGAGGTGAAGATTGCGAGGGTGAAAGTCGTCATAGAGCCCCGCGACCAGAGCTTTGTATCCGGGCTGCGCCTCTGTGGGGATGTTCTCAAGATCGAGTGAGAGGCCGCGATAGTTAGGGTTAGCGGCAAGGAATACGTGGACCTGGTGGATGAAGTTGGCACGCGCCGTTTCGCTCGACAGGAACTGACCGACTTCGGGAATGAAGTTGTTTTTGACGGGGTCGTAATTGTTGACCAGCGGGAGGATGTCGACGTTCGCGTGACTCTGCGCGATGACCCGGGCAATCTTGTTGTCGCGATCTACAGGGATGACGCCGTTACTGGCAATGACCTTGTAGAGACGTCCGTCGACAGAGGAGCCCATGAGAGCGCCATCGGGAGATGTGACATGCAACCACTCGGGAAAGAGAAGGTCGATCTGGTTGACATGCTGGCGCAGAGAGGAATAGCTGGCCGGGTCGTCGTCCACGTAATACGCAGCGCGCAGGCCCTCGCCGGAGTTCAAAGGAACTTCGGACGGCTTGATATCGGTCTTGCGATGGGCAGAGCGCCGATATCGCTGGTTCTTCGATAGCGGCTGGTTGGCGAGAGTGCGATAGTTTCGCTTCTGCGAAGCGAGCAGAAGCTCCGGAAGGGGCTTCATTCGAATGAGCCCGATCATGAAGATGGTGCCGAGGACCAGGCCGCAAAGTGCCAGCATATCGAGGATGACCCGGAGGCGCTTCCAGCGCCGGCGTTGCGGATCGTAGAAAATCTGTTTCTTCATGGGGTGTGATGCGCGTCCGCGGTCTGGTCCAATCTCAATCCTAAGCAGGCGGGTCCACACAGTCAACGGAACGGGCCGCCGGGTCAACGTTCACAGTATGATGCATTTGCATGCCAAAGCGGCGAAGAGACCATCTACAGTTCGGGTTGGCGATTCTGCTGGGATTCGTCCTGCGGATGCTCTTCGTTCTGCACGCTCCGCGGATCGCCGGCGACACGCTGATGTACGGTGATATCGCGAAGAACTGGATGCACCATTGGGTGTATGGTTTTGCGGAATCTGCGGATGGGCCCGTTCCGACTCTCATACGGATGCCTGGATACCCGCTCTTTCTGGCACTCTGCTTCCGGATCTTCGGGGACGACCAGTACAACGCGGTGATGCTGGTCCAGGCCCTGGTGGATCTAGGGACCTGCGTGCTGTTGTGGGACCTGGTGAGGAGGATCTTTGGAAACAGGGCAGCGATGGTGGTGCTGTGGATGGCGGTCCTCTGTCCCTTTACCGCGAACTATGTCGCGGCACCCCTGACGGAGACTCTGACGCTGGCTACGATTGCGCTCGCTTTCTATGGTTTGGACCGCTGGCGCGATCAAGGCACGGGATGGAATCGTTGGATATGGGTGATTGCAGGAGCGCTGACCTATTCGCTGCTGCTGCGACCGGAACAAGGCCTGCTGGCGGCCGCCGTGGTTCCCGCGATGTTGTGGATCGCAGTTCGAAGGAATCAGCGCGGAGCTTCCGCGTATGTTCCCGTGGCGACGGTTGCCCTTTGCGTGGTTCTTCCGCTGGTGCCCTGGACGGTCAGAAACTGGCGTACGTTTCACGTCTTCGAGCCGCTGGTCCCAAGGGATGCAGTGGATCCGGGGGAGTTGGCGCCCAAGGGATTCAACCGCTGGTACAGGACGTGGGCCATCGACTTCGCCTCGACCGAGGACGTGTATTGGAACTGGAATACCTCAACGATCGATATCGATGATCTGCCGACGCGTGCGTTCGATACTGAGGAGCAGTATGACAGAGTGAACGATCTTCTGGACCAATACAATCAGACGTCGAACGCAACGCCGCAGCTGGAGGCGGACTTTGCCGCGCTGGCGAGGGAGCGGATCGAGGACGATCCCGTCCGGTATTACTTCGCTCTGCCGTCTGCGCGCCTGGCGAACATGATGCTGCGCCCGAGGGTCGAGATGATGGAGGTTGACCTTGAGTGGTGGCGGTGGAATAAACATCGAGCACAGACTCTATTCGCCGCAGCCTACGCTGCGCTGAACCTCGTTTATCTCGGGATGGGGGTCGCCGGCCTGTGGTGGTGGCGCAGGCGGCGATGGGGTGGATATCAGATCCTCGCTTGCTCGACGATTGCTTTTTTTCTGATGCGATGTGCGTTGCTGCTGACGCTGGACAACTCTGAGCCGCGATACACGCTGGAGTTCTTCCCTCTGCTGCTGCTCTGGGCAGGTGCGCTGCTTGCATCCAGAGAAGCTCGAGCCGGTGTCGATCGGCAACGCAGCTCCTCGAATCGATTACTGTAGCGGCTTAAGGTCGCCAAGCACGGTGGGAATCAGCTCGGAGACCGTGGGATGAATATGTACGGCGCGCTGAATTGTGGTGTATGGCGCGCGGGCGTACATGATGTCGGTGATGCAATGGATCGCCTCATCCCCTGCAGTGCCCAGGATGGACGCCCCCAGGATCTGTTTGTTTTCCGCATCTACCAGGACCTTCATGAAGCCCGCGCTCTCGCCCTTTTCTACAGCTCGATTCACCTTCGTCATGGGTCGCGTGCCGATAAGCGCCGGTCGTCCCGACTCGCGCACCTCGCGCTCGGTCATTCCAACGCGGCCCAGAGGAGGGTCCATAAAGAGGCCATAGGTGACGATGCGATCGCTCACTTTGCGAGGATCATTGTCCAGAAGGTTGGCGGCGACAATCTCGAAGTCGTTGTAGGAGGTATGGGTGAAGGCTCCGCGACCGTTGCAGTCGCCCATTGCCCAGATGCCCGGGACGTTGGTGCGAAGATGGTCGTCCACCTGGATGTATCCGCGGCTGTCGGTGATAACTCCGGCTTTATCCAGCCCGAGATCATCGGTGTTGGGACGCCGTCCTACAGCCAGCAGCACGTGAGACGCAGTGGTGTGCGACGGATCTTCCTCGCAGTTCACGTGAATGGCAACCCCTTCCGGAGCTTTTCCAAGCTCGATGCATTCCGCTTTCAGGCGGATATGAATTCCTTCGTCTTCGAGGATTTGGCGGATGTTTTCGGAGACGTCTTCGTCTTCGCGCCGCGCCAGACGGGGTCCCATTTCTAGGATCGTGACTTCGCTGCCGAACCGGCGGAACGCCTGTGCGAACTCGATGCCGATGTAGCTTCCGCCGATGATAGCGAGGTGTGCGGGCAGCGTCTCGAGTTCGAGAATGGTGGTGTTGGTAAGGAAGGGAACTTCGTGAATGCCGGGCATCTCCGGCACGGAGGCGCGCCCCCCAACATTGAGAAATATCTGCGGTGCGGAGATCAGATCCTCGCCGACGCGTAGTTCCGTAGGCGATTCAAAGCGGGCGGTTCCAACGTAGATCGTGCAGTTCTCCATGCTGCGCAGCCAGTTCTCGATGTTGTCGCGCGATTTAAACAGAATGGAATCCTTGCGCTTCTTGATCGCTTTGAGGTCTGCCATGATCGCGCCGGCGACCTGAATTCCGTATTCGGCTGCGGTCCGTGCCTTGTGCGCGACGTAAGCGCTGGCAATGATTGCTTTCGTAGGCGTACAGCCGGTATTGACGCAGGTACCGCCAAAGAACTTGCGTTCGACGATGGCGATCTTGCGTCCAGCTTGTGCAAGCCGCCCTGCGAGGGAGGGCCCTGCCTGTCCGGCCCCAACGATGATGGCATCGAACTGTTTGGCTGTCATAGCTGGCAGGTTATCAGGAAAAAAGGCAATGCAGTGCCTGATGAACCTCTAATCGGGACAAGCCAATACGTTCTTCTGCAATGCGTTGGCACCGGTTATCGGGGGAAGAGCCAAAGATGGACCGTGCTTCAAACATCTGAATCCAAGCAACTGAATTTTCGCAGGATACGTCGTACTCGCAGCGACGCTCTCCGTCCGGCCAAGCGCTGGTGCGACATACACGGAGGTTCGACTGACGAAGTGGAACGGAAAGTCAAGGAGAGAAAGATGAAGAAGATTGCATGTCTATCGTTGGGATTCCTGCTCGCGCTCCCTCTTGTAACAAATGCGCAGGACAAGGAAGAGGATCGCGTGAAGGAGTCCGGTCAGGTGCTACGGGATATTCTCGAGTCCCCCGATAAAGGTATTCCGCAGGACTTGATGGATAAGGCCGAGTGCGTAGTCGTCTATCCCTCTGTAAAGAAGGCCGCCTTCGTCGTAGGGGGCAGCTACGGACGAGGAGTCATGACCTGCCGCACCGGATCGAACTTCCGTGGTCCCTGGAGCGCTCCTGCGATGATGGCTCTCGAGGGCGCAAGCTTCGGATTCCAGATCGGCGGCCAGTCGACCGATTTCGTCCTGCTGATTATGAATGAGCGTGGAGCGAAGTCGATCCTGTCGAGCAAAGTCAAGATCGGCGGCGACGCCTCTGCAGCGGCGGGCCCGGTCGGACGCAATGCAAGCGCAGAAACCGACGTAATGCTGAAAGCGGAGATCCTCTCCTGGTCCCGCGCACAAGGGCTCTTTGCCGGTGTCTCGCTTTCCGGCTCCACGATGCGCCCTGACGATGGCGCCAACAAGAACCTTTACGGGCGTGACCTGACGGCCCAGGATATCGTCTTCAAGCACGAGGTGAAGACGCCTGCTTCGGCACACATGTTGCTCGCGGAACTGAACAAGATCTCGCCGCACCGCAAGCCCTAAGGGCATTGGAAACCTTAGACCGAATCGAATCAATCCAATCAAGCCTCGGGGAAGACGGAGCGTCTCCGTCATCCCCGGGTCTATTTTTGGAGCGTTGTCGTTGTGACAGCGTTCGTCTGACGGGGCTACAATCTCGGCGCGTCGCAATTCACGACAGCCAAGGAGTAGACAGCATGGCAACGATGACAGCGCTTCGGCCGGGAGAGTACGGGTATCCTGTCTCGATCCGCCCGCGATATGAGAACTTCATCGGCGGGGAGTGGGTGGCTCCCGCGTCTGCACAATACTTTGAAAACGTAACTCCGGTAACGGGGCAGGTTCTCTGTGAGATTCCGCGATCGAATGCAGTGGACATCGATCGGGCGCTCGATGCAGCGCATGCAGCGAAGGCTGCCTGGGGCAAGACCTCGCAGGCAGAGCGCGCCGTCGTGCTTGAGAAGATCGCGCAGCGCATGGAAGACAATCTGGAGATGCTGGCCACCGTTGAGACATGGGACAACGGAAAGCCCATCCGCGAGACCATGGCGGCCGATCTTCCGCTCGCAATCGACCACTTTCGCTACTTTGCGGGATGCATCCGTGCGCAGGAGGGTTCCATTGCCGAAATCGACGAGACAACGGTTGCCTATCACTATCACGAGCCCTTGGGCGTTGTAGGGCAGATCATTCCCTGGAACTTCCCTTTGCTGATGGCGACCTGGAAGCTGGCTCCGGCACTTGCCGCAGGAAACGCCGTGGTGCTGAAACCGGCAGAGCAGACCCCAATGTCGATCCTTGTCCTGATGGAATTGATTCAGGACCTGCTTCCGCCTGGGGTGCTCAACGTCGTGAACGGGTTTGGCGTCGAAGCAGGGAAGCCGCTGGCCTCCAGCCCACGCATCGCGAAGATAGCGTTTACCGGCGAGACGACCACAGGTCGGCTGATCATGCAGTACGCCTCGCAAAACATCATTCCCGTCACGCTGGAGCTTGGGGGCAAATCGCCGAATATCTTCTTTGCGGACACGATGCGCGAAGAAGACGACTACTTTGACAAGTGTCTCGAAGGGTTTGCGATGTTCGCGCTCAATCAGGGAGAAGTATGCACCTGTCCCTCGCGCGCGCTGATTCAGGAATCGATCTACGAGCAGTTTATGGAGCGCGCGATCAAACGGGTGAAGGCCATCAAACAGGGTAATCCGCTCGATAAATCAACCATGATTGGGGCGCAGGCTTCGACCGAGCAGATGGAGAAGATTCTCTCGTACCTGGACATTGGGCGGCAGGAGGGCGCCGAGGTGCTTACTGGGGGCAAGAGGGCTTCCCTTGAGGGCGACCTTGCGAACGGCTTTTATATTGAGCCGACCGTCTTCAAAGGCCACAACAGGATGCGCATCTTCCAGGAAGAGATCTTCGGGCCCGTCGTATCGGTCACAACGTTCAAGGACGATGATGATGCGCTGGCAATCGCCAACGATACACTCTACGGCCTGGGCGCCGGTATCTGGACCCGCGATCTGAACCGTGCCTATCGATTCGGCCGTGCCATCCAGGCAGGTCGCGTCTGGACCAACTGCTATCACCTGTATCCGGCCCACGCTGCGTTTGGAGGCTACAAGCAGTCGGGAATCGGGCGCGAAAACCACAAGCTGATGCTGGACCATTACCAGCAGACCAAGAATCAGCTGATCAGCTACAGTCCAAAGGCGATGGGGTTCTTCTAGACGATGACGGCAATCAAAGACGTTCCGCTGCAGGTGACCGCGACTCCGGCCGCAGTCACCCTGATCGGCCAGCTGAGGGCCAGGCATGGAGAGTTGATGTTTCATCAGTCAGGCGGCTGCTGCGACGGCAGCTCTCCCATGTGCTATCCGCGCGGAGAGTTTCTTGTCGGGGACAATGATGTGCTTCTTGGCCAGATCGACGACACGCCGTTTTACATCAGCCGGCCACAGTTTGAATACTGGAAGCACACCCAGCTGATTCTGGATGTAGTACCCGGACGCGGAGGGATGTTTTCGCTGGAAGGACCGGAGGGAGTTCGGTTCCTGATTCGATCGAGAGTCTTCGGGGATGAGGAGATCAGCGCCCTGCGTTCTGCGGGAAGGATCTAGAGAAGAAGGCTAGGCGCGCTTCTTCTGCATGCAGCGGGTCATGATTGCCGAGTGCAACTTGTCGCGCAACTCTTCTGACATGTCGTAGATCTCGTGATCGCGATAAACCTCAATGGTCTGTCGAGTCGTGTTGAGTACCACCTCGCAGTGGCTGCAGCCTGCCAGATGAGCGCGAACTTCTTCCAGGAGCTCAGGGCTGATCTGGCCGTCGAAGTAGTCAGTAAGCTGACTGAGAAAATCGGTGCAGTTCATGCGGGTGTTCCTTCCTTCCGCTGGCGGAAGTACCTGCTCAGGCGTTCGCGCAATTGTAAACGGGCGCGCAGGAGTCGCGATTTGACGGCGGGAACGCTCAAACCAAGTGCCTCCGCGGTCTCTTCGGTTGAGAGGTTTTCAATGTCACGCAGCGTAAAGACGGTGCGGAAGCCAGGCGGCAGGCCCTGGATCGTTCGGCGAAGGATGTCGTTAAGCTCGTTCTGATCGAAGATCTGCTCGGGGTTGGGCCGCCATTCCGCGAAATCTCGAGGGATCGATCCCTCTTCTGTCTGGACGTCTTCGTCCATGGAAACGGTCTTGCTGGTCTTGCGCTTACGCAGCCGCATAAGGCTTTCGTTGACTGCAATGCGGACGAGCCAGGTTGAGAACTTCGAATTTCCCTGGAACTGGTCCAGCTTTTCGTAAGCCTTGAGGAAGGTATCCTGCGTGATGTCTTCGGCGTCTTCACGATTCTGCGTAATATGCTGCGCTACCCGGAAGATCTGGCGCTCGTACTGCCTGACCAGTTGCTCGAAGGCAGCTGTATCGCCCTCCCGGGCGCGCTCAACAAGAGCGACATCGGGATGGACTTCTTCCGTACCTGTGGATTGGATGGTCGGCATCGATTAAAAGGTGCGACAAATCATGCCTGAGCCTTGAAAGCTCAGCTTTCTATCGCTCAGACAATAGTAAATTGCCTGCCTCATGCCGTCCAAACCCAATTCCTCCGCGGGTGGAAAAACGGCTCGGTGTATCTGCCCAGATTCCACTCGGAGGAGTCCTACCAACAGAAGCTGCGTGGCGGCTTAGAGTAGAGATGTGAGTTCCGCATAAAGAGGCGAAGTTGAAGTATCGGTCCCGGTTTCAAATTGCAGTCCTGATTGGTTCTCTGCTGGCAGGTTCCTCGTTGGCTGACGCACGCGAGCCCGCGGTGGCAGCTCAAAAATCCTCTCATGCGGTGAAGAAGCCGTCGAAGAAGCGGTCGACAGCCAAATCACCGACCACCAGGGGCCGCACGGTACCGAAGTCGTCCTCCTCAAAGCAGTCCAAAGCTGCAACCCGGAAAAAGGCCACGACACGGAGGCGGCTCTCGAAGAAAGAGGCAGCGGAGTCGGCCCACCTGACAACGGCGTTCCACGCCACGGAACAACTCAGGCCCATGGCGCAGCAGTTGATCGCGACGCGCTCTGCAGCCGCCTACGCCGGAGTGCAGGCCTATGCGCGCGCACATTCAGGCGAGCCGGCTGCGGCTGCATGGCTCGCGCTGGGACATGCCTACATGCTGGACCGGCGCTATAACGACGCTTACACCGCGTTTCAGCAGGCAAAGGCGAGCGGCAAGGCTCTCGACGATTACGCGGACTATCTGGGAGCCCAGGCTGCTCTGCAGGCCAGCCGAGGGGCAGATGCGTACGCTCTGCTGGACCACTTCGCGGATCGTCACCCGGCGAGCATCTTTGTAGCGAATGCTCCTGTTCTGCTGGCCAACGCCTACCTTCAGCAGAACAATCCGCAGGGCGCTCTGGCGGCCTTGCAACCGCTTGAGAATACTCAGATTGGCGGCCATAGTGACTTTCGCTATATCCTTGCGCGCGCCTATCAGCTCACCGGCGATGTCGGCCATGCTGCGCCCATTTATCGCAGCATCTACACGCGCTTTCCAACGAGCTTCGATGCAAACCAGGCCCGCACCCAACTGGATGCCATGGCTGTTCCTCTCACCGCGAGTGAACGGAAGGCTCATGCGGATTTTCTGTTCAACGCAAAGCGATATAACGATGCTGGTCAGGAGTATCACGAGATTGCACGTGCCGACAGCAGCCTTTCGCAGACCGATCGCGATGCCCTGGCCATCTACGCTGCCGTATGCGACTACAAGCTGAAGCGCATCAGCCGCCGCGACGTGGAGCGACTTCCCGACACGGGCAATGATGATACCGCAGCAGCAAAGCTCTACCTTCTGGCGGAGATCTCCCGCAATGAGAACGACCAGCAGGCTCATGCGGCAATACTCGATCAGCTGATCAAGCGATTCCCAACAAGTCGCTGGCTGGAGGAGGCACTCTACTCCGGTGGCAACATGTACCTGATCAAGCGGGACTACGAGCAGGCAATTCATCATTACAGCCTTCTGGTGCAAATATTCCCGCGAAGCACGTATGCTCCGTCCGCACACTGGCGCTGCGCATGGCTGAACTACCGTCTGCGCCGTTACGGAGAGGCCGCTCGCCTGATGGACGAGCAGATCGTACGTTACGCGGCAGGAATCGAAGCTCCTACCGCTTTGTACTGGCGCGCCCGCATCCTCGAGGATGAGGAGCACAATCCCGGCCAGGCCGCCAATTACTACCGCGCCCTTGTCAGCAATTACGTCAACTACTACTACGCGGAGCTTGCGAGAAAGCGTCTCGCCATTCTCGGCAAAGCGCCGTCCGTTCCGAACTCGCCGGTTCTGGCATCGGTCCCGCAGCGTGAGATTCCATCTCTGACCGATGATCTTCCCGAAGACGAACCGCACCTGATCAAGGCGCGGCTGCTCGCCAATGCCGCACTGAATGAATACATCGCGGCTGAGATCCAGGCTGCTCCTGACTCCTCAGAATGGGGCGCACTGGCCGAGGCGCGCATCTATGCCTCCTACGGAGAGACAACGCGGGCGCTGCAGTCGCTGAAACGAAGCAAAATCTCCTTTTTCGCGCTTCCCATGGACCAGGTGCCAGATCTTTACTGGCAGCTTCTCTTTCCTCGACCTTACTGGAGCGAGCTGGTTACGAACGCCGAAAAGAACGGGCTCGATCCCTTCCTGGTGGCTTCACTCATCCGCCAGGAGTCAGAGTTTAATGCTGGAGCCGTCAGCCGCGCGCACGCCTATGGATTGATGCAGTTGCTGCCTTCTGTCGGCAAGTCGCTCGCTCGCAAACAGCACATGCATGGCTTCAATACGGCTCAACTGCTGAATCCGTCTGTCAATCTGCAGTTGGGAACCCTGAATCTAAGCCAGGTCCTCTCCCGTTACGGAGGCCAGCCGGAATACGCTCTCGCGGCTTACAACGCCGGGGATGTTCCCGTGCGGCAGTGGATGGCCGCCGGCGACTATAAGGACATTCCCGAATTTGTGGAGTCCATTCCCTACACAGAAACCCGCGAGTACGTGCAATCCATTCTGAGAAACCGGATGTTTTACCAGTCGCTGTACGGGAAGAAGCAGTAGCCTCAGAGGGTCCACAGAGGCACGCTTCTTTGCGAAGATCGAAATGGGGCAGAGCAGATGCTATAGCATGAAGACTGCCAGCCGAGAGATGCCCGGATGGTGAAATCGGCAGACACAGCGGACTTAAAATCGTAGGAGTCTATGCTTTTATGGTATGTATCTAGCTGACATATAAATACTTATATGAAATAGGCAACGCTCTAAAGACTGAAGCAATCCTTACACATTTTTCGTGGTATTCATGAAGTGTGCGGAGGTGAATGTTCATGTCCGAACGGATCACGATCCTCGGCGGCAAGGTACACATCTACCGGCGTCCCAATAGCTCAAGCTGACAGTGTGCGAGTTTTCTGGCGGGAAAGAATCGACGCACAACGACCAAAGAAGACAGTCTCTCGAAGGCGAAAGAGGTTGCCGAGGGAATGGTACTTGCAGCTACGCGGCAAGCTCCGTGATGGAGAGTTGAAAAGTGGCAAGCTGTTTCGCGAGGCCGCGAAGCTCTACCTTCGCGAGTTCGACATCATCAGGCAGGGGCAACGCAGCGCAACGTATGCGCGTGGACAGCACGCGCGTACCAACAATTACCTAGTCCCGTTTTTCGGAAACATGGTGCTTCCCGAGATCACGGCGGGCAAAGTGAATGAATACCGCATCCATCGGCATCGAAGGATGCAAGGCTCTACGAGGCAAGCCTCCGGCACATAACACCATGCACCAGGAGATTGTTACGCTTCGCCAGATCTTCAAGACGGCGTTGCGGCATGGTTGGATCGACCATCTACCCGACTTGTCAGAGCCATATCGCTCATCTCCGAAAATCTCCCATCGGGCATGGTTCTCTCCTGAAGAATACAAGCAACTTTACGAAGCCACGCGCAAGCGTGCGCAGCATCCCAAGCAGCCCCGCTTCCAGTGGGAAGCGGAACAACTTCACGAATACGTTCTGTTTTCCGCCAACACTGGCCTTCGCCCCGACGAGGCGATGCGTCTCCAGTTCCGCGACGTAAAAGTAGTCGAAGACGAGGACAGCGGGCAGACCATTTTGGAGATCGAAGTTCGAGGAAAGCGAGGAGTTGGTTATTGCAAGAGTACGGCAGGGGCAGTGCGTCCATTCGAGCGCCTGAAGGCCCGTCCGCGTCCCGCAGGCGGGCCGGGGCGTAAAGGAAGCCGCAAAGACATGGGTGACTGGCAGCAGCCTGGAGCAACTGACCTTCTGTTTCCAAAATGGTCACGCGATTTGTTCAAGGCCATTCTTGAGGAAGAGAAGTTGCAGGTTGACCGCGAGGGCAACCCGCGAACGGCATATAGCCTTCGTCACACGTACATCTGTTTGCGTCTTCTGGAAGGGGCCGACATCTATCAGATCGCCAAGAACTGCCGGACAAGCGTGGAGATGATCGAAAAATACTACGCGTCTCATCTGAAGACACAACTCAATGCTTCGGCCATCAATGTGATGAGACCACGTCCGAAGAAAGCTGTGTCCAAGAAGGGGCCGCGTAGAGTTGAGGCTCCGCCATTGGCCGATGCAATGTAGTGGCTTATCATGAGTTGTGGCGATTCATGCGGGCGTGGTGAAATCGGCAGACACAGCGGACTTAAGGAAATTGAGTGCCCGCCGGGAAACCGGCGGAGTAGAACTGCTCAAAGTCGGGGAAACCTGTAATGGCAATCCCGAGCCAAGCCTGGAAGCAATTCCGGGAAGGTGTAGAGACTAGACGGGTAGCACCTGACCCTTGCGTAGGGATGGTGAAGGTATAGTCCAGACCACGAACCCGCCGCTGGCGGGGCGGCGAAAGCCGAAGTGGTATGAAAATCCGCAGACCCTAAAAGGTCGTGGGGGTTCAAGTCCCCCCGCCCGCACCACATACCTTTGCATTTGCCCGGATGGAACCATCCGGGTTTGCTTTTAGCACCGGATCAGGGCCGCTCCGGCCCGCTTTGATCCGGTGCGTCTCTGCATACGAACGTATGCCGTTCGAGCCTGCGAAGGCAGCGGCATTTGGGTTTCGACAGTGTGGCGCGGTGGTCGGTATCCTTGAGATGCAAAAGAGTTTGTCTATAGTGCTGGACTGATCGAAGCACCCAAGGAAAGGTTTGCCCGTTGAACGCGGTTGAAATTGAAGAAGCGATATCGCAGCTCGCAGAGCAGCCGTTTGATGCTGCGAACTTTCCGTATGCCTTTCTTGAAGCCTTCGGCAACAAGGAGACGACGATCAAGCGGTTGCGCGCGGGTGCGACGAACAAGTCCGACCGTGGCGGAGTTCTTCAGACCGGAAGCATTCACATCGCGACATGCGATGCGGGACAGGTTACACAGACGCTCCGGGCGCTAAAGGAAAGCCCCGCGACTACCAAAGCTAAGGCAAAGTTTGTCCTGGCGACCGACGGCGTGGACTTCGAGGCCGAAGAGTTGGTGGGTGGCGAGACCGTCGCCTGTGCCTATAGTGATTTTCCCAACCACTTCGGTTTCTTCCTGCCGCTGGCTGGTATCACTACTGTTCAACAAATTAAGGAAAACTCGTTCGACATCCGGGCGACGAGCCGTATGAACCGGCTCTATGTCGAACTCCTGAAGGACAACCCCGAGTGGGGCAAAGCCGAACGCCGCCATGACATGAATCACTTCATGGCGCGACTCATCTTCTGCTTCTTTGCGGAAGACACGGACATCTTCCTCGGCAAGGGTCTGTTCACGAACACCATCGCCCAGATGAGCGAACGCGATTCCTCGAACACCCACGAGGTCATTGGGCGCGCTCTTCCGAGCCATGAACACGAAATTGGGCGAGCGCAAGAGCGCAGGATTGCCGAACTGGGCCGACTCATTTCCGTACGTCAATGGCGGTCTGTTCTCTGGCAACATGGACGTCCGCGCTTCAGTACGATTCGCACGTTCGTACTTGCTGCACATCGGCGGTTTCGATTGGACGAAGATCAACCCTGACATTTTCGGCTCCATAATCCAGGCCGTTACCGAGGACGAGGAGCGTGGCGCGCTTGGGATGCACTACACCAGCGTGCCCAACCTTCTGAAGGTAATTAATCCGCTCTTCCTTATGACATCGGGGAAAAGCTGGAGGAAGCCGGCGATAATCCGCGCGCTCTGCTCAATCTTCGCAAGCACATGGCGAAGATTCGCGTCTTCGATCCTGCCTGCGGCTCCGACAATTTCCTCGTCATACAAGCAAATGGGCGAACTCGAGGCAGAGATCAATCGTCGTCGTGGCGAGCCTGACATTCACAGCGAGATTCCGTTGACGAATTTTCGGGGGATCGAGTTGTGGGGTTTTCCGGTGGAGATTGCGCGGCTTGCGCTGGTGATCGCGGAGTACCAGAGCGATTTCCGCGGACAGAAGCTGGCACTCGCAAAGTTCCTTCCTCTCCGCGCAGAGAATTGGATCACTTGTGTTAATGCACTGCGGCTCGACTGGCTGACCGTCTGCCCACCAACGGGAACCGGCGTCAAGCTCCAGGAGACGACCTGTTCAGTACGCCACTAGATCACGCTTAGATCGATTTCGAAAACGAAGAATGCGAGACGTACATCTGCGGGAATTCTCTTTATCTGGGTTCCAAGTGGCAATCGAAGGAACACAAAATTGACCTCGCAGCCATATTCGACGGCCGCGTGAAGAGCTGGAAGTCGCTCGATTACGTCGCGGGTTGGTTTATCAAAGCTGCCGATTATGGCAAGCACACCAGCACAGTGGCTGCATTCGTGGCAATGAACTCCATATGCCAGGTCAATCGGTTCCATTCTCTGGCCCGCCATTTTCAAGACAGGTCACCAAATCCCGTTTGCTTCCTCCAGTTTCAAATGGGCGAATCTTGCAAACCATAGCGCCGGCGTAACGGTGGTCATCGTTGGCCTATCGAACAATCCCGGAAAGCTCCGACGCCTCTTCTCTGTGGCTGATGATGGTGTCGTTGTCGCGAAGCAAGTTGAGAATATCAACGGATATCTCGTTCCGAGTTGAATGTTGAGGTCTATCCGGTGTTGAAGGCCCCGACGAACGATCATCAATGCAATTCGGGAATCACACATATTACGGCGTTGACTTGCTTCTGACCCGGACGGAAGCAGCTGCGGTACGAGCTGATTGGCCCTCTGCGTCACGTTTTATACGACCCTTCTTAGACTCACAGGAAGTGATATCGGCCTGTCACGGTACTGCCTCTGGATCTGCGTCCGTCTCGAGATCGTTTCTCTTACTTCAACACCCTCGGCTGGAATACCTTTCCTGTACCAACATTGACAGCCAAGAACAAGCATGATCTGAAGCGTTGCGACGAAGACATTCTGCTGGCGCGCGAACGTCATTTCCCGGCGACCATCGCTGATCTTTATAATCCTGAGCGCATGCCCGAAGACTTGCGTCAGGCGCATGAGCGCAACGACGAGGCGCTGGAGCGCATTTACAGCGGCCTCCACTTCAAAGACGACACAGAACGGCTGGAGAGACTGTTCGACCTGTATAGCAAGATGTCCAAGTCGGCTACAGCGGCAAAGAAAGGAAAGGTTAAGTCAGACCCATGAGCAACGCCGCCAAGTCCGTTCCGTCCGTTTCTACGCCCATAATGGCAGTTCTACCGAGGCCAATGCGTTGGGCATGAGGCCCATGCAGGAGCGTGCGTACGAACGACGGGGTGAGCAGTTCCTGCTCATCAAGTCGCCGCCGGCCTCCGGCAAGAGCCGCGCGCTCATGTTCATCGCCCTCGACAAGCTCGCGCATCAGGGCCTGAAGCAGGCGATCATCGTGGTCCCCGAGCGATCCATCGGAGCCAGCTTCAACGATGAGCCGCTATCGCAGTACGGTTTCTGGGCCGACTGGCACGTCGAAGCCGAAGTGGAACCTCTGCAACGCACCAGGCCGGCGACAACGGCAGCAAGGTGAAAGCCGTTGGTACGTTTCTCTTCCGAGCGTAGATCGTCCAGATCAATTTCGCCCATAGCGGCCCTCATCTTTGTAGCATACGAACGCGGCGGCGCCTTCCGCCGCTCCCAAGCGTCCTGCGAATCGATGGATGGAATTCGACCGCGTTATTTTTTGAATTTCAATGCACGAACCGCGAGCTCTTTTGCCTCTTACGGCGTCAACTTCGTTTTATTGGCAGAAATTGTCAAGCTAGGGATGGCCGGGATTCACCGCTCAAGTACACTGGTTGCGACAACCCCTCCTGCTGCAATCCAGCTAGGGATGGCCGGGATTCACCGCTCAAGTACACTGCAGCGTAAACGGACTCATATTCGCATCCAGCTAGGGATGGCCGGGATTCACCGCTCAAGTACACTCTGATCCTCTGCCTGCTGCTGCGCTTCTTTGCTAGGGATGGCCGGGATTCACCGCTCAAGTACACTCTTCCTCGCGGATTCGAGCCAACTGTGTCAGCTAGGGATGGCCGGGATTCACCGCTCAAGTACACTCAATCTAGACGCCATATCGTCCATTTCATGCTAGGGATGGCCGGGATTCACCGCTCAAGTACACTCCTGATTGTATGGTCCGACTCCATGTGACAGCTAGGGATGGCCGGGATTCACCGCTCAAGTACACTACCAGGGGTTAGGCATAACTACTCCTGCGGGCTAGGGATGGCCGGGATTCACCGCTCAAGTACACTCGCGCCCAGATTGAACACGAAGTCCACCAAGCTAGGGATGGCCGGGATTCACCGCTCAAGTACACTTGCGCAGGCGCAGCGAGCTATCGGCGTGAAGCTAGGGATGGCCGGGATTCACCGCTCAAGTACACTTGCGGTCATGCGCGTATCGGTCGAGTTGGCGCTAGGGATGGCCGGGATTCACCGCTCAAGTACACTCTCCTTGATGGTCGATCCATCCGCATTCAGGCTAGGGATGGCCGGGATTCACCGCTCAAGTACACTTTCGCGGAGAGATCGCTTCCCTTGCTTGGCGCTAGGGATGGCCGGGATTCACCGCTCAAGTACACTGCCAAGGATGTAGAGGACGAACAGAATGAGGCTAGGGATGGCCGGGATTCACCGCTCAAGTACACTAGGCACTAGGGCTTACATCTCGTCTTCCAGGCTAGGGATGGCCGGGATTCACCGCTCAAGTACACTGGTATACCACATCCAATCCCCTTCAACCACGCTAGGGATGGCCGGGATTCACCGCTCAAGTACACTTCAAAAACCACAATCGAGGAGTCCCAAAATGCTAGGGATGGCCGGGATTCACCGCTCAAGTACACTTGCCCATCGGGGTCGTAGCGTTTCGCCCAGGCTAGGGATGGCCGGGATTCACCGCTCAAGTACACTGAACAGCATACGGTCATCTTCTTTTCCTGTGCTAGGGATGGCCGGGATTCACCGCTCAAGTACACTAGGCCGCGCCGAACTTGCTGAAAAGCAGCAGGTTGGCGCGGTTTTCCTTTTCAAAAAAGAAGGATTTGGTCGGGGATGTCTTCAGGGTCGCGTGGTTTTCTTCCATAAAACACCTCCATCTTGCCAAACTGATGATCCGTTACAGTCATCAACCGCACCTGTCCCTGCGGCGGGATGATCGCCCGGATCGTGCTTCGGTGAGCGTCAGCCGCTTCTTCGCTCGGCAGGTATCGGGCGTAAATCGAATACTGAAGCATCATAAACCCGTCTTTGAGCAAGCCTTTGCGAAAGCGCGTGTAGTTGCGCTTGTTGTCCGGCGTTTCTACCGGGAGATCGAACATGGCAATGAGCCACAAGGATCGGTACGCAGAATTAGGCTTCCCTTTCATCGCAATCCAGGCCGCGAATCAAATACAAAAGACTAGCTCGCAGATACGGCTCTTATCTCATCTGCCTCTACGCGGCGAACACCCCGTTTCGCGGTGACATCTATTGCGCACGGTTGGAGCAGGCTTGGGATCTCAGGATCACGGGACTCTCCGGTGACACACTTTGCAATCGAGTTTGCTGTGCGCAGAAGGATATCGAAGAGTGAACGTTCTTCTCGGTCAATCAGATAACGTGAGGTTGTAGCTGAGATCATCCAGCTTTTCGCTTTGGAGTCGAATGGGCCTTCAGCATCTTCCTTTGCGATCCACTGATAGACACGGCGGTCTACCAGTGGCCGGAATGGCTCCATGACATCGGCGGCAAGACAGAAGGCGTCATAGCGGTTCTTATGCCGTATGCCAATGGAAGGATGCAAGCCAACCGCGCATAACGCGCGGGCAACAGCGGCGCGTAGGACCGTGTAGCCATAATCAAGGTGCCGGTTTTGATCGCGGTTACCGGAGCCTCGCCGGAAACGCCGATCTCCGAAGAGGAGTCCCCAATACTTACGAGCGGCCTGGGCTTCGAGGTTACCCTCATCTCCGCTACGAACGCGAGTACACATTGCAATCAAGCCGTGGTCGTTTCCGTGCAACTCGCGGAGCATTTCACCTTGAGCCTTAATCTTTGCTCGGACGATGTGTTGCCATAGTCGCTTACTCGTAGGGAGCGAAAGCTGCATCTGCTTCGCAAACCGTTCCGTCTGTATGAAGTGGCTATCGATGGGAAGGAGCATCGAGGATGGGAGAAAGTTTCCGTTGATGGTCACTACCGAGCCGCCTGCTTCAGCAATGCGCGACAGCACGGCTTGGGAAAGATTGATCTGCGGATGTGCCAGCAGCAGAACCGCGATCTCGCTGACTGGAGTAGTGAATGGGAGCGATAACTGGTCATCTTTGCCGCTCTCGATCACGAGTTGCGCATCTCGAACACTCAGACGCGCAGGGTTTGCAATCTCCACGATGCGATCAATCATTGGCGGGATGAACCTTTCCGAGGAGATCGACGACAACCTTGCGAGGATTCAATGGTCGTAGCGTATTGGGATATTTCGACCAGGTTGTTTTCTGCTTCTTCTGCTCCGCATCATCCTGTGCGTTGTTTGCAGATGTGAACCATATTTGACCGTTGGCATAGAACTTCTTCACACGGAAGATTGCTCGTTCACCTTGGAAGTCCATCTCAACGGTATCGTCTTTCATAAGAGAAAAGAGAAATTCCGCTTCGGGGTACTCTTTGCTTACGCGCGAGACCGCAACCCCGTATACAGGGTTCTTCGGTCTTCCGGGCCGCTTGTCTCTTCTACGGGCGCGATCATAGACATCCGTGGTTTGGACAACCTCGCTGATCCAGGTTTCTTTACGGGCGGCGTCCCGCACTACAAATAACGCTGCATGATGGATTCCAGCGGAATCGACGAAACGCTCACGGCTTCCCGTAGCAACATTCTTGGGGTCCTTCGTCTGACGAATTCTGACTCTGCGAATCGGGATAGCCTTTCCGTTCGCTGCTAAAAGACGGGGAAGGTTTTCTGGTTTATCGAACGCTTTCGGGTTGCCGCCGACTTCAGCGAGCTTTGTGCGTACAGCATCCCGTACGGCCCGATCAACGATCACGTCATCGGCTTCGATATCAGAAGAGGAAAGCGCGGAGACTGCGCATCGCGCGTGAACTGTGGATTTCCCGTTTAGCAGGTAGGGTTTCCCATAATTCGTTCCTTTATGAAGCTCACCACTGACCTTATGTTCGGGGCGATGAGAAACAACCATCTCAGCCATTTGCTGCTGAAGTTCGTGCTCAAATTCGGGCGATGTCCACGGCTTGGGTATATTTCTCCAGGCGCGGGTCCCGGGCTGCCATGGCGCAAGCTGAGATTCACGCGCCATTGCCTGAATGACAGATTGGCGAGTCAAAGCGATGGTGATCGCGTCGATGGCGTGGTGGCGATGATCTGTGCGTGGCTTGCCGCGCGTTTCGCCGGCTTCTGGGGAAACAAGCCCTTGCAGGATTAGTTCAAAGCCCCAGTTTCTACGCAGAGTGGCTGTGACGGCTCCTGTAGAAGCGTAGACAGCTTGCCGGGTTACGCCACCGGAAGTCACGTCACGGCCACCAAACAGAAGGGACAGCATCTCGCCTGCCTTCACACTGGTATACCGTGTGTCGTTAAGCTGTCGTGAACTGAACTCTGTGAGCTTGTCGGCTGTCGCGATCTCAAACTTGCTGAGCTTGCCTGGATTGCTCCACTTGGCTACGCGCGCAAGAATGACTCTCCAACGTTCAGCGTCACTAGAATATGCCTCATACGGAGTCTGATTCCTCTTCTGCATCCGGTTTTCATTCAGGCAGCAGAGAACCTTGTTCTGGTATGAATCGTCAGGATGACGGCTGATTGGCAGGATGTGGTCAACGTCAAACTCTGGATCATCAAAGAGGCGTGAGAACGAGAGACGTTTACCGGTATAGGGGCACTCGCCCTGCTGTTCGGCCCAGAGCCTTGCCTTCTCCAAGTCCTTCCGCGAAGGATTCTGTATTCCGCATTCGTCCGCCATACGCTTTGCGAGCAGCTTGTTCTCGGCCTCGCGCTTCCGGTTTGCTACCGTTGCCTTCACCCGCTCCTGCCGTGGCTTCTTCAGCTCTCGCGCCAATTCGATCCGAATTTCGTATGGCTTTCCATAGGCACGGACGATGGCATTGACCACCTTGCGCAATTCCGTAAGCGCACGCTCTACTGCTGGGTTTCGGAGAGTGGGGAGAGCCTCCCGAACAGGTGGCAATATGTCATGCACCGGTAGTCCCGAAAACCGGTTTCCGTAAACTTCTGTTTCAGCCTCTTTGAACGACTTCCCATCCAGCATCAGAGGCATGAGTTTGTTGATTGCGACGAGAGAAAGCGCGCAGTAATCGGCCTGCGGTTTTTCGTCAACGAGTGTCTTAGCCGATGTCGCATCCAACCCCAAATGCTCGACAGCTTCGGCGATGAGAAGGTCGTCTGATTCGCTGTTTCGCCAGTTCTCGATGATCTGATTTTGCTTGCCCTCGGAGAAGCTATCCCATGCGCTTCCGAACGCATTTCGCATCGACTTCAAAGTACGGTTGCCGGGGAGAGTCTTATCACCGCCTGCTTCGAGATTGAAGGTGGTGCCCTTGAGGTCGAGATGCTTTCTGATTGCAGCGAAGGTCTGTGTTCCTTCCCGGTCCAGCAGGTCGTATAGACTCTTGCGTTCCTCTGGTGTGAGCTTCCGCGATGTTCTCATCGGGGCATTCAGCACAACGAGGTCGTTAATTTTTTGCAGCATTCGGAACCGCTGCGCGGCCATCGAAGCCCACGGCGCACGTCGCTTTGGTGGATGCTTTTCGTCCCCGCGTTCCAGTTCACAAGTCCCGATCAGGTGCTTCTGAGCTGAGATTGGTCTTTGGAAGAAAAGAAGAATCCAAATCCTGTCATGTAGTTCTTGGGTGAGTACGGAAGTGTGGTGCGGCAGTTGCGCTGACCAGATGAGTTCAAACTCATGTTCGAACATCCTGCGAGCGGTCCATCGCCTGCGGACTTTTTCTGTATGGGGATCGAGACCTGCGAAGTATTCTCCCAGGGTGCGTGCGCCAGCTTCCTGCATGGCAAGTTCGAGGGAATGGATGTCCGCTTTGACCTGTCCCAGATCTTCGTCATCCTTGGCTTTCTTCGTCTCTTTGCGGTTGGACTTGAAGCCACGACGCTGGCTCAGATGGAAGAGAACTCGTCCTAGTTCGTGCGGTTCGAGTGCATGATCCAACGCGCGCTTGCGAAGGAAATATAACGGGCTTTGAGCGAATGCTTCGCCGTCCGTTGCGAGATATTTGGAGGTCAATGCCTGATCGAAATTGTTTAGCAGTTGATGGCGCTGCTCTGAGCCTGCGCCTTGGCCGGTCGAACCAATAGGGAGCAGGCCCACGCGCTGAAGTTCGGTGAAAAGTTCCCGCTGCCTTGCCACGCGTCTCCGTAGCTGGCGACGCTGTAAGCGAGCGGTGCGTCTCTCTACTGCTTTGGACTGGTCTTTTCCTTGCTCTATATCGAGCGAACTGCCGTCCACTCCGGGCTCGAAAATCCGAACTCCCGTCCGAATTAAATGCTCAGGATCGCCCGCAGCATTGAGACCAATGAGTGCCCAGCCCAGCGAGGCAGAGCCGAGATCGAGACCAAGGACATACTTCTGCGATGCTTCCATGGCAGGGGACATGACAACCCTTGACTAAATGAATCAGTTTGAAATAAAAGAAATACCAGTGTACTTGAGCGGCGATTGCCTGGCTATTCTTAGTAAGCTTTCGTCGTAAGGCTCCGCTCACTGAGCGCCCTTTGAACGCCTCGGAGACGAGGCGTTCTCGATTTTGCGGGCAGTCCTATAAATATTGCGCTGCTACGCAGCGGATGAATTGCCGACACGTCATCCCCATCAGGGAACTGTAGAGCGCTCTGGCGTTGCTGGGCGAACGCGTGTTAATTGAAAGAGTTCGCGGGACGGCGTTTACGGGTGTAAACGCCGCCTCTACCTTGTAAACGCGACTGTCCGCTCGCGCTTGTTCTGCGTAAACACATTGCAGGAACGAAGGCTTATGATTCATTGGCGCGAAACCGTGACTTGACCTGAAATCCCCATCAGGCGCATGTTGGAACAAGGCGGGCTTTCGATGGAGACTCCGCGCAGCCCCATTCCGTCAATGCCAGGCGCTTTCGAGAGCGTACAGGAGAAGCCCGGCTTCCGTACGAAGACCATCGCTACACGGATCACGCCGGAGGAGCTTTGCGCGGTCGAAGCCGCCGCCGAACGGAGCGGTAAAACGCTCGCGGTCTGGCTCCGCTAACTGGCCTTGAACGCCGCTCAGGAACGTTCTTCTGCCGACCCCACAGAACTGTTGTTGGCCGAGCTTTTCGCCCTCCGGTATACCCTCCTTTCCAGCCACCGGCCTTCTCTTGCCGGCTACGCGCCCGGATTCCAGTTCCTCCTCCGGGACCTGCCCCTTTTACTCGGTGGGAACCGCAGAGCGTTTTTTTGTCCACAATACGGCCTTGGTTTGTGACTGTTTTGCAGAGTGCTTAGGGTTTCATTCGAGCGTTGATCTCATGGGCAAGATCATTGCAGCGTGTCATCAGTTCGGAAAACGGCCGCGGTTCGTCGAAAAAACAAGCCTTCTTCGATCATCGCCTCATAATCTTCCTGCAATGCTGTGCGAGCTTCTTCTGTGGGCGCAAGGACGAGCTCCCCTTGGATAGCGTGGTTGTAGTCGATGCGTTGTCCCAAACCCGCCCTTTTCCGAAAAGAACCAGCCCTTGTGTGTCGCGACGGTCTGAGCAGTTGGCGTGTCCTGAAGTGCAGACGTAGCAAGCCCCGCATCCTGCATACCAAACAGACCGGAGAAATGTCGGCTGAAGCGATGGCTGATTTCGTGCTCTCCTTGCACGCAATACACATGTGCTGCATTGCTTTCTCCCGGAAATGCGGGAAGGAAGCATGACCCTTGGAGATGCTTGAGGGAACTCTACTCCTTCAAGGTATGGAGCTGCATCGCAGACGACAGAACTTTTCTGACTTGGCTCTCCGCTGGAGCGGGCATCGAATTCGAGCTTGACGCGGGGAAGGACGTAGCTTGATACCTCAAGCAGTGGCTTGTATTCGATGAAGAGATTGCAGTCCTTCGCTGTAACAGAGATGTCCTCTACGGAAGCAAAGGAAGCCGCCACGAATGGGAGAGCTTCTTTGGCAACCCAACCCGGCAACGCTCTTTTCGGATGGCGTCGCTCCACCTCTTCTCATGCGATCTGGAAGCCGGTAGTGGATCAATGCTGTTTTGCTGCCCCACCAGGTCGGGCGCGAGTTGGTAGATGTCATACGTTAGGTTGATGTCTTCTGAGAACCGCTCAATTGCGTGATAAACCTTGGAAAGTGCTATTCCGCCTTTGAAGACAAGATGCTTGCCCAGGTCTGATGAGAAAAGGATGTCCAGAGAGCGGACAACCCAGATGTCTTTTTCCAGAAGCTACGCAGGGCGACCAGAAGCGCTGGCAGCCTGTAGCAGCGCCTCTCGTTGTTCTGACCGCGATAGTGCGAAGTAGTGTTCAGCCATGATATGCGGCCTGTCCTACAGCACTCGCAACCCAGGAGGGAAGCCTTGCGGAGTGTTGTGAGACTTTTTGCAGTTCAGCCGGTGGCACACGCTCACGAATCTTCTTCGCCACACTCACGGCTCTTCCTGGCCCGGCCCATCCCAACGCGCGGGCAATCTGCCCTGCGGGTTCATTTGCCAGAGTTAGCTTCCACGGGCTTGCATGGCGCAGATGGATGGTCTGCTTTCCCATAGAAAGGTTCCGTGTGCGCCCAGAAGTGAGGTAAATGGTGCGCGTGGGAACCTGCGTGGTCAGGCCAAATGCGTTGGCGGATGCCTCCTCGGAGGAGACGATGGTTTCCCCACGAACGCTTGACAGCCGCTCAATCAGTGTTTCGAAGGCAGGAGCGCGTTTTCCGAACTTTCCAGCAACCGGGAGGACATACAGGCCGCGTCCGGCACGCAGAAGCTCTCCGCTTTTCACGAGCCGCGAAAGCGCCTGATCGACAGCCGCGCGAGTTCCCAGGTGCAGCAAGGCCTTCGCAAAAAGGGGCGTTCCCTCTGGGAGCTTTGCAGCTTCAGCCATGATCAGGTCGTTCAGGTGCATCACAAACTTCTGTCAGAAGCTTATCACTATCTCTGACAGAAAGAATAATGCTTACCTGATTGTCGATTGAATCGCAGGGAGAGGACATCTCCTCAAACCCGATGCTCTCAGGCTCAGAGAAAAATGCGAAATTTACACACAAATTTGCACATCACCGAGAATTGGCGATACAACTGCTCTATTATTCATGGTGAAATCGGCAGACACAGCGGACTTAAAATCCGCAGACCTTAACCGGTCGTGGGGGTTCAAGTCCCACTCCGGGCACCAGATAAAACCAGAATCAATAGCTTGCACGATGAGCGCTGAAATGCGTTCAACTCGCCATCTCGTTCGGTGCTCTTGGCATTGCTCCATTGCTGA
>Ga0164242_10000038_pt1 | contig 149033 bp, 130 predicted proteins | sample OricomgcompostMG_FD_108783 | JGI IMG/M metagenome (GOLD analysis project Ga0164242, IMG submission 108783) | Miracle-Growth compost microbial communities from Emeryville, California, USA - Original compost - Miracle growth compost (MG) ...
ATCGCCAGGGTGAGCACCATGGCGAAGCCGGAGTAGACGGCGCCTGCGACGAAGTAGGGCGGGAAGATCGTCGTATGCCATCCCGCCAGGGCCGCCACTGCGAAGTCGAAGCTGATGACCGTGTGAACCGAGAGCACCAGAGGCGTCGAAAGACCGGCCAGCAGCAGCGAGGCCGTCTCGTACCGGATCCAGTGGCGGGTCGAACCGCGCCAGCCGAGCGAGAGGATGCCATAGAAGTAGCGGGCCAGCGGCAGCGTCGCGCGGTCCCGCAGGGTGCCGAAGTCCGGGATCATGCCGATGTACCAGAAGACCACTGAGATCGTCGCGTAGGTAGAGACCGCGAAGACGTCCCAGGCCAGCGGAGAACGCCACTGTGGCCAGACGTTCATCGTGTTCGGATACGGGAACAGCCAGTACCCCAGCCATGGCCGGCCCACGTGAATCAGCGGGAACATTCCGGCGCAGACGACGGCGAAGATCGTCATGGCTTCAGCAAACCGGTTGATCGAGTTACGCCAGGTCTGCTTGAACAGCAGAAGGATGGCCGAGATCAGTGTGCCGGCGTGACCGATACCGATCCACCACACAAAGTTGATGATCGCGAAGCCCCAGGCGCCGGGCATGGTAACGCCCCAGATGCCGACACCCTTCAGGAACAGCCAGGTTACGGCGATCACGACGAGGGTCGCGACGCCTCCGGCCACCATCAGGCCGAAGAACCAGCCCAGCGGCGTATTCGACGTCAGCACGACGCCGCCGATCTTCTGGGTCACCGACTTGAACGTATGGCCCGGGGCAATGACCGCGTACTCGCCGGTTCGCGGGTCGATCATCGGGTCGTTAATGGGTTGTTTGGTCGCCATTTATGCCAGCTCCGGGTTCGGGTTGATGACGCCAGCCGTATAGGTTGTGCGTGGACGATAGTTCAGGTCGCCGAGTACCTGATAGTCGCGCTCGGTTTCCTTGCGCTTGGAGACCTTGCTGTTCTTGTCGTTGATGTTTCCGAAGACAATAGCATCGGTCGGGCAGGCCTGCTGGCAGGCCGTCACGATCTCACCGTCCCGGATCGCGCGGTTCTCCTTGTCGGCCGTAATCTTGGCCGCCATGATGCGCTGCACGCAGTAGCTGCACTTTTCCATCACGCCGCGCGAACGAACCGACACATCCGGGTTGCGCATGAACTTCAGGCTCTCCGTGTCGTAGTCCGAGTACAGCAGGAAGTTGAAGCGGCGCACCTTGTACGGGCAGTTGTTCGAGCAGTATCGGGTACCCACGCAACGGTTGTAGACCATCGTGTTGAGGCCTTCCGGCGTGTGCACCGTGGCGCCGACCGGGCAGACCTGCTCGCAGCCTGCATTCTCGCAGTGCTGGCAGGCCATCGGCTGGAAGTGCGCCTTCGGGGCGTGAAGATCACCCTCGAAGTAGGTATCGATACGCAGCCACTGCATATTGCGGCCAACCTTTACCTGCTCTCGGCCCACAACCGGGATGTTGTTTTCCGCATAGCAGCTGACGACGCAGGCGTTGCAGCCCACGCAGCTGTTCAGATCGATCGACATACCCCAGGCATTCTGCAGCTGGTGCGAGGACGGGTCGATGCGATCGTATCTCCAGTCGCCCGGGAACATGCTGATGTCGATCTCCTTCTTCGACTTCCAGCCGACATCACCGCGCTTCGGGTCTTCACCCTGGGGACCGTACCCAACCTTATTAACGATCGAGCCGCTTGCGCCCTTATGCGCGTAATCGGGATCCTTCTCCGCCTCTTCGACTGTGGCGTAGCGGATAATGGAGCGCTCCATCGCCTCATGCCCGGCCAGAGAGAAGGTTCCCTGGGTGTCATACACAGGCCGCTCGAGGTCGTGCTGCGCGAAGGAGCCGCGGTGCTCGATATTGTGGACCTTGGTGACGCAGAGGTCGTAGAAGCTGCCATCCACCTTCTTGCCGGTCGCGCCGGAGCCGGAGAGCAGTGCCGTCGACGTGCGCAGCTTGTAGGCGTTGAAGCCTACACCAGAGCCGACGCGGCCGGACTCCACCCCGCGGCCGAAGCCGAGATGGACGGTAATGAGGTCGTCGGGATGGCCGGGGACCATCAGGACCGGGGCCGTAACCTTGCGTCCGCCAAGCTCCAGCTCGATCAGGTCGGTCTCTTCCACCTTCAGGTCGGCCATCGTCTTCATGCTGACGAGGGCAGCGTTGTCCCAGCTCAGGTTCGTCACCTGCTTGGGAAGCTCCTGCAGCCAGCCGACATTGGCGTAGCGTCCGTCGTAGAGCGAAGGATCGGGGCGGAACGAGATCTCGTAGGCGGTCGTCGCCGCGGTTGAAGCCGGGAATGCAGTTACGCGCGCCGGAACTCCGGCCTTCGGGGTGAACGCAGTTCCTTCCACCCAGCCGTCATGCAGCGCCTTGCGCCAGCCGGCGGCAAAGTCGCCCTTGATGTAGTTCTTTGCGTTCTCCTGAACGCGGTCGTACGCCGAGGCCTGTGGATCGGCCAGCAGGCTCTGCAGAACATCGTGCGAGCTCTTGCCGCCATACATCGGATCGATCATCGGCTGGATGATGGTGAGCGTACCGTCGTAGGCGCGGGCATCCGACCAGCTCTCAAGATAATGCGTCTTGTTGATATGCCAGGTCGAGATCGCGCCGGTCTCATCGACATGCGACCCCAGGTGAACTGTCGTCTGAACCTTGGCCAGCGCGCCCTGAAAGTCGAGATCGGCAGGAGCCGAGTAAACCGGGTTGACGCCGAGCATGACCAGCCACTTGACCTTGCCCGCGTTCATATCGGCAACGAGCGATTTCAGATCTGCAAGCTGCTCGCTGGGCAGGGGATTGACAGTTTCGGTATAGACCACCGTCTTGCCGACCGCACCAATCAGCGTGTTGATGGCGTAACAGGCTGCATGGACCGAAGCAGGAGCCTGCTCGCCCGGAATAACTACGGCCTTGCCATTGTTCTTCTTCAGGTCGTTCAGGACGGCCGTGAAGAACTTCTGCTGGTCTGGATTGAGCCCTGCCGGCGCCGTGCCATAAACGAGGGCGTCGGCAAACTGGGCGATCTGACTCGGCTTGAGAGCCAGCCTGTGCTCCGCCTTGAACCCGGTGACCGTCGGCATCGACTCTACGACATAGAGTCGATTGATCGTCTTTCCTTCTTCGTAGCGATGCCGCTCGGCATACGCCGCAGCCATCGGCAGAAAGCCGGGATGAGCGATGCCCCCGAGGAAATCTGCGTCCACCGAGAGGATGACGTCCGCGTTCTCAAGCTTGTACTGAGCGTCCGCATAGCTGCCAAAGGCCGCCTTCGAGGCCGCGCGAGAGGAGTCCTGATTGACCGGCTCCCACTGCACGAGCTTCGCCTGCGGGAGCTTCGCCTGCAGCTCCTTCCACTGTGCCGCCAGAGTAGGCGACGTAATTGTCTCGCTCAGGAAATAGAGCCCCTGCCCGCCAGCCAATCCACTGGCTGCCTTCTGAAACTCCGCCTGAAACTCCGCCCAGCTCGAATTCTGGCCTCTCCGACGAACATGCTGCGAGCGGTCCGGATCGTAGAGATCGAGCAGGGTGGCCTGCGTGATCGCGTCCGAACGACCCTTCGACATCGGATGCTCGGGGTTGCCGTCCACCTTGATCGGCCGGAAGGCGTCGGACTTGATCAGGACCGGGATCGCTCCCGTGGGGAAGGGATGCGCCGTAGCAAAATACATCGGCTTGCCCAGAACCAGGTCCTCGGGCTGCTTCACATAGGGATAGATCGGCTCATCGGGCTGCTTGGTACAACCCGCCAGTCCTGCCAACGCGAACGACGCGCCCATCACCTTGAGGAAGCCGCGGCGCGAGACCGGATCGACCCACTCTCCGGCGCCGGCCTGACGCGGAAACTCCTCCTGCATCAGCTCCTGGAATGCAGGAGTTTCGGCCAGCTCGTCGAGGTTCTTCCAGAAACGTCGTCCCGTTTTGCCATCAAGTTTCGCCCTGACTTCGGCGAGGGTCATCTTCTTCGCCGCCGCGGGCGCTGCCGGAGCGATCGTCGTAACGACCTGCGCTCCGTTATCTGTCTGCGACCTGGTATCAGCCATAGTCTGTTCTGTCCCAATCTCTGTCTTCTTCATCGGTGGCACGTCTCGCAGCTGGAAAGCTCATTGGCCGAGCGGATGTGGTACTGCGCCATCAGGTACTTGCCCAGGTCATCCTGGCGAGTGAACTTTTGGTAGCTGGCCGGCATCATGATTCCCGCAGGAACGTCGCTGACCGTCTGGCCCTCACCCGAGGTGGCATGCGGCTGCAGCTGCGTTCCGCTCTCGCCATAACCCGCCGAGGAGTTCTTCTGCGACTGCACCGCTGTTGGATTCTGCATCATCGCCAGCTCCGGGGAAGCCTTGGTGGGATCGTCCGTCGTGCAGGTTACCGCTCCTGCGGTCGGACCTGGCTGCCCGGTCGAGGCGCACCATACCGGCTTCGAACTCGAAGGGCCGGCCCAGGCCATGTTGTAGATCTCGGAGGTAGGCCGCAGGTTGACAGCCGGATTGCGATGGCAGTTCAGACACCACTCCATCTGCAGTGTGTTCTGCTGGTACATCAGGGGCATCTCGTCGACACGGCCATGACAGCTGGCGCAGCCGATGCCCTTGTTCACGTGAATGTCGTGATTGAAGTAAACGTAATCCGGAAGGTCATGGACGCGTATCCACTGAATGGAAGCTCCTGTCGCCCAGCTCTCACGAACAGGCTCCAGATAGTCTGCATTGGTCCATATCTGCGAGTGGCAGTTGATGCAGGTCTTCGTAGGAGGAATTCCAGCGTAGGCAGCTTTCTCCACCTGAGTGTGGCAGTACTGGCACTGCAGCCCCAGGCCCTCGACGTGATGCTTATGGCTGAACGGAATCGGCTGGTCCGGCCGCTGACCCTGCCGGGTCACCCACGGGGATCGCTGCAACTCGTTCAGGGCAACGCCGAGCGCGATAACAATCAGGCCGGTAAGGGCCAGGCTCATACGAGCCAGCGCGTTCGAACTGCGGTCAAAAACTTGCGCCATGAGTGCTTTCCTGCTTCCTCTCCACTTCGCCTGTCCTCAGGCCAAGAAGGGGTTCAAGGGTTTTTGATTTCTTGGCTGCCTGCACCGACCATTCCATGCATCGGCCTTGCGACCTCTGCTCTTGCGAGCATCCGTCAGAAACTTTCTTCTCTCAGAAATTCTGAGTATAGCAGTGGAAAAAGCCGTACCCAACCCTCATGGCCGATACTCGAAAGCGATTTTTCGCGCACAAAGGCGATTATCGAAATTCGCAAATCGCCAGCTTTCACGGGGCTGCACAACATCTCGTGCACTCATGGGTGTGGGGAGCTTACAACCACAACATCTACCCTGCCCCAAAGGTATCGCTCTTGTAAATCCGTACCTTTTTAGTCCGAGTTAGAATTTCATGTTCATTATAAGAACGTGCCCGCCTCTGTTACGGTTCTGCTCATGGCCCGCACATCTCGTCGATCCCGGCCGCCTCAGTACGACACGGCTGCGGCGATCGCTCATCTCTCTGCCGCCGACCCAAAGCTTGGCCGCCTCATCGAACGCGCCGGTCCGTTTACGCTTCGGCTTGCCAGCTCTCAGTCTCCCTTTGAGGCACTGACTGAATCCATCATCTACCAGCAGCTGCACGGCAAGGCCGCTGCGACCATTCATCAGCGTATGCTCGAGAGCTTCCATGAGATCTGCGGGGTAGGCGTCCACCCCTCCGCACAGCACCTGCTCGACTGTCCCAACGAGCAGCTTCGTGCCGCCGGTCTTTCGAAGAACAAGATGCTTGCCCTGCGCGATCTCGCCGCCAAGACTCTGGACGGCACCGTCCCTACGCTTGCCCGCATCCGTCGCATGGACGATGAAGAGGTGATCGAACACCTGACCCAGGTGCGCGGCATCGGCCGCTGGACCGTCGAGATGCTGCTGATCTTCCGCCTAGGCCGGCCGGATGTTCTTCCGGTCGCCGACTACGGCGTCCGGAAAGGCTTTGCCCTTACCTTTCAGGGATTGAGCCCCACCAAAAAGGTCGAGTCCGTTGACCTGCCTGATGCCGAGACCATGCGCCGCCGCGCCAGAAAGTGGGCACCCTGGCGCTCCGTCGCAAGCTGGTACATGTGGCGGGCCTGCGACCTTGCCAGTGGCAGGCAGGCCAAGACCATCGGAGCCTGAATCAGTCCTGACGCAGATTGTCCGGCTCCCACGCCCAATCCGGAACCGGTGCCCCGAAGGGTCGCGGCGAAGCTCCAGGTGGCGTCGTGATGTCGCCTTTGTTCTGCTTCAACTGCGCATAAGCCTCCACCACATTCGGCGGGAACGATTTCATCTGCGATTCAAGCTCATCCATCAGGTCCTTCACGATCTCCGGGTAGAACTTCGCTACGTCGTAGCTCTCCGCCGGGTCTCGGGCGAGGTTATAAAGCTCAGGATGCTGGAGCCAGGCGCTGCCACGCGCCCCGGTTGTCCTGTCATTGATGTAGATCTCGCCCTGGATGCCCTGCGCCACCCGCAGCTTCCAATCTTCTTTACGGATGCAGTGCGCATCCTGTCCGTGATTCCCCATCGCGGCGAAGTAGAGCAGCGGCTTGCGCTTCACCGGGCCTTCCCCGCCCAGCAGCACCTTCGAAAAATCGCCGCCATCGAGAGGCTTCTCCGGCGACTTCAGCCCGCACAGCGAGACCATCGTGGGCAGCACGTCCAGATTTGAGCACCACGTATCAACCACCCTGCCCGCGGGAATCGTCCCCGGCCACATTGCCAGAAACGGCACACGGAACCCTCCCTCGAACGTGGAAGCCTTGCGTCCGCGCAGCAGCCCCGGGCTTCCGAGGTACCAGGGACCGTGATCGCTGGTAAAGCAGATTAGCGTGTCTTCGGTCAGCCCCTTGCGCTCGAGCGCACGCACGACCTCACCTACGCTCCAGTCAATCTCCGCCACCGCATCGCCAAAGTCGCCGAAACCGGTCTTGCCGCGGAAGCGCTCCGACGCCCTCGCCGGATCGTGCGGGTAGGAGAATGCCATATAGAGAAAGAACGGATTGCCGGCGCTCTGCTGGTCGATGTACTTCAGTGCCTCGTCCGTGTAGCGCGGCGTCAGCAGGTCGCGGTCGGTGTTCTTCTCGAGAATCGCCGTATCGCGGAACAACGGCAGCGGGTTCATGTCGTCGCTGTACGGAACCCCATAGAACGAATCGAATCCCCGGCTGGTGGGCAGAAACTGCGGCTGCTGTCCCAGGTGCCACTTGCCGATCGCCTTGGTCTTGTAGCCCGCAGCGTGAAACAGCTCGGAGAGAAAGGTCTCGTCAAGCGACGTCCCCTCCGCTGGAGCATTGGGAGAGAACGCTCCCATTGTCTGGCTGCGATGGCCATAACGGCCCGTCATCACCGCGGCGCGCGACGCCGAACAGATCGGGTGGCCCGCGTTGAAGTGCGTAAAGCGCAGACCATGTGCTGCCATGCGGTCGAGATTTGGTGTGGGCAGTTGGGAGCCGTAACAGCCGGGGTCACCATATCCCAGGTCATCGCAGATCATGAAGATCACGTTGGGCCGCCGGCCCATGCCGGATTTCAGCGCACCCGCACTAACACCCTGCGAAAACGCGAACGGAGGCGCCGAGGTGCCTGCTGCCACCCCCGTGGACACCAGGGAAATAAACTTTCTTCGATCCATCATCACTCCAGCATCTGTTGCTCAGATCAACCCAGCGCAAGACTACTCTTCTCTCGAGATCGCCCCGCCAACCACAGCCGGACACCAGAACCAGCAAAAAAAAGTAGCATCGCGCCTGAGCAAACCCGCATAACGGGCCCCGAACGTGGTGTCTCCTCCACGAAATCCAAGGGCGCATTATGAATGAGTACTCCCTGCGCTGGCGATCGGGAATTCTACGCTCCCGTTTCGTTCCTGCGCTCGAGGAATGCCCTGGGTGCCTGGCGCGAGCAAGCCACTCATTCCATCTTTACGAAATTCATGCTCCAACCTACTCGCCTTCAATAGCTTCTAACTGAGAACATGGCAGAGTTGACAGAAATCGTATCCAAACCGGAGGCCCCCGTCTCTTCCGAGCACGAGCGCTTCGTCTGTATCCATGGCCATTTCTACCAGCCGCCGCGCGAGAACCCGTGGCTGGAGACGGTGGAGATCCAGGATTCGGCCGCGCCATACCACGACTGGAACGACCGCATCACTGCGGAGTGCTATGCGCCGAACGGGGCTTCCCGCATCACCGATGTGGAAAACAAGATCATCCGCATCATGAACAACTATTCGTGGATCAGCTTCAACTTTGGCGCTACCCTGTTGAGCTGGTTGAACGACTACGCTCCGCGCACCTACAGGATGATCCTGGACGCGGACCGCACCTCGGCGCAGCGCAATGACGGGCACGGCTCCGCCATCGCGCAGGTCTATAACCACATGATCATGCCGCTGGCCAACCGGCGTGACGCTCTTACGCAGATCCGGTGGGGCATCTACGACTTTGAACATCGTTTCGGGCGAAAGCCGGAGGGAATGTGGCTGGCTGAAACCGCATGCAGCCGCTGGGTCCTGGACCTGATGGCACAGGAAGGAGTCAAATTCACCATCCTGGCTCCACACCAGTGCGCTCGCGTGCGCAGTATGACGGACTTGAAGGCTTCAGACCAGGCCGAGGCCAAGGAAGAGCAGCAATGGGTCGAAACCCCCGATTCTTCCGTCGATACCCGGCGCGGGTACCGTGTGCTCCTCGATGAAGGCCGCGCGATTGACGTCTTCTTCTATAACGGGCCCAGCTCCCGCGCAATCGCCTTTGAAGGCCTGCTGAATAGCGGTGTGGAGTTCGGTCGGAAACTGTTGAGCGGCTTCGGCGATGAGAGCCTTGTGAGTCCCGACGAGGACGCCCTGCTGTCGCACGTCGCCACCGACGGCGAGAGCTACGGCCATCACCATAAGCATGGCGAGATGGCCCTCTCCTACGCGATCCACTGGCTCAACGACGAGCAGGATACGCCTCTGATCAACTATGGCGCCTATCTCGCCCGTTACGCGCCGAAATGGGAGGCAGAGGTCGTCGACGACACCTCCTGGAGCTGTGCCCACGGTGTCGAGCGCTGGCGCTCAAACTGCGGCTGCAACAGCGGAGGACATCCGAACTGGAACCAGGAGTGGCGCGCTCCGCTGCGCGATGCCCTCGATCGGCTCCGGGACGACACCTGCCCGATGGCGGAGAAGCTGAGCGCGACGCTGTTCAAAGACCTCTGGGCCGCACGCGACGCCTATGTTCGGGTCATTCTCGACCGCTCGCGCTCCAACATCGATGCCTTCTTTGCCGAGTTCGCCACCCACGAACTGACTCAGGAGGAGCGTACTCGTGCGCTGGAGCTGATGGAACTGGAACGTCATACCCAGCTGATGTACACCAGCTGCGGATGGTTCTTCGACGAGATCTCCGGGATAGAAACCGTGCAGGTGATCGCCTACGCTGCCCGTGTTCTCCAACTGGCCGCCCGCCTCTTCGGCGAATCCGGTGTCGCCCTCGAGAAGCGCTTTCTCGACACCCTGGCTAAGGCTCCGAGCAACATCCCCGACATCGGCAACGGAGCCGAAGTCTATCGGCGCTACGTTACCGGCATGAAGATTGGGCTTGAGCAGGTGGGAGCGCACTACGCCATCAGCTCGATCTTCCGCTCCTACCCGGAACAGGGTGAGATCTTCTGCTACAACGTCCGTCGGCAGAGTCACCAGGTCTTCAGCTCCGGCCGCGGGCGTGTCGCCCTGGGAGCGGCATGGATCGACTCGCGCATCACCGAGGAAAACGAGGAGATCTGCTTCGCTGTGCTCCATCTGGGCGATCAGAACCTCTCGGCTGCGGTCAAGCGCTACGATTCCTCCGACCCCAGCCAGGTAGAGGCCTTTCAGAGCTTCTCCAGCCAGGTTGCAGAAGCGATGCGCCGAGCCAATCTGCCAGAGGTCATTCGACTAATCGACCACCTCTTCGGAGGCATGGACTACTCCCTGCTCTCGCTCTTCGCCGACGAGCAGCATCGCATCCTGCAGGCCATCCTTACCCAAACCGTGGCCGAGATGGAGAACTCCCTCAGCAAGATCTACCAGGACCACACCTCGCTGCTGGAGTTCATCAACGAGTGCGGCATGGCGCCTCCCCCCGCACTGGAGGTGGTGGCCAACTACGCCATAGGAACGATGCTCCGCCGCGCCATCGAGGCCGAGAAGTTCGAGCCCGACCAGATTCTGTCGCTCGCGCATCGCGCCACCGCAGAGCACATCGCGCTTAACACGCAGCACCTGGGTTACGTCGCCGGACAGCGAATGAAGCGGGCCATGGTGCAGCTGGAGAGCGCCGGCGAAGGCCAGGAGCCTGCCGCACGCGCACTGAGCGAGGCCCTCACGATGGCCGAGACCTTCCGCCAGCTTCCCTTCGAAATCAACTTCTGGCAGGCACAAAATATCTGGAACGACCTGCTGCGCCGCAGCGACCGCACCTACTGGACCGAAGAATGGCGGCAGGATTTCCGCCGCCTGGGCGAAGCGATGGATATCCGCGTCGATCAGCTCGTCACGGAAGAGGGTGTCAGCGCCTTCTAGTCCACTGTGCGTCATGCGGAGCCGCATCTCAGCGGTAACCATGACTGGCATAAGAACAAACGGATTGCCTTCTGGTCTGTGCCTGCAGTTCTCAGCTACATTGGATCGCACATGGAAACAGGCCGCTTCCACCTATCGCTCTGCGCACTCGCTCTCGCCGCTCTCCTCGGCACGGTCGCTCCAGCGCACGCCCAGTCGCCGCTCGTGGTCTCCTCCGGGCTCGAGGGCATGACCGATGCATACCTGACCACGCTTGAACAAAAGGCCCTCGCCGAAAGACAAGCCGCCGTAGCGAAGCTCCACGACCCGGCAGCCATCCGCGAGCGCCAGCAGTACATCCGCCAGACGATTCAGCAGGAGATGGGCGGTCCATGGCCCCAAAAGACTCCGCTTGATGCCCGCATCACCGGCACCATCGATCACGACGACTACCAGGTTCAGAAGGTGATCTTTCAGAGTCTTCCGCACTTCTATGTCACGGCAGATGTCTACCTTCCCCGAAAGGCTGCGAAGCCCTATCCCGCCGTGCTCGGACTTGCCGGACATAGCGGCGACGGCAAGGCCTTCGCTAATTACCAGACCGTCTGGGTGTCGCTGGCAAAGCGCGGCTTTCTCGTTCTCGCGATCGACCCCGTCGGTCAGGGCGAGCGGCTGGAGCACCTCGACCCGGTCACGCACAAATCGCTGCTGCACACCGGAGGCACCGCCGAACACATGGCCGATGGCCTGCCCGCGCTGCTGACCGGAAGCGGAATCGCGCGCTACTTTGTCTGGGACGAGATTCGCGCCATCGATTACCTCGAATCGCGCGATGACGTCGATCGCACTCGCATTGCCGCCGCTGGAAACTCGGGAGGGGGAACGCAGTCGGCCTACATCTCTGCGCTCGATCCGCGGGTTGCGGTGTCGGTCATCTCCTGCTACATGACCTCCTGGAACGCGATGTGGATCGATCCCGGTCCACAGGACTCCGAACAGATTCTTCCGGGCTTTCTCGCCGACCGTCTCGATTTTCCCGACTTCCTCACCAGCATCGCTCCCCGGCCGGTTGAGATGGAGGTTGCCACCCGCGACTTCTTCCCCATCCGCGGTGCCCATGCGACCTTTGCTGAGGGCAAGGCTCTCTTCCACACGCTCGGAGCAGACGACAGGATCGCCCTCGTCCAGGCGGACGATACCCACGGCTGGTCCACCCCGCGACGGCTGGGAACGTACAAATGGCTCTCGCAGTGGCTCCAGCACCGGACTGACGACGGCGTCGAAGCGGCGTTCAAACCTGATACCCCGGCCGCCCTGAGCGCTACCGAATCCGGCCAGGTGCTCACGACCTATCCCGACGCTGAGACCGTACAGTCGCTCAACGCGAAGCTGGCGAGGAAACTGAGGGAAGGCGCAGCCCCGGAAAAGCTCGATCAGCTGACACCGTTGCTGCGCAAACGCCTCGTGCTGCCCAATCTGCCGATTAACCCCTCCGTCGAGGAGGCGGGCACGATCACCCGCGACGGTCTGCGGATCGAGAAGATCAAAATCTATTCCGAACCCGGCATCACCGTACCCGGCCTCGTATTCGTTCCCACGGCCGGCCCTACACGCAAATCCGCGATTCTGTATCTGAATCCATCCGGCATGGCGGCGGACGCAGGCCCCGGCGGCCCCATCGAAAAGCTCGTGCAGCAAGGCAACATCGTTATGGCCATCGACCCGCGCGGCTGGGGCGAGAGCGCACCGCGCGAGACCATGACCGCCGGTTATCACACCGATTACCAGGTGGCCATGCGCGCCATCCTCGTCGGCAGATCGATGCCCGGAATGCAGACCTTGGACATCCTCAATGCCTTCCACTATCTTGCTTCGAGGCCTGATATCGATGCAGCGCAGATCTCGCTCCGCACGCGAGGCATTGCCGCCAACCTCGGCATCTTCGCCGCTGCCCTGGAACCCCGAATTCACACGGTGGTATGCGACGAACAGCCCATGTCGTTTTTACAGATGACGGAGATGAAGCTCTACAACCTTCCTCCCGGCGTCATCGTACCCGGCATTCTGCGCGATCTCGATCTTCCGGATCTTGAGCACGCTCTTGGAACGCGCTTCCGCATCGAACGGTAGATGCTTCGCGCAAAGAGGTAAACTGGCATCCCGATGACTGATACAGAGATGTTGCACCCCCAGGTCGCAGACCTCCTCGCCGGAGTCCTGCGGCCCGACCCAACCCCCGGCCCCCCGACCGTTGAAGCGACACGCTCGGCGAGCCACCGCCTGGGAGAGATGCTGGGCGGCCCCGTCGAACCCGTCCACCGCACATGGGAGAGCAGTACCGAAACCTCACAGGGCTCCGTCCGGCTCCGCTGGTATCAGGCCGAGAGTGTCGAGCAGCACTCGCTGATCGTGTACGCTCACGGCGGCGGCTGGGTGGCCGGCGATCTCGATACCCACGACATTATCTGCCGTGGCCTGGCCCTGCGCACGCACGCCATCGTCCTCAGCGTCGATTACAGCCTCGCACCCGAGAACATCCACCCTCGACCCGTCCTCGAAGTCGCGTCCGTCATCGAGCAGGCACGCGCCCTTGCCGGAAGCTTCGGGCTCGACATCCGCCATCTCGCCGTCGCGGGCGACAGTGCCGGGGCGCACCTCATCGCCGCCGCCCTGCACCATCTGACAGTCTTCGGTCGAGGTCTGCCGGACGCCTGCATCTTTATCTACCCGGTCACCGATGCCTCGCTCGCCTACCCCAGCTACACGCGTTTCGCCGAAGGCTTTGCCCTTACGGGGGAACGCATGCGCTGGTTCTGGGAGCAATACCTGGGCCGCGACCTCGCCTCACTGGGCGATGCCCTGCGCGACCCCTACGTCTCGCCTGTTTATTCCTCAAACCTGCATCACTTTCCGCCAACGCTGGTCATCACCGCCGCCTGCGATGTGCTTCACGACGAAGGCGTGGCTCTCGCCGATCGACTGCGGCAGAACTCCGTCCCCGTCGAGCACATCGACGTTCCCGGCCAGATCCATGGTTTTATGCGCTACCGCAAGGTACTGACCGACCCGGAACACGGCCCGGACGCCATCCTGACCCGCATCGGCGACTTCCTCGGCCGTCAATCTGGTACAAGCCCAGCGGAATAGAATTGAGCACCGAGAAACCGAGTGCCCATCTTCGCCGCGGACCCATCGCGGCATAAGATGGGTTCGCAGGATGCCGAGAAACTCCTCAGTCATCTAGCCGATCCCCCAAAAAGTATCATCCTGAGCGAACCGCAGCGGAGTCGAAGGACCTGCGGTTCCCAGATATCTGCGGTTTTGCGGCCAGCGCCCTAAGTCCCTCATGTTTGACGCCGTTGTTCTCTGCGGCCCTCAGAAACCATACAAGCGGATAGGTCTGCCGCCCTATCCGGCATAAAATATCTCTATATGCCCATCGACCAGAACGCTCCGCTTGCCGTCGCCGATCCCGAGATCGCCGCCCAGATTGAGAACGAAGTCGTCCGCCAGCACGAAGGCCTGGAGATGATCGCCTCTGAGAACTTCGTCAGCCGCGCTGTGCTCGAAGCGGCAGGGACGGTCTTCACCAACAAGTACGCAGAGGGCTACCCCGGCAAGCGTTACTACGGCGGCTGCGAGTTCGCCGATGTGGTCGAAAATCTGGCGCGCGACCGGGCCAAGCAGCTCTTCGGCGCCGAGCACGCCAATGTGCAGCCGCACTCCGGCTCGCAGGCAAACGCCGCCGCCTACATGTCCATCATCTCGCCTGGCGACACTGTCCTCGGACTCGACCTGGCGCATGGCGGTCACCTGACCCACGGACACAAGCTAAACTTCTCCGGCAAGCTCTACCGCATCGTCGGCTACCAGGTCCGCAAGGACACCGAAACCATCGACTACGACGAGCTCGAAGCCCTCGCCCTGCGCGAAAAGCCCAAAGTCATCGTCGGCGGAGGCTCCGCCTATCCCCGCATCTTCGACTTTCCCCGCATGCGCGCCATCGCCGATAAAGTCGGCGCGTTCCTGATGGTCGATATGGCCCACTTTGCCGGTCTGGTCGCCGGCGGAGCCCATCCTTCGCCCGTACCGCACGCCCACATCACCACAACGACGACCCACAAGACCCTCCGCGGCCCCCGCGCCGGACTCATCCTCTGCAACCAGGACCTCGCCACCAGCGTCGACCGCTCCGTCTTCCCCGGTCAGCAGGGAGGGCCTCTGGTTCACATCGTCGCGGCCAAGGCCGTCGCCTTCAAGGAGGCGCTCGACCCGTCCTTCTCCACCTACGCCCACCAGGTCGTCGCCAACGCCAAGGTCCTGGCCGAGGCCCTGGCAGGCGAAGGCTTCCGCATCATCTCCGGAGGCACGGACAATCACCTGATGCTGGTCGACGTGTTCCAGAAGGGCATCCTCGGCTCCGAAGCTGAAAACGCTCTGGGCGCTGCCGGAATCACCGTCAACAAGAACGCGATTCCGTACGACACCAACCCCCCCATGAAGCCCTCGGGCATTCGCGTCGGGACCCCTGCCCTGACCACCCGAGGCATGAAGGAAGGCGAGATGCGCCAGATCGCCGCCTGGATAGCCCGCGCGCTCGAACAGCGCAGCGACGAGGCTGCCCTGCGCAGGATTCGCGGCGAGGTCACAGAGCTGGCCGACCGCTTCCCGCTCTACGACTGGCTGCGCCAGCCCCAGCCGGTGGCATAAAAGCAGACGCACCTCCGTTCGATACCATAGGGCCTCCTCGTGAGGCCCTATCGCTTGCACACAGTTTGCTCTCTCAACAGGACGAGCCAATCCTGCTCGTCCTTCTTAGCGAAGCCCTCCGCGCTCGTCCTTGTGTGTGAAGCGAAGAATTCCGGCCTTTCTTTTCAGGATGCAACTGGACCGCACTCATTCCGGCACAAGCACCCGCACAGCAAGGTTCCACGCTTAACCGAGACTTCTCTGTCCATCCGCTCGTCTCCCGAAAAGAGCATCGCAGTAATGTGTACATTGTTTCCGTAAAGAGGAGTGCCGGTTTCATGACCCTTGAGGTCCTCACATGGCTGATCGCGATCCCTCTGCTCGGCTTTATCACCGGCATGCGCACCCTTACGCCAATCACGGTGCTCTGCTGGTTTGGCTGGATGGGGTTGCTTCCTCTCGATCCGTGGGCCATGTGGGCCGGCAAGCTCCCTGTCGCTATAGGCTTTACCCTGCTGGCTGCGGTGGAATACACCGCCGACAAGTACGGGCGCTCGCCGCGGCCAACGCGCCCGGCTGTTCTGACACTCCGCATCGTTCTCGGCGGCCTTGTCGGAGCCATTATCGCTACCTCGCTCGACGCTCCTACCAGCGAGGGCATCATCCTCGGTGTTCTGGGCGCCCTCGTGGGTGCCTTCGTAGCCTACGAGCTTCGGCACCAGCTCACACGGCGTATCGGCTGCAAAGTCTGGCACGTTACCGTTGCGGAAGATATCTTCGCGGTCGTCTGCTCCATCTTCTGCATGGGCATCGTCACCGGCTGACCGCCTGCTTCCACGGTTTCCTTAGCTGGTCAACTTCAGCCCTATGATCGAGATCAACAGTAACGCCAGAAATGCGATGCGAGGCGCCGAAGCCGACTCATCGAACAGAATGATCCCCAGGACCGCAGCTCCCATGGAGCCGATTCCTACCCAGACGCCATATGCCGTACCGATCGGAAGACTCTCGCTGGCCTTCGCCAACAGATACATGCTGGCCATAAGCGTGAGCAGCGTAAATATCGAAGGCCGCAGGCGCGTAAAGCCGTTCGTGTACTTCAGCCCGATTGACCAGCAGACTTCCAAAAGCCCGGCGACCACGAGAACGGCCCAGGGCGATGATTTGAAAAGAGACATAATTGAGCAGTGCGTCGTCTTGTCCTGACCGGGTACGGCGCGTCTCGTCCGGATTGCCTGTTGCGATAATCGTCTGCCCGCGGGTTGCAGACCGCCTATGATGGAAGGCTACTCGAGGGGCCGCCGCGCCGCAACCGACCAACAATCCGCCGCTGCCCGCTACAATGGTCAAGGCACCCCGGGAAGGCATACTAGACGAATGAGCTGGTTTAAACGTGAAGACAACGAGATCGTCAACGACGCCGAGCGCACCGTGCGCACCGAAGGCCTCTGGGTACGCTGCCCCAAGTGCCGCCAGATCATCTTCAAGGCCGATCTCGAAGCCAATCTCTATCTCTGTCCAAAGTGCGACTACCACTTCCGCATCGGCGCGCGGGAGCGCATCGCCAGCATGCTGGAGCCGGGTTACGAGCTGGTTGATCTTGACCTCCGCTCGACCGACCCTCTCTCCTTCACTGACCTCAAACCCTACAAATCGCGCCTGAAGGAAGCCCAGAAGAAGACCGGCCTGAACGACGCCGTCGTCAACGCAACCGGCAACCTCGGTCCGCACGCAGTCGTGCTCTCGGTGATGGAGTACAGCTTCATCGGCGGATCCATGGGTTCGGTTGCCGGAGAGACGATCGCTCGTGCCATCGACCGCTCGCTCGAGACCCGGCGCCCGCTCATCATCGTCTCAGCCTCCGGTGGAGCGCGCATGATGGAGGGTATCGCCTCGCTGATGCAGCTGGCGAAGACCTCCGCCGGGCTGGCCCGCCTCGACGACGAGAAGATACCCTACGTCTCCGTCATGACCGATCCCACCACGGGCGGCGTGACCGCCAGCTTTGCCATGCTGGGCGACCTGAACATCGCCGAGCCCGGTGCACTCATCGGCTTCGCCGGACCACGGGTAATCGAACAGACCATCCGCCAGAAACTCCCAGAAGGCTTCCAACGCTCCGAGTTCCTGCTGGAGCACGGCTTTCTCGATGCAATCGTCTCCCGCAAGGAGATGAAGCAGTACCTGGTCGATATGCTTACATGGATGAAGCAGTCGTAAGGTGAACCCACATGTCAGCTTTGCCAGCTGATCCGGCCTTCGCCCGGGCCTCCGTCTCGCTGAAGGGGTCATCGCTGAGCGGAGCCAACCGTTCCAAACTTCCGAAATAGGGATCATCCTTTCCGTGGGTTCCAAGGTGGTCAATATGAATCGACCGCCGCACCCAGCTATGCAGGACGCTGAAAGGGGCGCAGCGCATGCGCCTTTGCACGCGTCGCATTCACCAAGGCCGACTGCTCGGATGCGCTCCTGTCGCTTGCACCCCAGCTGTCCCGTGATTCCCGGGTCTGCGGCGCGGACTCCTTCGGCCTGGCCGGTCCTGCCCACGACTCTGCCTCGACCATCGCAATCGTCTCCCGGTCATACCCCATGCGTTCGAGAATCGGAACATCGTCGCGATCGCGCATGGGAGCAGGGAAGCTCTCTTTCTTCTCGATCGCCGCAACTGAGGCAACCGGGGTCTCCCTGGTCTGCTGCTTCATCTGCAAACCAGCCATGATGGACGCGGTGAAGTTGTCCATCAGCCGCTGCACACACTTTTGCCCGCAGAGATGTTTCATGTTCTTGCGTGAGCCCTTGGGCGACTCCCACGCGCGGAGGCGCAGCTCGCCCGCTACTTCATCGGCCACAAACCAGTGACTCGTCGGCTCCACCCTCTCGGTCCCACACATATCGCAATTGATCGCCTGCCGGATCATCGCTCCCTCTCCCCGGTGTCCTAAAGACACAGTGCTCTCATCGGCAGCAACCGTGCCGGGATGAGATCGTGACCCTGGAATTTCTGCAGACCATCGGCGGAAGAAAATACTCAGGAAAAAGCCACCGCATGCGTTATCCGATCGCCGATTCCGGTCCGCCGGGGCGGAGGAGAGATAACCCCTTTGTCCCATCCGAAGTTAACTTCCTTGTCATACGGGCAGCGGGATATGCGCGATGAATGCAGATGCCGTCCGCTAAACGAACTCCCGCCGCGCCAGCCCTGTTGATATCGCCGTATAATCCGAGTCGTATGCCCGGCATGACCGGGCAGGACGGAGTGTCGCTCGAGGAGCCCCGCCCGCAACTGTTTGAGGGAGAAATGCATGCCGACTGACGTACTTATGCCGCAGATGGGCGAATCCATCACCGAAGGCACCATCACCAAGTGGCTGAAGAAGCCAGGCGACCCCATTCAGCGGGATGAGCCGCTGTTTGAGATCTCGACCGACAAGGTCGATGCCGAGATTCCTTCTCCTGAAGCGGGTGTGCTCAAGGAGATCAAGGTGGCAGAGGGCGCCACGGTTGGCGTGAACACGATCGTGGCGGTGATTGACAGCGCCAACGGTGCCGCCGCACCGGCCGGTGCTGCAGAGACCGCAGCCTCCGCCGCCGCAGACTCCGTCACTCCTGCCGCTGAAGCTGAACCTGCGGCCACTCAGGGGAATCCTTCTGCTGCTGATTCGGCGGCTGCTCTCACCGTCACCAGCGGTTCCAGCACCGAGGTCCTGATGCCCCAGATGGGCGAATCCATCACCGAGGGCACCATCACCAAGTGGCTGAAGAAGGTCGGCGACTCCGTCCAGCGCGATGAGCCGCTCTTCGAGATCTCCACCGACAAGGTCGACGCCGAGATTCCTTCTCCCGCCGCCGGTACGCTGCTGGAAGTAAAGGTGAAGGAGGGCGCAAGCGTCGGCATCAATACAGTCGTTGCGGTCATCGGGACCTCCGGAGCCGCTGCTCCCGCAAAGTCGCCCCCGGCTGCTGCTCCTGCCGCTGCCGCACCCGCCACCGAAGCTCCTGCCGGTCCGGGCACCGACGTGCTGATGCCCCAGATGGGCGAATCCATCACAGAAGGCACTATCACCAAGTGGCTAAAAAAGGTGGGCGACTCCGTGCAGCGCGACGAGCCGATCTTTGAGATCTCCACCGACAAGGTCGACGCGGAGATTCCTTCGCCTGCAGCCGGAACCCTGACCGAGATCAAGGTTCCCGAGGGCCAGACCGTCCAGATCAACACTGTGGTCGCCGTCATCGGCGGAGGCGCTGGCAAGCCCGCTGCCGCCCCCGCGAAGGCTGCACCTGCCGCTGCTGCACCGGCACCGGCTGCCGCTCCTGCTGCCGCAGCTTCTCTCGGCGAGCGCGGGCGCTCCTCGCCGCTGGTCCGCAAGATCGCCGCAGAGAACAACGTCGATCTCGCGCAGATCGCCGGAACAGGCTCGGCCGGCCGCATCACCAAGGAAGACATCCTCGGCCACCTGGCCGGCGGGGCGAAGCCTGCTGCCGCTGCTGCTCCTGCTGCCGCCACAACAACGGGTGCCCCATCTTCGGCGCCGGCTCCATCGGCGCCTAAGGTGGGTTCACCTGCTGCTGCTCAGCCGCAGCCCGGCGAGCTGGTGCCGATGTCGAAGATGCGCTCCATCATCGCGCAGCGCATGGTCGAGTCCAAGCGCACGTCGCCGCACGTCCACACGGTCTTCAAGGTCGATATGACCCGCATCGTGAAGCTGCGCGAGAAGGAGAAAAACAAGTACGAGCAGCGCAACGGGGTCAAGCTGACCTACATGCCGTTCATCACCCGCGCTGCCGTGGTCGCTCTGCGCAAGCATCCCGTGGTCAACTCTTCGGTGAAGGGCGACGCCATCCTCTACAACAAGAACATCAACGTCGGTATCGCGGTAGCCCTGGACTGGGGACTCATCGTTCCGGTCATCAAGCAGGCCGAGGAGAAGAACTTCCTGGGCGTGACGCGCTCCATCATCGACCTGGCTGACCGCGCCCGCTCGAAGAAGCTCGGTCCCGATGAGGTCTCCGGCGGTACCTTCACCCTGACCAACTCGGGCATCTTCGGCGAAGAGTTCGGAACCCCGATCATCAACCAGCCGCAGGTCGCCATCCTGGGCATCGGCGGTATGACGAAGGAGCCGGTGGTCGTGACGGACAAGGACGGCAACGAGTCGATTGCGATCCACACGGTGCAGCGCTTCACGCTCGGCTTCGATCACCGCATCGTCGACGGCGCCGATGCCGGCAAGTTCATGACCGACTTCAAGCAGTACCTCGAAAACTGGTCCGAAGACATCGGCTGACCTTCGCGGACTGCGAAAGGCGCCTTCGGCGTAATGCAAGACAAAGAGCGGCGGTTGCTCACGGAGCTGCCGCTTTTGCTTTCAGTTCTGGTAAGCCGACCTGTCCGTACGAATCTGGCTCGGTGAGCGCATTGACGATGATGGACCCGTTGACCGAGGAACATCGCGGGAATAAAGCGCCATATGCGGTTAAAGCTTCTCGATTATCTTCGAGCTGTAGCTCCTGCAGAAGACGACAGCGGAGGGTGGGGCTGCCAGGCAGGACCGCCCTCTTCCCACTGGTCGTCGGTGAGCTGCTCCACATGGGTGCCGTCAGAGTTCATCACGAATATCTCTCCATACGGCTGCGGAGCGCCAGTGTAAAGAGTCTCGTCTTTGAAGCCCATTCGTGAACTCGTGAATAAAATTCGCTCGCCGTCCGGAGACCAGGCCAGGTGCGCTTCATTCCCGTGGGTGTGCGTCAATTGCGTTACAGCCTTGCCGTCTGGCTGAATTGTCATCACTTCGAAGTCACCGGCGATGTTGCGCACAAATGCAATCCGGTCTCCACGCGGCGACCACAAGGGAAAGTTGTCATACTGCTTGGTCAACACGGTAACGGAGCCGTCGGCGAGATTCATAATGCGTAGCCCCTCGCCTTCGGGTCCGGCGGTGCGGTAAACGATATGACTCCCGTCGGGCGAAAAGGCGGCAAATCCATTGTTGTTGTGACCCGACGTAACTACGTGGAAGCCAGTGCCATCCGCGTTAAGGATTGCCACTTGCGCTCCTCCGTTGACGCGATCGATGGACTTTTTGGTTCCCGCGGCGAAGTCAAGAAAAGCAGTGAAGGCGCCTACGCCGACGACAATCTGCTTGCTGTCCGGAGACCATTGTGGAGCCAGGATCAAGTCCTTCCGCTCGAGGATGGCATGCGCGGGCTGAGTGCCGTCGATGACCACGAGACTGGTAAGGCCGCCGGGAACGATATTTGAAACCGCGAGGCGCGTTCCAGTTCGGTCGTAGGCCGGCAGTTGCGTCGTCGCGTAAAGATCAAAGTCCGGGTTCCGCCCCCATTGATGCACCGGTCCGGAGTTCGGCCTGAACGCCCTACGGCAGTAAACAACGCGATTGCCATCCGGTGACCAGGCAGCCGGATTGGCCGCGAGATCGGTACCGGAGGGACCTGCCCTGCCATCGTCGTAAACAATCTCGATCCTGGCTCCGTCGCCCCGCATGTACCCAAGCGTGCCAGTGGCAAGAACCGATGGCGCCAGTTTCACACCCGGGCCACTGGTGATCGGAACGATAGAGCCGGTGGCAATATCAATGCTGTACACCTGGTTCGCTGCATCTTTCGCATAGGGCCCAAGCAGTTTGGTCCGGTCGGTCCATGTATCTTCCGCCGGCATGCAGTAGGTCACGACCTTCTTGCTATCAGCGGTCCATCTGGGGCTGCCGCAGAAGTTGCCGTGCTTCGAAATGCGACGGAGTCCCGAGCCATCCGGGTGAACGAGGTAGATGTCGACGAGCTGGAGCCGCTCCCAACGATTTTTCGCAGTGGGAAGACTGCTGTCACGGTCCGAAGAGAAGGCGATCCAGCGGCCATCGGGAGACCACGCCGGCCTGAAATCGCCACCTCTCCCCGTGGTCAACGCCCGCACCTTGCGGCTGGCAAGGTCCAGGACCCAAATATTCGCAAAACCCCTGGCCCGGGTAGAAACAAAGACAATCTGCCCGCCATCGGGAGAGAATGCGGCCTGATCGTCGTAAGCCCCGTCGGCGGTCAGCCGTTCGACGTGGCTGCCGTCTGGATGCATGCGAAAGAGATTCGCCGGGCCGGCCCGCTCCGAGGTGAAGGCAATCCAATCCCCCCTGGGAGACCAGGCAGGACTGTAATTGAGGGAGTCTGTCTGCGTAAGCGGCCGCTCCGAAGAACCATCGACGTTCGAGATAAACAGAGTGGATGCGGTTGGACCAAGGCGGGTGAATACGACTCGATCGGCCGAAAAGCAGGAAACGGTCGCGGCAGCAAATGCCAGCATGCAAACAGATCGTGCGAGGAGATGAGGCACCGGGCTGCTCCAAAAATATGTTTTACAGGGGGGGAACGCCTAAGAGTATCACCGGGGGAAACGGCTGAGCATTAATCCTTCGGCGCGTCAGTGCAAAAGCATCGGACGACAGCTTTTGCTTCATTGCGCATGACGGAAGCTGCGTTGCGGGATTATCATTTTGTCCTCAAAGAAGCCGGTCATGGGAACCAGCCTCAAAGCTACATCTGTTCTGATTCACTTGCGATTGCGTACCCATCCACTCTGAGGAGATCTAACGATGCCTTTTTTTAACGCCCGATGCCTGACTGCAGGTCTTGCTTTGCTAATGAGCGCTGCCCAGGTTGCGTCCGCCGCTGAGATTCTGATTGTCGATGCCAAGTCGCAGCCCGAAAGCCTGACCGTCGCACCCGGTGGCGTGCTGATCGTGGGGAGCGCGAGCTCGCCCTTCGTCTATAGGGTGAAGTCCGGCGCTTCTACAGCCGAAAAGTTTATCGATGCCAGCGCCGAGGGCGAGGGGACGTTCTTCTTCGGGATGCTGGCAGATGCGGCGAGCAATACCTTGTGGACGTGCCAATTGACTCCTGTGCCGAATACCACACCCGTGCAGCGGCACACGGCGCTCCGTAGCTTTGACCTGAACACCGGCGCTCCGAAGATCCGCTGGAATCTTCCGGGGGACAACAACACCTGCAATGACTTCGCGATCGGGCCCGACAAGGCGCTCTACATCACCGACACGGCCAACGGGAAGATCTATCGTCTGCCGAACGGCGCAAGCTCCGCCGAGCTGTTTCTTGAGCACCGCACGCTGATGGGCGTCGACGGGATCACCTTCCTCAACGGCACGATGTACGTGAACAACGTCTTCTTCAACAAGCTCTATCGCGTCCCGGTAGATGCAAGCGGAAAGGCAGAGGCGCCCGTCGACATCTGGATGGATCAGCCGGTCAAAGGACCCGATGGCATGCGCGCTGCAGGTGGCAAGCTGTACGTGGCCGAAAACGCCAGCGGCAAAATCTCTGCGATTACCGTCGATGGAGACAAGGCGCACGTCACAGTGCTGAAAGAAGGCCTCAAGACTCCTACTGGCGTGGAACCCGCAGGCGATACGCTCTGGATCGCCGAGCGCGGTGCAGGCAAGGCAGTATCTATGCCTATGCCGAAATAGATATACCAGGACTCGGGTTTGCATCCTGCACCATCCACCTTAGCTTCGCGAAGATGGGACACCGGTCTTCATGGCCGATGGAGGGTCCAGAGGAAGTTCGACGTAATAGTCGTCCCGCTTAAGATGGTCGTCTCGCAAGATATTCGTCTCGTAAGATGGCAGTTCCGCTTGAGATAGTCGTCTCGCTCAAGGGCACGGCTTCAGCCGTGCCGATGCCTTTTATTCTGGAAGCCGGCTTTAGCCGCTGAGGTCAGTTAACGCGCGTAAGAAAGATAAGCAGCGCATTTCACCAAAGCGGCTTTACTTCTGTATCCCCGCAAGAAGGGCGTGCTGCACCCGGTTGAAGCTCCGCCCGCGTAGCACCGCAGCGACGACAGTGCGCGTGGCACGAGCATCGCTCAGCCGCACGTATCGGCACCCAGCGTTGCGGTCGACCGCCATCTCGGGAACGAGTGAGATACCAACGCCTGCGGCAACCATGCCGAACAGGCTGCTGAACTGTCCGCTCTCAAAGGCGATGTTGGGCGTGATGCGGGCGCGCGCGCAGGTGGCGAGACTGAGATCGCGAAAGCAGTGGCCGTCACGCAGCATGACAAACGGCTCGCCCCGCAGGTCTTTTAGAGACACGGATGCAGCGCCCGCAAGTCGATGATCTTTGGGCAGCACCGCGAACAGCGGCTCCGTCTTCAACGGAAAGACTTCCAGATCCTTGTGCCGCAGCGGCAGCGCAAGAATGGCAATGTCGATCGACAGCTCGCGCAGGCTTTCGATCAGCACAGGAGTCACGTCTTCGACGATGCGCAGCTTCGCGTCAGGAAATCGTTTGGCAAAGCTGGCCGTGTATCGGGGCACGAGATAAGGCGAGATGGTGGGGATCACGCCAAGAGAAACACTGCCGCGCACATCTGCGTTCTTCTGGGCCACGCTCGCCCGTGCAGCCTCCATCTGTTCCAGGATGGAGCGCGCTTGCGGAAGAAAGGCGCGTCCGGCCTCCGTCAAGCGAACGCTGCGCCCCAGCCGGTCGAAGAGCTTGGCTCCCAGATCCTGCTCAAGCTTGAGGACCTGTTGCGAAAGAGATGGCTGCGCGATCTGGCATCGCTCGGCGGCGCGGCTGAAGCTGCCGGTATCGGCCACAGCACAGACATAGCGAAGCTGATGGAATTCCATAGGTAGAGACTATACCTGGAAGGGGATTTAGGTATTTGAACTATTGCTCCCCGCTTGCTAGAGTCAGTGGGTCAATCGGGTCGCATTTCTGCGGACCATGTACAGGGCTCAAAACGGAACAAGGAGAGAAGTCGATGTCAACCGAAGCGAAGTGCCCGTTCCCTCACGCCGGTAAGACAGTCCGATCCAACAGTGACTGGTGGCCGAATCAACTGAACCTGAACATCCTGCATCAGCACTCGTCGCTCTCCGATCCCATGGGCGAGGAGTTCGACTACGCGAAGGAGTTCAAGAGTCTCGATTACGAGGGACTGAAGAAGGACCTGACCGCCCTCATGACCGATTCGCAGGACTGGTGGCCCGCTGACTTCGGCCACTATGGTCCCCTGTTCATCCGCATGGCATGGCATAGTGCAGGCACGTATCGCACACTCGATGGCCGTGGCGGCGGAGGGCGAGGACAGCAACGTTTCGCTCCTCTCAACAGCTGGCCCGACAACGTCAACCTCGACCGCGCACGGCGTCTGCTGTGGCCCCTCAAGCAGAAGTACGGCAAGAAGATCTCCTGGGCGGACCTGATGATCCTCGCGGGTAATGTTGCGCTGGAGTCGATGGGCTTCAAGACCTTCGGCTTCGCCGGCGGACGCGCCGATGTGTGGGAGCCGGACCTGGACGTCAACTGGGGACACGAGACCACGTGGCTCGGCACCGACCTGCGCTACTCCGGGGAGCGCGAGCTTGCCAATCCGTTTGGCGCGACCACGATGGGCCTGATCTACGTCAACCCGGAAGGGCCCGAAGGCGTACCCGATCCGGTGAAGGCCGCACACGACATCCGCGTGACCTTCGGCCGCATGGCGATGAACGACGAGGAGACGGTCGCGCTGATCGCAGGCGGACATACCTTCGGCAAGACCCACGGAGCCGGCCCGGGAACGCATCTCGGGCGCGAGCCCGAGGGAACCACGATTGAAGAGCAGGGTCTCGGCTGGACCAATGCCTACGCTACCGGCATCGCAGGCGACGCCATCGGCAGCGGCCTCGAAGTCACCTGGACGACCACGCCCACGCATTGGTCCAACGACTTCTTCGAGCACCTGTTCAAGTACGATTGGGAGCTGACCAAAAGTCCCGGCGGTGCCCACCAGTGGAAGCCCAAGGGGGATGCCGGCGCGGACACAGTGCCGGACGCGCACAACCCCAACAAGCGCAAGCAACCCAACATGCTGACGACAGATCTCTCTCTGCGCTTCGATCCCGCCTACGAGAAGATCTCGCGCCGCTTCCTCGAGCATCCGGAGGAGTTTGCCGACGCCTTTGCGCGTGCGTGGTTCAAGCTGACGCACCGCGACATGGGGCCGCGCTCCCGCTATCTCGGACCCGAGGTGCCGAACGAGGAGCTCATCTGGCAGGACCCAATCCCCGAGGTCGATCACGTTCTCGTGGATGATCAGGATGTTGCCGCGCTCAAGAAGAAGGTCCTCGACTCCGGCCTCACGGTATCGGAACTCGTCTCAACTGCCTGGGCTTCGGCCGCGAGCTTCCGCGGCTCTGACAAGCGCGGCGGCGCCAACGGCGCGCGCATCCGGCTTGCGCCGCAGAAGGACTGGCAGGTCAATGAGCCCGAACGGCTGGCGAAGGTGTTGAAGACCCTCGAAGGCATCCAGAGCGAGTTCAACGCCTCGCAGACCGGCGGCAAGAAGATCTCGCTCGCCGACCTGATCGTCCTTGCCGGTTGCGCAGGTGTCGAGCAGGGCGCGAGAAACGCGGGCATCCACGTCAACGTTCCCTTCACGCCGGGCCGCATGGACGCCTCGCAGGAGCAGACCGATGTCGAGTCCTTCTCCTTGCTGGAGCCGAGGGCAGACGGCTTCCGTTCGTACTGGACCGGCAAGTCCGATGGCACCGCCGAGGTGGAGCTGCTGGACAAGTCACAACTGCTGCGCCTGACCGCGCCCGAGATGACGGCGCTGATCGGCGGTATGCGGGTGCTGAACACAAACTACGGGCAGACCAGATACGGTGTGTTCACCGACAAACCGGGGGCGCTGACCAACGACTTCTTCGTCAACCTGCTCGACATGCGGACCGTGTGGAAGGCGGTCGACGGCGACGAGAACACCTTCGAGGGACGCAATCGCAAGACTGGGGAGGTCAGATGGACCGCGACCCGCGCCGATCTCATCTTCGGCTCGAACTCGCAGTTGCGAGCGCTCTCTGAAGTCTACGGCTGCGCGGACTCGCACGAGAAGTTCGTCAAGGACTTCGTAGGAGCCTGGAACAAGGTGATGAACCTCGACCGGTTCGATCTCGCAGCATGTAACTAGGTGCTGTTGCCAAGGGCCTCGGTCTGGAAGGGTTCAGATCGAGGCCCTTTTTTGCTGGTTGGGGTTGCATGGGATCAATTCGTACGGTTTAGAGAAATTCCGCTCATGGCGGATTCCCCGTGCGGACTGCCTTCCGAGAACGAAATCTAGTCCGAGTAGCGCATCTTCTCAAGATCCTCGATAAGGCTCGGACCCTCCGGCTTCCAGCCGAGTTCACGCTGCGTGATGGCGCTCGATGCGGGTGCGTCGACGCCGGCAAAGAAGGCCATCCAGCCGAAGTGCGCAGCAGCCTCCTCCGGGCTAAGAGAGACGACCGGCACCTTCAGGCCGTGGCCAATGGCTTCGGCAATATCGCGGACGGGAACACCCTCTTCGCCGACGGCGTGATAGCGCGCGCCGGGCCTGCCCTTCTCCAGTACCAGACGGTACAGCTTTGCGGCGGCAGGCAGAGGAGCCGCAGACCAGCGGTTAAGACCGTCGCCAATGTATGCGGAAGCCCCTTTCTCGCGGGCTATTTGGATCGCATACGTGACGAGCCCCTGCTTCACGGTGTTGTGCACCTGCGGGAGCCGCACCACCATGGAATTGACGCCGCGTGATGCTACGGCGGCTGCAGCCTCCTCCGACGCCGCGCGAGCCATAACCCTGGAGCTGGCCGCGGGCATCTCTTCGGTGGTGACTATGCCTGGGCCCGGCATCGGGCTGAGCACTCCGGAGGTGACGACCAGCGGGCGGGCCGATCCCTCGAGCACGGAACCCATCGCTTCGATCACACAGCGGTCGTGTTCGCAGTTCTCGTGAAAACGCGAGAAGTCGTGGTTGAACGCGGTGTGGATGACGGCGTCGCAGGCAGCCGCACCTGCGCGAAGGCTGTCGAGATCGTCAAGATCGCCGCGATGGACCTCGGCGCCTGCCCGCTCGAGCGATTCAGCGCCTGCATCGGAGCGGGTAAAGCCGAGAACCGTGTGGCCTGCGCCGATCAGCTCGGGAACGATTGCGGAACCGATAAAACCTGTAGCACCCGTCAAAAAGACACGCATAAAACACCCTCCAGCTTTCGGCCGGGAAAATGGCCGTTTAGAAGGAACGATAGGGGATCAACCGCGTACGATCTATGCTGTAGAGTCTCTATTATCTTCGCGATCGTCCGGGTGAGCCGAAATCCGCAAAGGAGCCTATGGATCCGCTGTCCGATGTACTCTCACTGCTGAAGCCACGCAGCTATCTTGCCGGCGGTGTCGATGCCGGTGGGGACTGGGCGGTGCAGTTTCCTGAGCATCAGGGGATCAAGTGCTACGCCGTAGTTTCGGGGCAGTGCTGGCTCGCGGTGGACGACGTCCCCGCCCCCGTACGGCTACAGGCGGGGGACTGTTTCATCCTGCCGCGCGGCCGTCCGTTCCGTCTGGCGTCGGCTCTCGATGTGGAGCCGGTTGAATTTCACGCGGTCTACCAGCCGCAGTCCCGCGGGGCGATTCGCACGTTCAACGGCGGCGGAGGCTGCTTTATGGTTGGCGGCTACTTCATCCTCTCCGGGGATCAGGCCAATCTGTTGCTGAAGATGCTGCCGTCGATCGTGCATTTGCAGACGGAGTCAGAGCGAGCAGCACTGCGATGGTCGATTGATCGCATGATGCAGGAGCTACGACTGGAAAAGCCGGGCAGCGCCCTGATGGTGCAGCACCTGGCGTACACCATGCTGATCCAGGCTCTACGCCTGCACCTTGCAGAGGGCATCAAAGGCCGGGTGGGCTGGCTGTTTGCGCTGGCAGACAGCCAGATGAGCGCAGCCATTCGCGCCATGCACGACGCCCCGGCGCATCGCTGGACACTCCAGAAGCTGGCACAGCACGCGGGCATGTCGAGATCAGTCTTTGCGCTGCGATTCAGGGAGAAGGCTGGGCTCTCCCCGATGGAGTACCTGACGCGCTGGCGCATGATGCTGGCGGCGGACAGGCTGACGCACTCGGGCGATCCGGTATCGGCGATTGCGCTGTCGCTGGGATATGAGTCGGAGAGCGCGTTCAGCACGGCATTCAAGCGCGAGATGGGCTGCTCGCCCCGCCAGTACAGCCGGAGGAAGGTGCCGGAGACGAAGCGGGCCGATGAAGACGGCTGGGTGCTTTCGCAAGAACTGGCGGCCCGTGAATAGAGCGCTCCCATTGCATGCAAGGGCGTCATCCTGAGCGGAGCGCAGCGGAGTCGAAGGATCTGCGGTCAGGGATAGTGGCTAAGCGAACAAACCGCAGATTTCTGCGACTGCGCTTCTCGCGATCAAGCAGCGAGACGCTCCGCTCAGGATGACACTCACAGGAGAGACTGGAGGCATTTCATGGTGCACTCGAGTGTTCTCATCAGGGGACTGCCTCCGTCGGGGATTGCTACTGGTTGATTGCTACTGGTGTTCCCTGCAGCCACACGCTTTCGATGCGTAGTTCGGCTCCGGGCTGCCAGTGGAAGCGGATAAGATCCGCGTCGTCTCCCACGTGAAGGTTTGCCGTTCGGCCAAGTAGCCGCGCTGGATTTTCCGTTGCCAAACGCAGCGCATCCGCCAGGGAGAGTTGGGTATTCGCCAGCAGGGCAATGGCGTCTTTGATCGGGATGACGGAGCCGGCGAGCAGCCGCGTTCCCGGCAGGCAGAGGCGGCCATCGGGCGTCAGCTCGACGCAGCCGCCTACGGGCGTGTCATAGATACCGGGAGGCATGCCGGCCAGCGCTACGGCATCGGACGTAAGGATGACGCGGTCGAGTCCCTTGGCCCGCAGCATCACCTTCAGGGTGTCGGCGGAAAGGTGGTGGCCGTCGGCGATCAGCATGGCGGTCAGGCGGTCATCTGCCATCTGTGTCCACAGCAGATTCGGATGACGCGGCAGCGTGGCGGCGACGCCATTGCCCAGATGGGTGGAGAGCGTCGCCCCCGCATCGACAGCTGCATGAATCTGCTCGACGGAGGCGTCGGTGTGGCCGATCGAGACGAGCACGCCGCGTTCGCACAGCGCACGAATGTACGCTGTGGCGTCGGGCCAGTGCGGAGAGACTGTCACCAGACAAACGAGATTGCCGCACGCTTGCTGCCAGCGATCGAACTCATCGATCAAAGGAGGACGGATGTGCTCACGCGGATGCGCGCCTCGTGGGCCATCTTCCGGCGAGAGATGCGGGCCTTCGACATGGACCCCGGGAATCATGTGCTGCAGGCATAACTCGCGCTGGCGTGCGGCGGCGATGGCACGCAGGCAGGCTGTGATCTTCTCCTCGGACGCCGTGATGATGGTGGGGAGAAAGGAAGTGACCCCGGTCGCAAGCACAGCGCGGGCGAGGTCGATGACCGTCTGTGCTGTCGGATGCTCGGCATTGACATCGGACCCCAGGTAGCCGTTGACCTGCAGATCGATCAGGCCCGGCGCGAGCCAGAGATCATCCTCGACCGGAGCATCGTGGATGGCGGCGATCCTGCCGTCGCGCACGACGACTTCGATCCCGCGCCCGGTCTGCGGATCGCGACCGCGGATGCTGTTCATCTGGCCCCGGCACCCGGCAGCTCGCTGGCTGAGTCGCGGTCGAGATAGAGCGACCAGTGCGGATGCGTTCGCAGTGCAGTGGCGGGAACAAGCCCGCTGATGGGATCGTGCAGGGTGCGGCGGACGGCAGTTTTCTTGAGAGCTCCGGGGACACAGCAGAAGATACGATCGGCGTCGAGCAGGCGCGGAACGGTGAGGGTGAGGGCGTGTGTAGGGACGTCCTCGAGGCGTGCAAAGCAGAGGTCGTCGACCTGCTGCTGACGGCACGCGAGATCGAGCTCGACGACCTTCACGTCTGCCGGATCGTTCAGGTCGGCGGGAGGATCGTTGAAGGCGAGATGGCCGTTTGCGCCGATTCCGCAGCAGACGATGTCGATAGGCGAGGCGGCCAGCTTGGCCGCGTAGACAGCGGCTGCGGCCTCGGGGTTGTCGCCAGGTTCGAGCAGTTCCACCGCAGCGAACGGCAGATGATCGAAGATGGCGTGGCGCAGCCACAGGCCGAAGCGCTGCGGGGCGTCGGGCGTGAGGCCCAGGTACTCGTCCATGTGGAAGGCCGTGACGCGCTTCCAGTCGATGCCGTCGCTCCGGCGGAGCGCGTCCAGCATCTCCGACTGGCTGGGAGCCGCGGCAAAGATCATGCGGACACCTGGCTGCGTCTTCAGCCGCTCGCGCAATTCCGTAGCGATGTCTTCGGCTGCTCTGCTTCCCATCTCTGCGCGTGAAGCGGCGATGAACGGCGGGGGCGCGGGTCTTTCGGTCAGGCTGTCTCTCATGGGCTCTCTACGATTATGTGGTCTGGTGGAGGGTGTTGGCACGATCGGGGTCGTTGATAAGGTCGAGCATATGGCCCGCCGCCGGGTTCTTCGCAGGCCAGATGAGGCCGACTACGGTGAACGTGGCAAGCGAGCTGAGCACCGGCCCCGCGATGGTGATGGTGGTGGTAAGGTCGCCGGGCAGGTGCGCGATCTGCTCGGGATAGACGAACTTAATCAGCGCGAAGGCGATGGCTCCCGCAAACCATGATGCAATGGCCGCGTTCGCGCCCGAGCGCCGGAAGATGCGCAGCATGCCGAAGAGGATGGGAATGGCAATTGGCCCCAGCAGAGCGCCATACCACAGCAAAACCAGGCCGATGACGCCGCCGAAGTGATCGGCGGTCAGCGCGATGACCATGCTGAACGAGAGGAACAACAGGGTGCAGATTCTGCCCGAGAGCAGCTGCATGCGATCGCTGGGGCGCTGGCGATCTTTGCGGAGCGCGGGAAGAATATCGCGGATCACCACCGACGAGATGGCGTTGGCGTCCGACGAGGTCATCGCCATCGTATGGGCGAACATGCCTGCGAGCACCAGCCCGATCACTCCCTGCGGCAACAGCATCCTGACCAGCAGGGCGTAGGACTCGGTGGGATCTGCTAGATGCGGCAGCAGTAGGGGCGCAGCCCACATGGGGAAGAAGAGCACCAGCGGCCAAACCAGGTAGAGCGCCGACGAGAGCAGAGCGGCGTTGCGCGCGGCCTTTGCGTCAGGCGCGGCGATAAAGCGCTGGGCAAGGTTCCACGTGCCGCCGTTGTACGACAGCGCGTTGACCAGCAGGTAGACCACGGCGAAGGCCAGCGTGTACTGGCCGACGAACGGGTGCGAGTGGGAGGCGGGAAGGCGGTCCCAGACGGTCCAGATCGCAGAGACTCCGCCGAGGCGCAGGAGCACGGCAACCAGCATGACGATGCCGGCGATCACCTGGATGACGAACTGGCTCATGTCGGTCAGCGCGTCTGCCCACAGGCCGCCGACGACCGAGTAGACGACCGTGACTGAGCCGGTGAGGAGAACTCCCCAGACAGGAGGGACGTTGGCGAAGGCCTGCAGCAGGATGGCCGCGGAGGTCCACTTTGCGCCTACGTCGAAGATCTTCAGCAGAGCGCCGCTCCAGGCGAGCATCTGCTGGGCAGGCAGGTTGTAGCGCACGCGCAGGTACTCAAGGGGCGAAATGATACCGAGGCGTTGCCGCAGACGTGCCCAGCGTCCGGGAAAGATGTTCGCGCCCAGCACGAGCGCCATGCTGATGGAGAAGGCCCACCAGACATAGATGCTGAAGCCCTCGGTGTAGGCGATGGCGGCATAGGCTACGAACACGGCGGAGCTGTATCCCGACATGTGGTGCGAGATGCCCGACAGCCACCACGGCATGGCGCCGCCTGCCGTGAAGAAGTCATTGGCCGTCTTCACCTTCGTGCGCGCCCAGAAGCCCATCCCGAGCATCACCACGAAGTAAAGCGACAGCACCACCCAGTCCGCGATTGTCATCGGGTTCCATCATAAAGACTCCGTCGGGAGTGCCATCCTGGGCGCGGCGGCGGGTGTTTCGGATAGCATGTTGGCCGTCTTCCTGATCGGCAAAGAACGGTGCCAAGAGTGGGGTGCATGAAAACGGAGTTTACCCGCAGAGAGTTTCTTGCTGCAGGTGCGGCGGTGGCAACGCTGACCCACCTGCCTGCTGCATTCGGCCAATCACCTGTCGTAGCGCCCGACGAGACCTGGGCGCGCAGAACGAAGCGGTGGGCGCAGCTCACGCTTGCAGAGAACGATGCTGCCAGCTTCGATCTCGACTTCTGGCTCGACTATCTCAGCCGGACCAAATCCGACGGCCTCTGCTTCTCCGCCGGCGGTTGCGTCGCGTACTACCCGACCGAGGTTCCGTTCCATCATCGCAGCGCATGGCTGGGGAAGCGGGACATCGTTGGCGAGGTGGTCGACGCGTGCCACAGGCGCAATATCGCTGTGCTGCTGCGCACCGATCCGCATGCCACCTATGACGATGCTGCCGCTGCCCATCCGGAGTGGATCGCCTGCACGGCGGATGGAAAGCCGCGCCGTCACTGGGCCTCGCCGGAGATGTGGGTGACCTGCGCGCTGGGGCCCTACAACTTCGACTTCATGAACGACGTGCATCGGGAGATCATGCAGCGCTACAAGCCCGAAGGCATCTTCCTCAATCGCTGGGCGGGGTCGGGCGACTGCTACTGCGCGGTGTGCCGAAAAAACTTCCTCCAGGCCACAGGATTCGATCTGCCCGTCGGCGGCGACCCCCACGACCAGGTCGAGCGTGCTTTGATCCGCTGGCGCCAGCAGAAGCTGTATGCGTGCATTGACCGCTGGAACGACACCATACGCTCCATTCGCCCGGACTCCTCCATGATTCCGAACAACGGCAGCGGCGCGCTGATCGGGCAGGATGCGATGGAGCTGAGCAAACGCGCGCCCATGCTGGTCGCGGATCGACAGGCGCGTCACGGCACGATCGCACCGTGGATCGTCGGGAAGACCGCGAAGGAGTATCGGGCGACGCTGGGGAACAAGCCGAACGTCAGCCTCTTCGGGGTCGGCCTGGAGGAGCCGTATCGTTGGAAGGACAGCGTGCAGGATAGCCCGGAGATACGCATCTGGGTGCTCGAAGAGATCGCCCACGGTGCGCGGCCATGGTGGAGCAAGTTCGCGGCCACGCTCCACGACCGTCGCTGGCTTCCTGTGGTCGAGGACGTCTACACCTGGGCCGCCGCCAACGAGCGCTACCTGAACTACGAAAAGCCCATCGCACGCGTAGCCATCGTCTATTCGCAAACCACGGCCTGGTTCTACGGCGGCAAAGACGCAGAGGCGAAGGTCGAGGACTTTGCTCTCGGCTGGTGCGGCATGCTCACGGAGTCGCGCATCCCGTTCGAGATGGTCCACGAAGGGAACCTGACGCCGCAGAATCTCAGCCGCTTCCGCACGCTCATCCTGCCGAACATCGCCTGCCTCAGCGATGCGCAGGCGCAGCAGCTTCGCGCCTTTGTACAGGCGGGCGGCAGCATCATTGCGACCTATGACACCGGCCTCTTCCGCGAGGACGGCTCACCCCGGAAGGACTTCGCGCTAACCGATCTCTTCGGCGCCCGATTCACCGGAAGGCGCGAACAGCGCATGCAGAACAGCTATCTCCGGCTGGAGGCGAAGGACGCGCCGGACTCGCCAATTCTGGCCGGCTTCTCCGATACGGAGCGCGTCATTAATGGAGTATCCCGCGTCGTGGTGGAGCCCTCCGCTCACGATTTCGCAGAGATCCCCATCACGCTTATTCCCACCTACCCCGACCTTCCCATGGAGAAGGTCTATCCCCGCACCAGCGACACGCACGAGGCGCAACTCTATCTACGCCAGGTGGCATCCGGCGGCCGCGTTGCCTACTTTCCTTTCGATATAGACCGTACCTTCAACGAAGTACTTACGCGCGACCACCTGCGGCTGATGCGCAACACGGTTGAGTGGGCCCTCAACGAGAAGGTACCCATTGAATCGAGCGGCCATGGTTTGGTCGATCTCGTGGCCTGGCACAACGAGGACTCCGTCGTTGTCCATATGGTGAATCTCACCAATCCCATGACGATGAAGGGTCCCTACCGCGACTTCTTCGCCATCGGCCCCCAGACGATCACGCTGCGGCTCCCGGAGCTCAAGGGCTCAAAGAGCGCAAAATTGCTGGTTGCAAACCGGACGGTACCCATCACCCACGAAGGCGAGAGCACACGAATCGAAGTGCCTGGCGTCCTGGATCATGAGGTCGTTGCGATTGATCTGTAATCCTTCTGCAGGATCCAAATCGTCATCCTGACCCTGAGCGAAGTCGAAGGGGAAGTATCCCTGTTTTTTGCCCGTAGCGTCTACGGTACTGCAGTCAGAAGACAGGGATTCTTCACTGCGTTCAGAATGACGAACACTGAAGATTGCGTCTGAACGGGATGGCACTACTCCTTGAACAGATGGCTGGCATGTGTGATCGCCGCGCCAGCCCGCATGGCTGCGGCGACGGCAGCGGTTTCGGCCAGCATGGCCTCGGTGGCCCCGGCCTGAACGGCGGCGCGGCGATGCAGCTCCAGGCAGTAAGGACATTGCGTTGTCAGCGCCACGGCGAGAGCCATCAACTGCTTATGCAGAGCGTCGATTGCACCGGGCTGGTAGGCTAGTTTGTCGAACTCCCAGAACGCCTTCATCTGGTCGGGCGCGTTCGCGTCCAGCTTCTTCAACAGGGTCAGGTTTTTCATGTCGTACATGGGCTTCTCCTTTGGCGGTGCAGGTGCGCTAGTTTGGAGGCCTATACTACGCGCCTCTCCATGACGCGGCATACAGTCCAACAGCCGTTAGAGACACTAGGCCGCCACAAGGTCACACACCCGCTTCTCGCGCCCGATACACTGAAACCATGGCAATCGGACGAGTCATGGCGCTCGACGTGGGCAAGGCACGGATCGGCGTGGCGCTCTCCGACCAGCTGGGCTATACCGCGCAGCCTCTGCTGACCATCTGGCGCAAGGGCCTCGGAGAGGATCTGCGCAGCCTGCTGCGGCTGATCCGCAAGCACGAGGTAACGGAGCTCGTCGTCGGCAACCCGCTGCACATGTCGGGCGATGTAAGCCCGTGGGCCGCGAAGGTGCACGAGTTCGCCCAGGAGATCAGCAACCGCTCCGGCCTTCCCGTGCACCTGTGGGATGAGCGTCTTAGCTCGGTCGCGGCGCACGAGATTCTCGACGAGCAGGGCCACGACCGCAGGGACCGCAAGCGCATCATCGACCAGGTTGCGGCCGTCGTCATCCTGCGCGACTGGATGCAGGAGCGCGAGAACGCCCGTTTGCGTGAAGAGAACAGCACAGAGCCGCAGCGCGAGCCCTGAGCTTTGTCCGATCGTCTTCGGCTCCCTATACTCGAAGAAGAAAACGAAGGATCAGGAGTCCATGGCCGCATTAATCGAAGCGATCGACATCAAGCGCAAGACATTGTTTGAGCATGAAGACACACCGTTCTACTGCATGGAGGCCGAGGTGAACTCGCCCACGGCCCGCGGCGGCCAGACGCTGGTGCGCCTGAAGATGCGGAACCTGCTGACGAACGCCGTCTTCGAGAAGACCTTCAAGGCCGGCGAGAAGTTCAAGGAGCCCGACCTCGAGCAGGTGGACGCGACCTATCTCTACAGCGACGCCGATGGCTATCACTTTCTCGACCAGGCGAGCTTTGAGACCCTCACGCTGACTGAAAACATGGTCGGCAACGCGGTCGACTTCCTGGTCGATGGCCTGCTCATTCAGCTGAACAAGTACAACGGCAACCCGATTGGGCTGGAGCTGCCGATCTTTGTCGACCTGACCGTGACCGAGACCGAACCCGGCCTCAGCGGAGCCTCGCAGAGCGGAAGCGTAACGAAGGTGGCGAAGCTCGAGACGGGCCTCGAGATTCGCGTGCCGCTCTTCATCAAGGAAGGCGAGAAGGTAAAGGTCTCGACCGAGAGCTGCGAGTTCGCTGGACGGGCCTGAGAACTCTTATTGCGTGGCCCTACGCTGTGTGTCGAGTCACGAACGGCCAGGGAGTGAACCTCTGTTCCACTCCTGCCGCTCCGAGAGCCGGTCGCGTCCTTAAATGTGTCATCCTGAGCTTCGCGCAGCGACTGTCTTGCTTGTCAAGGGGTGTTGGTTGGGGTTGGGTGGTATTTGGTTTGGGTTCGGATGTCTCTTGCCTTTGCGTTGAGTCGTATGAGGAGTTTGTGGGCCGGGCGATGCGGATGACTTTGGGTGGTTTTCCTGGTTGGCGAGTCGTTGTTTGAAGGCGATGAAGTCGGGTTCGTATCGTGCGGCGACGCCGGCGACGAGGAAGAGGATCTCGCGCACGGAACTGCGTCCACCGCGGACGGCTCGTTTGCCGTGATGTTTTCCGCTGTCGTTGGCCAGGGGTGCGAGTCCTGCGAGTTTGGAGATGGTCTTGTGGGGCAGGGTTCCGATCTCGGGCATCTCGGCCATGACGCGGGCGACGGTGCGATCGGCGACGCCGCGGATGGAGCGGAAGGCGACGAGGTTCCGGCGATAGCGCAGGGACCTCACCGCTTCAGTCTCCTACATACAAAGACAAAAGCTACCCATAAAGATACAAGGATGACACCGTCATGAAGGCGTATGGCCTATGACGTAAGGGAAAGAGCGAAGAGCAAGGGCAAGCAGCTGTTCAGCGGCCCCCGGCGAAGATATTCGCAAGCTCGTGCGGGGCGACCACTTCAAGCTGCTCGTAGGTGCAGTCTTCGGGTGGCTTGTCGGTGCGCCAGCGGCGGAACTGCGCCATGTGGCGGAAGCGCGTGCCCTGCATGTGTTCGTAGGCGACCTCGACGACGAGCTCGGGACGCAGCGGCTCCCAGGAGAGGTCCTTGCCCTGGCTCCAGCGGGACTGGCCGCCGGGCATGCGCTTATTCTCGCCGCCAGCTTCGCCCCAGCTCTGCCAGGGATGATTCTTGAGGGCATCGCGGCGGTAGGGCGCTAGGAAGTCAACCAGCTCGCGGCGGGTCTTCTGGGTGAAACTGGCGCAGACGCCGACGTGCTGCAGTGCTCCCGATGCGTCGTAGAGGCCGAGCAGCAGCGAACCGATGGCCTCGCTCTCCGCGTCCTTGTGCCAGCGGAAGCCGGCGACGACGCAGTCGCAGTCGCGCTCGTGCTTCACCTTCAGCATGGTGCGCTTGTTGGGCGCGTAGATGCCGTCGATGGGCTTGGCCATCACGCCATCCAATCCCGCGCCTTCGAAGCGCTGGAACCAGTCGCGCGCGACATCGATCTCGCGGGTGGCTGGTGTGAGGTGGATGGGCGCCTTCGCTTTCTTGAGCAACGACTCCAGCTCGGTGCGGCGCCGTTTGAAGGGCTCGCCGGTCATGTCCTTGTCGTCAACCGCGAGCAGGTCGAAGAAGACGATGGACGCGGGGATCTGCTGGGAGAGCAGCTTGATGCGCGAGGCCGCGGGGTGGATGCGGAGCTGCAAGGCGTCGAAGTCCAGGCCCTGGCTGCCGGCGATGACGATCTCGCCGTCGAGAACGCAACGCTGCGGAAGCTGCGTTTTGAGCGGCTCGAAGAGCTCGGGAAAATAGCGGTCGAGCGGCTTCTGGTCGCGGCTCTGCAGCATCAGCTCGTCGCCGTCGCGAAAGACGATCGTTCGGAAGCCGTCCCACTTCGGCTCGAAGCTCCACGTGTCTCCGCCGGGGATCTTGTCGACACGCTTGGCCAGCATGGGCGCAACCGTAGGCTGTACAGGCAGGTGCACCCTGCGATAGTAAACCCGCGGACGGAGTGGAGGTCACGCCCCGGAGATCCTGCCATCTGTTGAGGATTGGGAAGAGCCACGAGGACAGCGTCCTCGAAACCACTCTTCGCTGTGCGCGGGGCTTGAGAGTGCAATCGGAAAATCGCCGCGCACCGACCGCACACCCCTCAACTCCGCCGTGTCCCTCGCAGAGTGACGGCCCCGTTGACGACCTCAATCGAGCGACTTCTGCAGCAAAAAAGGGAGAGCCCTCAATCGGCTCTCCCTCGCAGTTTCGGTGAGACGTACTTACACGTTGATCGCCTTGCCCTCAACGCTGGCGAACGCATCGCTCAGCGATTCGGCCACCGTCGGGTGCGCGTGGATGGTAAACATCATCTCCTCCACGGTCGCCTCCAGCTGGATCGCCGTGACTGCTTCGGCGACAATCTCCGTTGCGTACGGCCCGATGATGTGGACGCCCAGGATCTCGCCGTACTTCGCATCCGAGACCACCTTCACGAAGCCGTCGTGCGCGTCGAGAATCGTCGCCTTGGAGTTGCCGACGAACGGGAACTTGCCAACCTTGACGTTGTAGCCCTTCTCCTTGGCCTGCGCCTCGGTCAGGCCCACGCTGCCAATCTGCGGCTCGGTGTAGGTGCAGCCTGGGATGCGGTTCCGGTGGATCGGCTTGGCGTACTTGCCGGCGATGCGGGCCGCCACGACCATGCCGGCCATCATGCCGGTGTGCGCCAGCTGCGGCATGCCGCCGACGATGTCGCCGATCGCGTAGACGCCGGGCTCGGTCGTCTCCATCCACTCGTTCGTCATGATGAAGTTGCGCTCGGGCTTGATGTTCGTCTTCTCCAGCCCAATGCCCTCGGTCCGCGGGGCGCGGCCCACAGCCATCAGGACCTTCTCGGCCTCCTTCGACTGCTGCTTGCCGGTCGAGTCCGTCCAGGTCACCTTCGCGCCGCCCTTGGTCTTCTCGATCTTCGTGTCCTTAATAGAGGTCTGCACCTCGATGCCGCGCTTCTTGAACTGGCGCAGCAGCTCCTTGGACACATCCTCGTCCTCCACCGGGACGATCCGGGGCAGCACTTCGAGGATGGTGACGTCCGCGCCAAAGCTCTTGAAGATGGAGCCGAACTCCACACCTACAGCGCCCGAACCGATGACGATCAGCGACTTGGGAGCCTCGGCGATCTTCAGGATCTCGTAGTTGGTCAGGATGGTGTCGTCCGGCTTGAAGCCAGGCAGCACGCGCGCGTCCGAGCCCGTGGCGACGACGACCTTCTTCGCCTTGATCGTCTCCTGCTTGCCGTCGGTCAACTTGACGTCAATGGTGTGGACGCCGTCCTTCGCCGGGCCGGTCAGCTTGCCGAAGCCCTTGAACGTAGTGATCTTGTTCTTCTTCATCAGGAAGTCGAGGCCCTTGGTGTGCCGCGTGATCACGTCGTCCTTGCGGGCCATCACCTGCTTCCAGTTCAGCTTCGGCTTGTCGACACCTTCGATCCCGTACGTATTGGCGTGCTTCAGGTGGTCCCATATCTCAGCCGTAAACAGCAGAGCCTTCGTGGGAATGCAGCCCCACAGCAGACAGGTTCCACCCAGCCTGTCATTTGCGTCGATCAGGGCTACCTTGAGACCGTACTGCGCGGCACGGATGCCGCAGGTATACCCCGCCGGACCCCCGCCAATCACCACAACGTCAAAGATCGTATCTGCCAAAGCGTTCTCCTCTTTGTATCCCAAAACATTCTAGATTACAGAAGCTGTCAACCCCTCCGCCTGGGGCGAACACCGAACGGCGACGGCCAGATCTTCTGTAATCGTTTGAAAAGACGAACCGAACCAGGAACCCGGGAACCCGCGACCACCTACTGCAGAATCAGCGGGTCAGCCTGAAACCCGCTTCCGTCCGCACCCTGCGGCTTCTATCTTTATAGACTGGAGACCTCTATTTTTGTGGCGACTTCTATATTTATGAGATCGTTGTGGACTATCCTTTTTAAGGTCGGGTCTGCGACATAAGAGGAAGTTCGGCACAGGGGACGTTGCGGGGGCCAGGGGAGCTGACATCATTGGGCAATCAGGAAAAAATCGTCAGACCCTTGGGACAGCCGGCACTGGCAATTCTGGCGGAGACGGGGCTCGCCCTCGCTCGCTGCCTCGCCCCCCAGACCACGGCGCAACTGATCTCCCAGGCCGTACTCAAACTCTCCGAGGCCGAGTACGCCGCCGTTTTCTATGAGTTTCCGGCTGGCGCAAAGGCGGGGGAACTGCTGCTGGCCGTCGCAGAGCGGAATCAGGAGCCAGTCGTACGCTGGCTCTCACCAACGGACGAGGAGGCTTCCTGGCCTCGTATTCCCGCAAACCATGTCCTCCGCTCGCCGGACATCGCCTGCGATCCTCGATTCGCCTCGGACGACAAGCATCTCCATCTCCCCAAAGGCTTTCCTGCCGTCGGCAGCTGTCTTGCCTTCCCGATTCCCGATGGCGATGGCAGTACAGCGGGTGCAATCCTCTGCGGCCACAGTCGAACCAACGTCTTTCAGGAGATCTCCGATGACCTGGTAGCCACCGTCGCCGCCCAGGCCGCCATCTCGATGGAGAACCTTCGCCTGCGCAATGAGCTGGCTCAGAGATCCAGCCACTTCGAACAGGCCAGCCAGGACCTCAGCGACTCCTCCGACAGGCTGGGAGAGCTGGCCGCAATCGTCTCCTCCTCCAACGACGCCATCATCAGCAAGGACCTGAACGGCATCATCACCAGCTGGAACCAGGCCGCCACCCGCATCCTGGGTTACTCCCCCGAGGAGATCCTCGGGCAATCCGTCCTCCGCCTCATCCCCGAGCACCTGCACTCCGACGAGTACGTCATCCTCAGCAAGATCCGATCCGGTGAGCGAATCGATCACTTTGAGACCGTGCGGCGCACCAAAAATGGGGACCTGCTCGACGTATCCCTCGCCATCTCGCCGGTCCGCAATAAACAAGGAGTTATCGTCGGCGCCTCCAAGATCATGCGCGACATCTCAGCCAACAAGCGGGCTGAGCGATCGCTCCTGCAGGCCGAAAAGATAGCCGCCGCCGGAAGAATGGCCGCCACCATCGCCCATGAGATCAACAACCCGCTCGAGGCCGTGGTCAATCTGCTTTACCTGCTACGCGACTCCGTCCATGACTCCGAGGGAGCGACATACCTGAGAACCGCAGAGACAGAGCTGGCCCGCGTATCCCACATCGCCCGCCAGACGCTCGGTTTTTACCGCGAGCACAACTCCGCCAGAAAGACCTCGCTCGCCGACCTGGTGCGCCACACCATCAACGTGTACGAGCCGCGCTGCTCCTCGGCTGGTATCTCCATCCACACCAACCTCGAAACCAGCCGGCAACTCGTCCTGCGCCGTGGCGAGATCATGCAGGTCGTCTCCAATCTCATCGCCAACTCCATCTACGCGATGCCGAATGGAGGAACCCTCAAGGTCGAGGTTCAGGACACCGCCACCGGGGTCATCCTCTCCATACGCGATAATGGCATCGGCATCGCCGGCAAAGATCTCGCCCACGTCTTCGATGCCTTCTTTACCACCCGTGCCTCTACCGGCACTGGCATCGGACTCTTCGTGTCGAAGCAGTTCGTCGAAGGCCATGGCGGAACGATCACCATGGAAAGCAGTCAGGACAAGGAGAGCCACGGAACCACCGCTACCGTCTTCCTGCCCGCAATCACCCCCTACGACGAGCGCGCACCCCAAGCTGCCGAGGATGTCGAGCCCGAGGCCAATCTTCCCTCCTGAGGCAGGCCTTCTCCTATGCCGACTCCGCGCATCCGTGCCGCCGCCGCTCTGCTCTTCGCACTTCTGTTCCACACCCTGCACGCCCAGTCGCCCTCCACCGATCAGGTCATCGTCGACACCGATATCGGCGACGACGTCGATGACGCCTTCGCTCTCTCGCTCGCGCTTGCCAGCCCGGAACTTCAGCTCGCCGGAATCTCCTCTGCCTGGGGAGATACCGCCCTGCGAGCCCGCATGATCGACCGCATGCTCTGCGAGACCGGCCGCGACTCCATCCCGGTCAACACCGGCGTCCCCACCCGCTCCACCACCACCTTCTCGCAGGCGCCCTGGGCCCGCGCCGCAATCGCGCAGTCGCACGGCGAAGCGGTCCGCTTTCTGCTCGATCAGATCCGCGCCCATCCGCACCAGATCACCCTGCTCGCGCTCGGTCCGCTCACCAACATCGGCGCCGCCATCGACCGCGACCCCGCAACCTTCCGCCAGCTGCGCCGCGTCGTCCTGATGGGAGGCTCCGTCCACCGCGGCTACGGAGCTCCCGATGCTCCACCCCAACCGGAGTACAACATCGCCCGCGACCCCGTCTCCGCACAGAAGCTCCTCCGCTCCGGCGTCCCCATCTTCATGCTCCCGCTGGACTCCACCCAGCTCAACTTCGACGACGCGAAACGCAGCCAGCTCGCCTCGGTCAGCACACCCCTCACCGACAACCTGCAGGTGCTCGTCGCCGAGTGGGGCCGCACCTCGCACATACCCGCACCCATCCTCTTCGACGCCGTAGCCGCTGCCTACCTCATCGACCCCGCAACCTGTCCCATGACGTCTTTCCATCTGGAGATCGACCAGAAGGGCATGACGCTGCCCACCCAGGGCACCCCCAACGCGCAGGTATGCCTCCAGCCCCACCCGGAAGCCTTCTTCAATCTCCTGATGCCTCGCCTGCTGAACCAGCAGTTAATCGGCAACAAGGTTTGTGTCGCACCCTCAGCCAACCAGCACTAGGCTCCTTCTGTAAGTACACGCTGAACCAGGGCAGGTCTTCAAGAATCGTCCGGCGCAGATACCCTATAATCGTCCAACGCGATCCACCGTTGCGCGCATCGATGCTCCCAGAAAAGTGACTTCCTGAATAGACCGCAGCGCAGTCGAAGCATCTGCGGTTCTACACCCTCCATACAGCCACCAACCCGGGTGCCCCATCTTCGACCGCGAAGCGGGCTAAGGTGGGTTTCGCAGAATCTACACCCAAAAGAGCTCTGTTCCTCTTGGTCGAGGATTGAAAGAGAGCTGAGTGACTTCCTGAATAGACCGCAGCGCAGTCGAAGCATCTGCGGTGCGACCGCCGTTCGACATCGCGCAATATCCATCTTCGCCACCACCCCCTGCACCCGTCATTCTGAGGCGAAGCCAAAGAATCCCTGTCTTTTGCTCGATGCGCCACAAACCTGCCCGCTTAACGCCATCATCCAGGTGAAAACATCACGTCAATTGCCGAGCCCAACAATCACCCCAGACTGCAGTCCATCCTCCGCGACCATTAAAATGACCCCATGTCCTACAAAGCAGCGGTCGACCATCTGTACGCTCGTGGTCTCGAGCTCGCCACCTCACGCCGCAAGTTCGAGCTCGAACACATGCGCACCCTCGCCCGCGCCCTCGGCGACCCGCAGACCCGCTTCCCCTCCGTCCTGATCGCCGGAACCAACGGCAAGGGCTCCACCGCCGCCACCCTCGCCAGCATCCTCACCGCCGCCGGCTACCGCACCGCACTCTACACCTCGCCGCACCTCTCGCGCGTCAACGAACGTATCCGGATCGACGGCCAGCCCATCTCCGACGACGACTTCGCCCGTCTCTACTTCCAGGTCGATACCGCCGCCGAGCAGCTCGTCACCTCCGGCCAGCTCCCACAGCACCCCAGCTTCTTCGAGACCCTCACCGCCCTAGCCTTCCTCTACTTCGCGGGAACCGATGACGCCCGGCAAGACCCATCTCACCAATCAACCGAAGCCCAGGCTAGTCCGGTGTCCCAGAAGACCGAACCCCCAAAAAACCGGGTGCCCCATCTTCGCGGCGAAGCCGCTAAGGTGGGTTCGCAGAATCTCTCGCAAAGCACCAACTCCTCAGGACAAGAACAAAGTGCCTTCCTGACCAATGTTGAAGCCGCAAACGTCGGTCCGCAAAACACCCACTCCTCAGGACAAGAAGACAGTGTCATCCTGAGCGAAGGCGAAGCCGAAGTCGAAGGATCTGCGGTCCGCTCCGCCAGCCTGGACTCCGCGCAATCCACCGGCACAAGCATGACGGACGCGCCGAAGGCGCCTCCCGCCGCGCGCGTAGCACCCGTCGACATCGCCATCCTCGAAGTCGGCCTCGGAGGCCGCCTCGACGCCACCAACATCGTCGAACCCATCCTCTCCATCCTGACCGACATCTCACTCGACCACCAGGAGTACCTCGGCAACACCATCGCCGAGATCACCCGCGAGAAGGCCGGCATCCTCCGTCACCACGGGACCCTCATCACCCTCCCGCAACACCCGGAGGCCAACCAGGCCATCGGTGAAGCCGCCGCCTCGCTCGATCTCCACGCCATCAACGCCGCCCAGTACATCCCCACTGCCGACAAGCTCCTCCACAACATCGGTTCCGTTAACGCCACGGCATCAACCGCGCCCGGCAGCAGTTTTGTTAAGGGCACGGCTTTAGCCGTGCCGCAAAGCACCCAATTGAGCGAAGGGGCTTCAGCCCCTGAGGTCCCGCTCCCGCGCAACCGCTACACCGTCACCCTCGCCGGACAGCCTCTCCATATCGATTCACCCCTCGCCGGACAGCACCAGCAGCGCAACATCGCACTTGCCATCGCCGCAGCCGAAGAATTACGTAACCCAACTAGTTACAAAAAGAATAATAGTAACAATAGAAGTTACGAAATCATCAACGCGCAGATCGAAGAAGGCATCCGCAAAACCCTCTGGCCTGGTCGCCTGGAGCTTCTTCCGCTCCCGGGCTCTGCCCCCATCCTGCTCGACGTAGCCCACAATCCCGCCGGGGCCTGGACGCTCCGCGCCGCGCTCGCGCAGCTCCCGGAAGACCTGCCCCGCACCCTGCTCTTCTCCTGCCTGCGCGACAAGGACCTCCGCGAGATGAGCCAGATTCTTCTTCCGCTCTTCGATCGCTCCTCGCCCGACCGCCCCAACGACCACATCGTGCTCGCACCTATCGATAGCCCGCGCGCCGCCTCCATCGAAGACCTCCAGGCCGCCGCCCTCGACCTCGAGGTCCCGGTCGAAACCACCGCAAGCCTCCAGGAAGCCCTCGCCAAAGCCCGCGAGCTGACCCCGGCTAGCGGTCTCATCGTTGCCACCGGCTCCGTCTATCTCATCGGCGAGCTCCGCAGCCTCATCCTCGGTCACGGATAATCACCACCATGGAGTCCGATCTACGACGAATTAAGGATGGCCAGCAGCCATCGGCAGGTGCCATCCTGATGCAACATCGCCAGCGAGCCTTAACATTAAAGAGAGTGGCATCCTGGGCGTAGCCGCGGAGTCGCGAAGTCGAAGGATCTGCGGTTTACAATTTCCGGTGCTGCCAAAGAAACTCGCGCAGGCCCAAAACCCGAGGAACCCAAGCGAACGTGCCCGAACCCACTACCAGCCTGGAGCAGCCACCCACAAGAACCCTGGCGGCCAAACCGCCCGCGCCGGCATTCTTCCGCTGGCTGACCTACCTGCTCCTGATGCCGCTCATCGCCGCCTCTACCACCTTCTTCGGCTGTATCTCGCTGGTCTGCGGGCTGTGGGACAAGTCAGGACGCCAGCAGCACTTCATCGCGCACCTCTGGGCTCGCACCCTGCTGATCCTCAGCCTCTCGCCCGTCAACCTCATCGGCGAGGAGAAGCTCCGCATCCACCAGACCGCCGTCTACGCCGCGAACCATCTCAGTTACTACGACACCCCTGTCCTCTTTGCGCGGCTCCCTTTTCAGTTCCGCATCATGGCCAAGCAGGCGCTCTGGAAGATACCCTTCATCGGCTGGTACCTCAACCGCTCAGGCCAGGTTCCGGTGGACCAGTCCAGCTCGCGCAACGCGGTCGCCAGCCTCAATCGCGGCGTCCAGACCCTGAAATCCGGTATGCCGATGGTCATCTTCCCCGAGGGCGGCCGCACCCGCGACGGGCTTCCCCAGCCCTTCGTCTCGGGCGCCGCCTACATGGCCATCAAGGCCCAGGTTCCCATCGTCCCCATCACGCTGGTCGGCACCTACGAGCTTCTCCCCATGCACACCTACCACCTGCACCCGCGTCCGCTCTGCGTCGTCGTCGGCGACCCCATCCCCACCACCGGCCTCACCACCCGCGACGCCGACGCCCTCACCCGGCAGGTTTTGGACACCATCACCCGCACCTACATCAGCTATCACCCCGAACTGAGCTGAACCGGGGTCAAAGTCGCCGTATCATGGGGCATACGCCCATGAGACCGCGCATCGCCATTCCCATACCCACCAGCAACAATCCCGAGTACAACTCCCGCTCCTGGCCCGCCTACGCCGATGCCGTGCGCAAGGCCGGCGGCGATCCGGTCGAGATTCCACTGAACGCCTCGCCGCGCGAGACCGCCGACCTGATCAACACCTGCCACGGCGTTCTGCTGCCCGGCTCTCCCGCCGACGTCAATCCCCACAAGTTCGGCCAGGAGCCTATCCCCGAGTGCAACCCCTCCGATCCGGCCCGCGAGAACGTAGACGAACTCCTCATTCAGGACGCCCACAACCTCTATAAGCCGCTCTTCACCATCTGTTTCGGGACCCAGTCCCTCAACGTCTGGCGTGGGGGCACTCTCATCCAGGATCTAAGCCCGGTGCCGGTAAACCACTCTGCCGGTCGCAACGTCGCTGTTGCCCATACGGCGGCCGTAGTTCCGGATTCCGTCGTAGGCCATGCCCTCACCGCGGACGAGGCCCCGGTCAAGGAGGGTTTTGCGCGGCTCCCTATTAATTCCAGCCATCACCAGGCCATCGGGATACCAGGCGACGGCCTGCGCGTCATTGCCCGCAGCACGGAGGATGGCGTGGTCGAGGCAGTGGAGGGTGGCCAGGACCAGCAGAACCCCAACGCGCACTTCGTTTTGGGCGTGCAGTGGCATCCCGAGCGCAGCTACGAGATCAGCGCCGCCTCACGGGCGCTGTTCGAGCGGTTCGTCGCGGAAGCAACGGCGTGGAAGCCTCGGGCGATCCACGCGTCGGTCGTAAAGAGCTGAACCCGTGTTCCACGTGGAACACGGATTGGTGACTGATTCTGGGAGTGTTCCACGTGGAACACTCCGCTTTTGGCTTCTGATGGGATCACCGACCCCAAAGATGTTCCACGTGGAACATCTGCGATACTGACCGAACCATGCCTGTTTTGAGCGATGTACAGATCGAGGAGGCCCTGCGGCCCTATCTTGCGCCTGTTCCCACCCTGGTTATCCAGCAGTTGTCGGTTTATCTGGACCTCCTGGTGCGCTGGAACGAGCGTACCAACCTGACCGCAGTGCGTTCGCCCGAGGAGATGGTGCGACGCCACTTTGGAGAGAGCCTCTTCGCGGGGAAACATCTCGGCGATCCGCTGCCGGAGACCCTGCTGGATCTGGGCTCGGGAGCGGGATTTCCGGGGATGCCCATCGCCCTGCTGCACCCTGCCATCCAGGTCACGCTGGCCGAGTCCCAGAACAAGAAGGCGACCTTTCTCCGCGAGGTGGTCCGAACCCTGGGAACACGAAACGTCGAGGTCTGGGCGGGACGGGCTGAGGCGATTCCTGAGGACAGGACGTTCCACGCCGTTACTTTGCGCGCCGTGGACAACATGGCTGCGGCAATGGAGGCGGCTGTCCCGCGGGCAGAGCGGCAGATTGTCCTTTTGGCGACGGATCCCCCTGCGCTTCCGGCAGGGTTCGCCCTGGAGGAGCGCATGGCGATTCCTCAGAGTAGCAACAGCTTCCTGTTCAGGCTCAAACGCACCTGAGTGTTCCACGTGGAACATCCTCCGCTCTGCCCGAACCAGATTGTTCCACGTGGAACGTTGAGATCGACAGTGAGGTTCCTCCACTTTTTGTTATGTTTATCGAATCGTTTAGCAAGTGCAGGAAGAAAGGTGCCCCTGATGCCTGATTCGTTCGTGCGATGGCTCATGGTGCTTGGCCCCGCTCTGCTTGTGGGGCTGGCTTGCCTTGCTATTACCGAGATAGACCGCCTTAAAAGCCGTGCTGATTCGACGCGGGCCCCTGGACGCCATTGAAGCGGAATGGTGTGGGCACCCATGAATTGTTCCACGTGGAACACAGATGGGAAACAGGCTGGTTCCTTGAGCGATTTCCACAGGGTGCGTCCTGAAACTCCTGCATTCTGCTCGGATTCTCGGCGTTCCACACGTTCTCCACAGGAAGGCGGGGTTCTACACAAGGTACTGAGCATTGCTCTTCGTATTGTTCGCCGGTAACCTTTTGGTATTGCAATGACCACCCTTCAAACTTCTCCAAAATCGAAGACGGAAGAGCCCGCTACAGGCTCGGGAGCAGGCGCCGGCACCGCAACGACCGAAGCCGCCAGTCCGCAGGAAGCTGCGGCCAAATCCTGCCGTGTGATCGCTATCGTGAACCAGAAGGGTGGCGTGGGAAAGACCACCACGGCGATTAATTTGGCTGCGTCGTTTGCGCTCGAAGGCATTCCGACGCTGCTGATCGACTGCGATCCCCAGGCAAACTCCTCCGGAGGTCTGGGAGTCGCCCGGCTGACGGACGAGGACGAGCACCGCAACAGTACTTACGACCTGCTGCTGGGGAACGCGACCGTCGCCGAGAGCATGTTGCCGACCGATGTGGAGAACCTGAAGCTGGTCCCTTCGAGCAAGAACCTTGTGGGAGCGACGATTGAGCTGATCTCGGCGGACCGCCGCGAGTACAGGCTCAGGGAGGCGCTGGCCCCGGTGCGGGCGCAGTTTCCTTTTATCCTGCTGGACTGCCCGCCGGCGCTCGATCTGCTGACGCTGAACGCCCTGGTCGCTGCTGATGGTCTGCTGGTTCCCATGCAGGCGGAGTACTTTGCGCTCGAGGGAATCTCGGAGCTGATGTCGACGATGGACCGGGTGAGCGCGAGCTTCAATCCGAATCTCTCGCTCGAAGGCGTCCTGATGACGATGTACGACGACCGGACCAACCTGGCGATGCAGGTTACGGAGAACCTGAAGGCGTTCTTCAATGACAAGCTGCTGAAGACGACGATCCCGCGAAATGTGCGTCTCGCCGAGGCCCCGAGCCACGGCAAGCCGGTGGCGCTCTATGACGCGAAGTCGCGTGGAGCGGAGACCTACCGGGAGCTGGCGCTGGAGCTGCTGGCCCGGAACAATATGGAGAGTCCTGAGGTGAAGCGCCGCAAGGCTGCTGCGGCGGCGGCGGCGAGTGCGCTGAAGTCGTTTCAGAAGCCGGAGAAGAAGTCGCGGTTCTGGAAGAAGTGAGGTTATGGCGGGGAGGGAAGGGGCAGCATGAAACCGCAGATCCTTCGACTTCGCCCTTCGGGCTCCGCTCAGGATGACACCTTATTCAGGGTGTTGGATGTGAGGGTGTCTCGATCTCAGGGTGTATTTAGGATTTTCGATATTTGAGCCTTTCGATTTTGATGTGCTTTGAACGGCTTTTGTCTCGCACTGGAGAACGACTGCCGGATCTACCGGAAAGAAGATGGAACTATGCCGACTGCAACACCTGATACGAAGCGTCGTGCCCTTGGCAAGGGACTGGAGTCTCTTCTGCCGCAGCGTCCTGCCGCACAGCCGGCACAGCCTGTAGCCTCCATCTCGGCTGCCGCGGCCGAGCCGAGCGGGAAGCCGCTTGAGGTTCCGCTGGACCATATTGAGCGCAACCCATGGCAGACGCGAAAGCACTTCGACGAGGCGCAGCTACAGGAGCTGGCGCAGTCGATTGCGGCCAGCGGGGTGGTGCAGCCCATCGTGGTGCGGCCGCTGGCCGCGGCGACGACGCAGGGGCCGGGGCAGAATCCGACGCGCTACCAGCTGATCATGGGTGAGCGGCGGTGGCTGGCCTCGCGCAAGGCGGGCAAGGCGACGATTCCCGCGATTGTTCGGCAGGTCTCGGACGAGCAGGTTCTGGAGATGACGATTGTCGAGAACCTGCAGCGGACGGACCTGAACCCGATGGAGCAGGCGAGGGCGTTCCATCGCCTAAGCCAGGAATTCAAACTGACGCAGGAGCAGATGGCCACGCGCACGGGCAAGGACCGTACCTCGGTGGCGAACTTTCTGCGGCTGCTGCGTCTTCCTGAAGCGGTGCAGGCCAAGGTGGAGACGGCGGAGCTGAGCTTTGGGCATGCACGGGCACTGCTGGCGCTGGAGTCGCACGACGCGATCGCTTCGGCGGCGCAAAAGGTGATGGCGCTGTCGCTTTCGGTGCGGCAGACGGAGAACTATGTCCAGGGGCTGATCAATCCTGAGTCGAAAGAGAAGAAGCAGAAGCCGGAGGAGGAGCCGCGTGATCCGAACGTTCGCGAGGCCGAGGACAAGCTGCGCAGATCGCTGGGCCTGAAGGTAAAGATCGAGGACAAGCGGGGCAAGGGCCGCGTCATTATTGAGTACTCGGGGCTGGAGGATTTTGACGCGCTGCTGGAGATGCTCGATCGCTCGTAATTTGTAACTATGTTGGTTGCTTTCTTCTTCTGTGCGGATCGTCGGTCTCCGAGCAGCCGGGTATCCGTGTTTTCCTCGGCACGGTTTGTAGCGATGTGGGGGCTGTGGGAACCGCAGATCCTTCGACTGCGGCTTCGCCTTCGCTCAGGATGACACGTCTATTTTTCGCTGCTGCTGCGTGGTCTTTGGCTGGGTTGGGATTCTGCGAAACCCATCTTAGCCCGCTTCGCGGTCGAAGATGTGGCACCCGGTTTGGTGGGTGTGCGTACACTTCTGGTGTGAGCAGGATTCGATGGGACCTGGTGGAGGCTTGACCAAGGGCCGGTGGTGAGCCGGGATTCTAGGTAATGGTGAAGCCGGGGTGGGTGGCAAAGGCGTTGTCGATGACGAGATTGCCTCGCTGTTTCGCAGCCTGTCGCAGAGCTGGTGTGGTGCGTGTTCCCGCGGCGTAGAACCACCAGAGGTAGAGTGCGCCGTACATCCACGCCCCCTGATAGCCCCAGTCGGAGTCGGCCCCGGACTTTCCGGCTCCGAAGACGGAACCGCGAGGGAAGTTGGCATTGTGGGGCTTGCCGCCTATGTGGCGCGACTCGTGCACGAGGGTTTCGGCGCGGCCAGGCACGTCCTTGTTGTAGAAGAAGCCCAGGTAAAGCTCGACGCGTCCAGGAACGAAGAGGTCGCAGACGGAGCCGGTGATGGTGACCCAGGCGCGGCAGACCCAGGTGATCAGACCGCAGACCCAGGAGCAGGGTATCCAGTCGCAGCAGTTTCTGTCCCAGTCGTCACAGCTGCTGCTGGAGACCTGACGGTAGTGGGCGCAGCCGGAGTTGAACGTCGTAGCGATGGCGCTGCCATCGCCGCACATGGCGCGGAGGTCGTTGATGGCGTGCAGTTGTTCGCGTACGTAACGGCGCCCCCAATGCAGGATGTCGTTGTTCCAGTCCTCGTTGTTGTAGTCGTCGGCGGAGTAGTTGAGCAGCCAGAAGGCATTGAAGGCGCGGCACAGGGGCTTGGTGTTATTGCAGCAGTCGTCGAAGCCCCAGCCGCCCTGCCAGTAGGTTCCGTTGAAGCCGTGAGTGCTCCAGACCCAATCGATAAAGGGCTGGTTGCAGATGCGCGGACCGTAGAGCGCGTCGCCGCTGGTGTTGAGGTCGGGGACGGAGTAGGTGCAGTTGGCCATGGCTGTCTCCTCGATGCGGAATGCGCGTCAGCTGCGGAAGGTGGTTGGGGGGGGATTGTGTGTCGATCGCGGAGAGGTGTGCCCGGATCCCTGCTCTGCACCGGTGTGGGACGGGGGAGGAGAGGCCGGGCCGTGTCCTTCGGCCTTCTGGCTGTGCGTCTCGGTGCCTTCGCCGGGCTCGCGGATGCCGGACGCTTGAAAACCACTGGCAAGGGTCTGCTGAGGATTGCGGACCTGCGGCGCCTCGCGGACGTCGATTCGGCGGAGATCGAGCAGAAAGTGCTCGTCCTGCGGCAACGCGGAGACGATGCGTTCACGCGGCACGTTGGGGGACTGGAGGAGCTGCTGCACGGCGGCACGGTGAATGGAGAGCGACGGGGTGGCAAGGCACTGGAAGAGTGCTTCGTTCGCGTCGTTATTGTTGTCGCGTGCGAGGTTGCCGATACCGTCGACGGCCATGGTGCGGAGGATGGTCTCTTCGGCGACGGTTGAGAAGGAGTGCGGGTCGCTTGAGCGCTCGGCAGGGATGCGGCTGAGGGCAACCGTGCGGAGCCATGGGAGCGCCGCCGGGTGGCGCAGCTCAGACGCTGCGAGAATGAGGGCGAAGCGAGTAGGGTAGTCGGTCTCGCGCAGGGTGGCTTCGATGCGGGCTATCTCGGGCACGACGGCCTCTGCCTGCGAACGCAATCTCTCAAGAGCGCGCTTGTAGGCTTCGTCGCCATCGTCGGATTGCGTGTAGGCGGCGGCAAGAAAATCGTGCAGCGCGCGCGAGGCGTCGTTGTCGTTGAAGGGATTGCGCGGGCTCTGCGAAGGCCCGACACTGTCAGCGCGGCGCTGCGATTGCGATACAGCGATGTAGACGCCAACGGCAATTGCTCCCAGGGTGAAGACAGAGAGCCGTACCCAGCGACTGGCCATGGGAAGTACCTCCGATCAGAGGGTCTTGCGTACCAGGGCCCGGACGGGAATGGAGATTGCCAGCGCGAGCAGGGAAAGCGCGCTGGCTGCAACGATCATGCAGGGCAGGCAAGGCTTGCGCAGACTCATGGGTCCCTCCCGTGGGGGAGATTATGGACCCCGCGGGAGGGAGCCCGCAACTGTTTATGGCAAGAATCTTCTACCGTCCGTCTGCGAGGACCGGTTTGATGTCGAGGATGGGGGTGCCATGGATGGCTTCGAGGTTGCGGACTTCGATCCAGCCCGCGCCTGCTGCGGAGACCGTAACGCGATGGAGGCCAACGGGGTTGGGGCGGTCGGGCGAGCGCGTGGAGAAGACGCCGGTGAGGGGGGCATGAGGGTCTGATCGCGGGTGGACCCTGAGGGTGGAGCGTCGGGACTGATGCAGCCAGGTGAGCAGCCACAGGTCGTCGCCTGTCCGGATATCCTCAGCCGCCTGTGCAAATTCGGGCAGAATCTCGACTCGTGCGGCAGGGGCCTGCTCGTGCGACTGCCGGGGAGCGGCGGAGCGGTCCGCAAGGGGTGAGCGCACGTAGCCGATTGGAATGAGCTTCAGGTCGCCTGTCATTGAATACCAGAAGAGAAGATGAGGCGGACTGCGCGTGCGGTGCAGGAATCGGGGATGGAATGGCGGCTTTTTCTGTGTGTTTATGATTGGGCGGTTACTGCCGCAGCTCGACTTCGGTTGCACCCTGACCGCCGAGGTGCGGTGGCGGCTCGGTGATGGTGGCGACGTGCGGGTGGTTGCGGAGGTAGTCGCGCAGGGTGCGGCGCAGGATTCCCATGCCGGTGCCATGCACGATGCGAATGCGCGGAAGGCCGGCGAGGAAGGCGCGATCGACGAAACGCGCGACCTCGTCCTGGGCCTCGTCGGCGGTGCGTCCGATGACGTTGATCTCGGAGCTGATGGTGTCGGGGTCGTCGGCGGTGGAGACGGTGATGCCGCCTCGGCGGCGCGCAGCCTCGAGCGGGGTCACGGGTCTTCCCTTTTCGACGCGGGTGATGTCGTCGAGGGAGACGCGCATCTTCATGGGGCCGACGGAGACCTCGAAGGTCTTCTCGTCGAGGACGCGCTCGATGCGGCCCTCGCGCCCGAGAGATTTGAGGGTGACGAGATCGCCGTTCTCGGGGGCTATGGGGGCGATGGGTGCTGCGGGCTTTGCCGCGCCTGAAGGGCCGCTGGCGGCGGCGTGACTGGCGATGGTGGACTGAAACTCGGTGGAGAACTCGCGGCGGGCGCGGGCCAGTGCAAGTGCGGAGTCGCGCTGGATGCGTTTAGCGGCTGCCTTGTCGCCGATGTTCCTGACAGATTCGCGAAGCTGCACGGAGAAGTTCTCGAGCAGGGCGTTCAGCTTGGCCTCCAGCTCGCGGGTGCGTGCGCGCTGCTCGGCGCGGCCTTCGAGGTCGAGCTGCATGCGGGCACGGGCAAGCTCCTGCTCACGTTGGCGAAGGGCATCGCGCTCGGCTGCTGCGGCTGCGAGTTGATCGTGAAGCTGGTCGAGGAAGGCGGCGATATCGGCGGTCTGGGTGGTGAGCTGCGCTCGGGCAGAGGCAACGATGGCGGGGTCCAGCCCGAGGCGTGCGGCGATGTTGAGGCCCGCAGAGGCTCCGGGAGCGCCGAGCCGAAGCTGGTAGGTGGGGGTTAGGGTCTCCTGGTCGAAGCCTACGGCGGCGTTCAGAACACCGGCGTTGTTGGCCGCGTAGACCTTGAGCGAGGTCAGGTGGGTCGTAATGCAGCACCAGGCGTGAACGCGAAGGAAGTGCTGGGCCACGGCGACCGCGAGCGCGGCGCCCTCTTCGGGGTCGGTTGCTGAGCCCAGCTCATCGAGCAGCACGAGCGAGGTTGCGTCTGCCTCGCGGGAGATGCGGTCGAGGTTGACGACGTGGGCGGAGAAGCTGGAGAGGTTGCGCTCGATGGACTGCGCGTCGCCAATGTCGGCGTAGACGCCGGTGAAGAGCGGGAGCTGCGCCTCGACGGCTGGGACGGGGATGCCGGCCTGGGCCATGAGGGATAGCAGGCCGACAGTCTTGAGGGATACGGTCTTTCCTCCAGTGTTGGGACCGCTGATGATGAGCTGGCGCGCGTCGTCGGCGAGCGCGACGGTGAGGGGGATGGGGTGTGCGGGCTCGGTGCCTGCGGCGCGGGCCTCGGCGATCATGCGGAGTTCGAGCAGAGGGTGGCGGGCGGCGGTGAGAGATAGCGCTGGGGTGGCGTTTTGGCTGGACGGGCTGACCGCAGATCCTTCGACTGCGGCTTCGCCTGCGCTCAGGATGACACCTTTCTGTCGATCGCTCGGTGTGAAGACCGGGCGGACGCAGTTGAGGTCGGCGGCGAAGCGGGCGCGGGCGGCGTGCGATTCGACCTCGGCCAGGATGAGCGCGCCGGCTTCGATGGGGGGAGCCTCCGCCGCGATGGCGCGGGTCATGGCGACAAGGATGCGGTGGATCTCGGACTGCTCTTCTTCGAGCAGGCGCACGAGCTCGTTGTTCTGCTCGATGGTCTCGAGCGGCTCGACAAATACGGTCTGGCCGGAGGAGGAGGAGCCGTGCACAACGCCGGGGACGCGACGCTTGAACTCCGCACGGACGGGGATGACGAAGCGGTCGCCCCGGATCGTGATCAGCTCGTCGCGGGTGCTGCCGTCTTCACTCAGTCGGCGCAGCGAGCGGCGCAGGCTCTCCTCGATGGCGCGATGCTGGCGGTCGATGGCGCGGCGGATGCGGTGCAGCTCGGGTGAGGCGTCGTCGGAGAGCGAGCCGTCGGGTTCGATCTTGCCGGAGAGCTGTTTCAACAGCGGGGCAAGATTGCGTTCGCGGAGAGGAGCGGAAAGTTGCTCCAACGCAGGGCTGGAGGAACGGTTCTGCGTGTCGGGGTTGGGCAGGATGACGCTGATCCACTGGACGATGCGGTCGATGACGGTGACGAGCGCGAGGACCTCGAGGGGTTCAAGCGCCGCGCCCTGGATGCGCGACTTGTCGAGCAGGTCGGCGGGCGCGAAGAGGCCATGGAAGTCGAAGCTGACCCCGGAGGAGAGCAGGGTGCGCATCTCCGCCGTGCGCTGATGCTGCGTCTCGATCCAGGGGAGGTCAGCGGACGGCTCGAGCGCGAGAATCCAGCCGCGGCCCAGCGGCGAGAAGGTGCGGGACGCGAGGTAATCGCGCAGGCGGGGCCACTCGAGCGAGACGGCGCTCGATTCGCGCAGTGGAGACGGAATCTCGGGAATGAAGGCGCGGGGCGGCACCTCTCTATCGTACTTGCGCATGGAACCGCCTGCCGGGCGGCTGCGTAGCATAGAGCAGCCGGAAGCGCGGCAGGCCTGAGGAGGTGCAACGATGGTATGCCAGGCATGTGGAAAAGATGTGGAAGGCGGGGCACGGTTCTGCCCCCACTGCGGCGCGCAGATGACAACGCCGCCTGCTCCGCCGTCGTATACGAACCACGGCGCGATCAACGGATATGGCGTGGCAGTCAGCGGCCCTCGCGTGCAGAGACACCTGCAGACCCTCGGGACCCTGTGGTGCGTGTATGGAGCGTACCGTGTCATCACCGGACTGATCGGCTTCTTCTTTGTACGTGCATTTGCGTGGCACCGCTTCGGGTACGACTGGCCCTTCGGCGCCTGGGGGATGCACCATCACGGCCCGATGTGGCCATGGATGGGGTTCGTGCCCGGGATCATTGGCATCGCCGTGGTCATAGCCGCGCTGGCGCTGTTCGCGGGCCTGAGCCTGCTGAACCGCAAGCCATACGCCAGAGTGCTGGCAATTGTTCTGGCGGTGCTGGCGCTGTTCAAGTTCCCGCTGGGGACGGCGCTGGGAATCTACACGCTGTGGGTACTCGCGCCTGCGGCCTCGGCGCTGGAGTACGAGACGCTGGCAGAGCATACGTGAGGGATCTCTGGGCGGCGGCGGACATCGCGCTAGAGGAAGAAGCCGTCTAAATATGGCAGTAGAGTAAGTTGCGGGCGGGGTGAGTTCGGCGGCCCGGCCCGCATCCATTCCCCACGTGATGAGGGCCCTATGCCGAAGACCTTCCCCAGACTCCTGCTTCTTGCCACTTTGGCGGCGGCTACGACGGCGCTGCAAGCCGACACCTACAACTACTTCATCAGCGCAGGCGCGGCCAATAATGACCCCGCCTACAACTTCAACGCGTCCGGAACCTTCTCCGGGCCCACTGATCCGTACAACAGCGCAGGCCTTGATCTGACCGGCATCACGGGAAGCGCTACCGGCTACGACTTCACGGGAGTCGTGGCTCCGGGGACGGCAAATTCACAGACGCCCACTACGCAGTATGGCTTCACCTTCGACAACGTGGTTTACCCGTCGGAGTCGGCACATGTCGATGATGTGGGGTTGCTGCTGTATCTCAGCAGCCCGATGGGCACCAGCCTGGCGCATGTGTACTACACCGGGATTACGCCGGAGAATCCGGCAGGGTATGTCGTCGATGTGATTGATCCGAATGAGCCGGGCGCCTCGACACCGTTCAGCGTTTCAACCTCTCTGGGTGTGCGCAGGTTCAGCCTGATGCGGGTTGCATCAACCCCGGCGCCTGTTCCGGAGCCGTCGACGGTGGCGATGTTGCTGACGGGAGTGGGCGCCCTTGGTGGCCGATTGGTGGCCGGTCGCAGGTTCCGTAAGGAGAGTTGATCGGCGATTGGTGGCGAGGTCGTGTCAGTAGGGACCGCAGATGCTTCGACTGCGCGGCTTCGCCGCTTCGCTCAGGATGACACCAAGCGGAACTACCTGGCTCAGATAGACCTTAGTAGATTTTGCATCCTGCAAAACCCACCTTAGCCCGCTTTGCGGTCGAAGATGGGGCACCCGGTTTGTTGGGGAGGACACTTCACGGAGTACGGCAGGAATAGACTAGGGGAGATGAACTTTCCTGTTACGCGTATGCGCCGCTTGCGCCGTACGGAGGCGATGCGCTCGCTGGTTCGCGAGACGCATCTTCATCCGGGGGCGCTGATCTATCCGCTCTTTATTTGTCCGGGCGAGGGTGTTCGCAAGCCTATCAGCTCGATGCCGAACGTCTACAACCTTTCGCTGGATGAGGCATTGAAGGAGGCCGAGCGGTGTGCCGAGCTTGGCGTTGGAGGGTTGCTGCTGTTCGGTCTTCCCTCCCAGAAGGACGAGGAGGCGACAGGTGCATGGGCCGATGACGGCATCGTGCAGAACGCTCTGCGGGAGTTCAAGAAGAACCGCAGGCTGGATTCGCTGGTGAAGATGGCCGATGTGTGCCTGTGCGAGTACACCTCGCACGGTCACTGCGGCGTGGTGGTGCGCGATGGCGACCACTACCACGTGGAGAACGACGCCAGCCTTACGCTGCTGGCTAAGACGGCGGCATCGCTGGCACGGGCGGGTGCGGACATCGTGGCTCCAAGTGACATGATGGACGGCCGCGTGGCGGCGATGCGCGAGGCGATGGACCTGGCGGGTCTGGATGATGTGCCGATCCTGAGCTACGCGTCGAAGTTTGCGAGCGCGTTTTATGGGCCGTTTCGTGAGGCTGCGGATTCGACACCGCAGTTTGGCGATCGCAGGAGCTACCAGATGGATGGGGCAAATCTGCGCGAGGCGATGCGCGAGATTGAGCTGGATGTTGCCGAAGGTGCGGACATGCTGCTGATGAAGCCCGCGATGCCGTATCTGGATGTGATCCGAGAGGCGCGGCAGCGGTTTGATCTGCCCATGGGGGCCTACCAGGTTTCGGGCGAGTACTCGATGCTGCATGCGGCGTTCGAGCGCGGATGGCTGGAGCCGCAGCGCGCCATGATGGAGTCGCTGATCTCGTTGCGACGGGCCGGGTCGGACTTTATCGTGACGTATTTTGCAAAGGATGCGGCGCTGGCGCTGGCGTAGGTTTGCGCGTGTCCTAATCTAATTTGCACCCCGCCAATCCGTATTGGTTTGCTGCGTCCTGCAAACCAACCTTCGCGCGCTTCGCGGTCGAAGATGGGGCACCCGGTTGGTGGCTGTTGGAGTGGTTCTAGAATCTCCTGCATGGCGAGAATCGGAATTATCGGTGCAGGTGCGATCGGCGGGGTGGCGGCTTCTCTGTTGCAGTCAACGGGAAGGCATGAACTGGTGCTTTGTCTGCGGCGGAAGCCGCGCGAGATTGTGGTGGAGTCGGACGCGGGCAGCCGCAGGATCGAGGCGGAGATCCTGGTGGAGCCCCAGGGGGCGAAGCCGGTTGACTGGGTGCTGATCGCTACGAAGGCCTACGACGCGGAGGGAGCGGCGAGATGGCTGGATGGTCTGTGCGCCACGGGTGCGCCGGTGGCGGTTCTGCAGAACGGCGTGGAACATCGTGAGCGGTTTGCGCCATACATCGCGAAGGAGAGGATCGTTCCCGTGATCGTGGACTGCCCGGCGGAGCGGAGTTCTTCCGCCGCAGGCGACCGCATTCTGCAGCGCGGCCCGATGAGCCTGAGGGTTCCGGAGTCGGGGCTGGGGCGCGATTTTGTGGAGCTGTTTGCAGGTTCGGACGCGGACGCTGCCGCCGTCGAGGACTGGACGACGGTGGCGTGGAGGAAGCTGTGCTTTAACGCCGTGGGAGCGCTGCCGGCGCTGCTGCTGAAGCCCGCGGGAGTTCTGCGCGAGGAGGCGATCGGCGAGGTTGCGCTGGAGATGCTGCGCGAGTGCATTGCGGTGGGAAGGGCCGAGGGAGCTGAGCTGCCGGATAGCTTTGCCGGGGAAGTTCTGGCGGCGTGTCGCAGGGGGAATCCCGATTCGATCAACTCGCTGCATGCAGATCGGCTGGCGGGGCGACCGATGGAGACCGCGGCGCGTAACGGCGCCATTGTGCGGAAGGGGCGGGAGCATGGGATTCCGACACCGGCCAACGCGATGGCGGTGGCTCTGCTGGAGGAGATGGCGAAGGGGTAAGCGCGCGAAGGGTGGAGCTGGACTGCTGGGGGAGATCCTGCGAAGCCCACCTTAGCCCGCTTCGCGGTCGAAGATGGGGCACCCGGGGTTGGTGGCGGGCCGCCCGCTTTGGCTTATGCGCCTGGGCTTTTGGGTTGCGGCGAGACCGCAGATCCTTCGACTGCGGCTTCGCCTTCGCTCAGGATGACACTTTCGGGTTCGTCAGCCGTTATGGACCGCTAATGCTTCGCTTCTCCATGGACCGATAAGCCGCGGTTCTTTGGGGATCGCTAATGCGGCGGTTCCAGGTGAAGCTATGCGGCACCGCCGAGCAGGGCTGCGGCGGAGAATTGCGGGAGGCCGGACCAGCTGGGCACGTTGAAGGCGGTCTTGGGGTGCTGGGCGAAGGGGTTCTCCTTGTGGTGTTCCCGGAGCGCCTGCTGGATCTCGGGGAGGGCTGCCTGCTGCTGGGCTTGCGAGGTGCGCTCCCAATAAAGACGGAAGCCTTTGCCACAGACGGGGCAGAGGATGTCGGGAGAATCGTTGGTGAGTTTGCAAAGTGCCTGCATAGTGTTTTCCTTGTGTTCCTTTAGTGGGTCGAGTTGCACGTCGCGGCGAGGGAGGGATTCCGTATCTCCGCAGGTTCAGGCGTTCTGGTGTAATCAGGGCCGATCTCTGACGTCGTGCCGGTCTGTCTCTACTGGTATGGGATGCGCTGGGCCGGGGAGAAGTTGGTGCAACGGAACCAAAGCAAATATGCTTAGAAACAGATAACGCTTATGAGTGAACAGAGTATTAAGGTCCAGCTTCCTGATGGTTCCGTGCGCGAGGTACCGCGCGGGACGACACCGTATGAGATTGCGACGAGCATATCGCCACGGTTGGCCGCGGCGGTGGTGGTAGCGCGGATTCGCCCGCTGACTACGGTGACGACGGCTGCAACTACCGGCGATGAGGAGAGTTCGGAGGCTGCCATGTATGGCGGCTCCGAGGCGGGAGAGAGGCTTGTAGACCTGACAGCCCCGCTCAATGAGGATATCGCACTTGAGCTGCTGAAGGAAAATGATGAAGCTTCGCTCAAGGTTGTGCGTCACTCAGCAGCGCACGTGATGGCGACCGCGATCCTGGAGCTGTTTCCGGAGACTAAGCTGGGACATGGGCCGGCGACGGACCAGGGCTTCTTCTACGACGTGTACCGCGAGACTCCTTTTACAGAGGCGGACCTGGCTGCGATCGAGGCAAAGATGGCCGAGGTCGTGGCGCGCGACGAGAAGTTTGTGCGCGAGCATGAGCCGCGGGAGAAAGGCCTCGAAGAGTACAGGCAGCACGGCGATTTCATGAAGGTGCATTTCATCGAGAAGTTCACCAAGCCGGGCGAGGAGATCTCGCTGTATAAGAACGGCGACTTTACGGACTTCTGCCGCGGGCCGCATGTGCCTTCGACAGGTAGAGTGAAGGCCTTCAAGGTGACGAGCGTCGCCGGAGCCTACTGGCTGGGCGATGAGAAGAACCAGCAGCTGCAGCGCGTGTACGGCACCGCGTTCTTTAACGCGAAGGACATGGAACAGCACTTCAAGCGGCTGGAAGAGATCAAGGCGCGCGATCATCGCGTGCTGGGCAAGCAGCTCGACCTGTTCTCGATCCAGGAGGTGGCGGGTGCGGGGCTGATCTTCTGGCATCCAAAGGGCGGCCTGATCCGCAAGACGATGGAAGACTGGATGCGCGATGAATGTATCCGTCGCGGTTACGATATGGTCTTTACCCCGCACATCATGCGGCGCGAGTTGTGGAAGATCTCTGGCCACGAGGGCTTTTACTCGCAAAACATGTATCCGCCGATGGAGCTGGACGACGCGGAGTACCGGTTGAAGCCGATGAACTGCCCCGGCCACATCCTGATCTACAAGAACTCGCCCAGGAGCTATCGCGACCTGCCGCAGCGGTATGCGGAACTGGGCAACGTGTATCGTTACGAGCGCTCGGGAACCATGCATGGGCTGTTGCGTGTGCGTGGGTTTACGCAGGACGATGCGCACATCTTCTGCACGCCGGAGCAGATTGAGAGCGAGATTGCGGCGTGCGTGGAATTTGCCGACGAGGTGCTGAAGGCGTTCGGTTTTGCGGAGTTCAAGGTGGAGCTTTCGACGTGGGACCCGAAGGACCAGAAGAGCTATGTGGGTTCGGCCGAGCATTGGGAGACGGCGGTGTCGTCACTCAAGAAGATGCTGGACGCGAAGGCAATTCCGTATCGCGAGATACCGGGCGAGGCGGCGTTCTACGGGCCGAAGATTGATATCAAGCTGGTGGATGTACTGGGACGCCTGTGGCAGTTGTCGACGGTGCAGTTCGACTTCAACCTGCCGCAGCGGTTTGAGCTGGAGTACACGGGCGAGGATGGCGAGAAGCATCGTCCGGTGATGGTGCATCGCGCGCTGTTCGGTTCGGTCGAGCGATTCTTTGGCGTACTGATCGAGCACTACGCCGGCGCGTTTCCGATGTGGCTGGCTCCGGTGCAGATTGGCATTGTGCCGATCAGCGAAAAGCACCTGGAGTATGCGGCGGCGGTGAAGGCGAAGCTCGAGGCCGCGGGGCTGCGGGTGGAACTGGATTCGCGCAATGAGAAGATGAATGCGAAGATTCGCGAGTTCACGATGCAGAAGGTTCCATTTGTTTTGGTGATGGGGGACAAGGAAGCGGCTGCAGATGCTGTTAGTGTGCGCACGAGGGGCAAGGGCGATGAGGGATCGGCGCCGCTGGCGGAGTTTATCGAGCGCGCACAGGGACTGGTGGCCTCACGGGCTACGACGTTGTAACGTTTTCTGCAGATTTGAGGGGCGCCTGCGGGCGCCTCTTTTCCGTTGCGGTGTGGTTGTTATGTTTTAGAGCAGTTCCTGCGCTCGCAGCACCGCCGCAACGGCTTCCTCCGGGGTTGCTCCTACTCCGCTCAGGTGGCCCATCTTCCTGCCCTTGCGCGGACGATGTTTTTCGTAGAGGTGCAGGCGAACCCCAGGCACGGAGAGTGCGCGGTCAAAGTGCGGCTCGCGGGGGGAGCCATCGTCGTTCAGCCAGACGTCGCCCAGCAGGTTGGCGATGGCGCAGGGCTGCACGATATCGACCTCTCCGAGGGGGAGATCGCAGACGGCGCGGACAAGCTGCTCGAATTGGCTCGTCACGCAGGCGCGTTCGCTCGAGTGATAGCTGTTGTGCGGGCGCGGGGCGAGCTCGTTGACGAGCACCTGGCCAGCGGTGGTGACGAACATCTCTACGGCGAGGATACCCTCGAGCTGCAAGGTGTCGGCGATGCTCTCGGCCAGCCTGCTTGCTTCGGCGGCCATGGTCTTGGTCAGCGGCGCGGGCATCACGCTCCACGCCAGTATCTGGTTCTCGTGGTAGTTCCAGGCGGCGGGGTAGACCTTTACTTCGCCCGAAGGCGTGCGGGCGACGAGCACGGAGATCTCGCGTTTGAGCTCGATGGCTTTCTCGACGATTCCCGGTCCCTGTCCAAGTGCCTCCCAGGCTCCGCGCAGCTCTTCTTCAGGGTCTGCGCCCTCGCGGAAGCCGACCTTGCCTTGTCCGCGGCCGTCGTAGCCTCCGGTAGCGCTCTTGCAGAAGCAGCGTCCGCCTAGCTGGCCAATGGCGTCGCGAAGCTGGTCGATGGAGCTGACGGCGCGGTACTCGCCTACGGGAAAGCCGTTACGGCTGAGCCAGTTCTTCTGCTCGACGCGGTCCTGGATGACGGCCAGCGTGGCTCGGCTGGGGCGTACCGGCGCATGATTGACGGCGGCGTCCATGCTGGCCAGCGAGATCTGCTCGATCTCGAGCGTGACCACGTCGCATCCGCGGGCAAGGTTGGCGGCCTCGCGGGCGTCGTCCCATCCGGCCTCGATGCAGCCGTCGACGACGAAACGTGCCGGGCAGGCAGGATCAGGGTCGAGCACCTGGATGCGATAGCCCATGGCGCGAGCTGCCATGGCGGTCATGCGGCCAAGCTGGCCGCCGCCGAAGAAGCCGATGGTGGATCCGGGAAGAATTGGATTCGCGGTGGATGTTCTGCTCAAGCCTTGACCTCGATCTCTTCGCCTACTGTCTGGCCGAGCACCTCGTCGCGTCGCGCGGCACGCCATGCCATCAGCTTTTCGCGGAGGTCAGCGTCGGTGGTGGCAAGGATCTGTGCGGCCAGGATGCCCGCATTGGCTGCGCCGGGAGCGCCGATGGCCAGCGTTCCCACGGGAACGCCCTTGGGCATCTGCACGATGCTCAGCAGGGAATCCATACCCTGCAGCATCGTCGCGGGAATGGGCACGCCGAGCACGGGTACGACCGTCTTGGCGGCGACCATGCCGGGCAGATGTGCCGCTCCGCCTGCGCCGGCGATGATGACGCGCAGGCCGCGCGAGGCGGCGGTAGAGGCGTATTCGAAGAGGAGATCGGGAGTGCGATGGGCCGAAACCACACGGACCTCGTATGGCACGCCGAACTCGGCGAGCATCTCGGCGGCGCCACGCATCACCGCATAATCATTGCGGCTTCCCATGATGATTCCGACCAGCGGTGAGGCGTCCATGGCCCGATTATACGGTCTTGGCGGCGTGGTTCAGGGCGTTGTGGCCTGTCGTTCGAAGCCCTGGGCGGCGCTGTGAACTTCTGCAAGGCAAGACCGCAGATTCTTCGACTGCTGCAAAATCCACCTTAGCCCGCTGCGCGGTCGAAGATGGGGCACCCGGATTGGTGCCGATGGCGTACAGGGCGGAACCGCAGATCCTTCGACTGCGCTGCGCTTCGCTCAGGATGACAGCTTCTATAGAGAGGCGCTCTTACTTCTTTTTTCGTGCGCGCTTCGGCTTCTCTTCATCTGTCTGAGATGTTTCGCGCCACCTGCGCGTCGGGTCGTCGTCGGGATCGGGCGTCTCCTGGGGCGGTCGCTGATCTTCGGGGACATGGCGTAGATTGACCCTGATCCTCGTCCAGGTGGAGGAGCTTCCCCGCATGGAGTCGACCAGCACATCATCGAGGGCCAGCAGCTTTGCGGCCTCCGGGTAGCGCACCTTCCAGCGCTCCAGGCCGTCGAGGGCCGCCTGCTTGTCAGGCGAGTTGGCGATGACGAGCAGCGGCATCTTCGACTGCCGTCTGCCGGAGGCCCTGGTCTTTGGACCATCTTCGCCATCTTCCTGTTCAGGAGCGGCCTTCTTTGCCCGCGATGGAGCCTTTGCCCGGGACGGAGCCACGCGCTTGCCTTCGCCCTCCATCTTGCGGAAGTGCGGCGGCCACGGAGCATCGCCCAGGCCCTCGGCTTCGTCGCGTGCGGCCATCTCCAGCAGGGCTTCGAGCGAACCTGCAACGCCGTCCATCGCGGCGTGGGGGTTACCCTTGGCAGCGAAGCGCTCGGGTACGGTGAGGATCGTAAATTCTTCCGGGTTGCACTGCATCACCTCGTCCCAGGCGAGCGGAGTCGAGACACGCGCATCCGGCAGCGGACGCACGGAGTAAGCCGCGGCAGTGGTGCGGTCCTTGGCGTTCTGGTTGTAGTCCAGAAAGACGCCGTGCCGTTCTTCCTTCCACCACTTCGAGCTTGCCAGTTGCGGCACACGGCGCTCGACGGCGCGAGACAGGGCGATCGCAGCTCGCCGCACCTCGGTAAACGTCCAGCGCGGCTTGATGCGCACATTGACGTGCATGCCGCGGGAGCCGCTGGTCTTGGGCCAGCCGACCAGACCGACCTCTTCGAGCAGCGCCTTCACCTCCATGGCGACGCGTCGTACGTCGTCCCACGCCACGCCGGGGATGGGGTCAAGGTCGATGCGCAGCTCGTCGGGATGCTCAAGATCGGCCGTGCGGACCGGATGCGGATGCAGCTCCATGCAGCCGAGGTTCACGATCCAGGCCAGCCCGGCGGTGTCGTCGACGACGATCTCCTCGGCGGTCCTGCCTGAGGGGAACGAGAGCGTCACGGTCCGCATCCACTCGGGCCGGTCGGCGGGTGCGCGCTTCTGGTAGAACGGCTCGGCCTCGGCTCCATTGACGAATCGCTTCAGCACGATGGGCCGATCGCGGATGCCCTCGAGGGCTCCGGGAGCCACGCTCAGGTAGTAGCGCACCAGGTCGAGCTTGGTGACGCGAACCTGTCGGGAGAAGTAGAGCTTCGACGGATGGGTGACGCGCACCTCATGTCCGTCGAGCGAAAGTATCTCGGCTGCCTCGTCTGCGCTCACCCGGCCAGCGTACAACGAAACTGGCCTTTGGCGCGCAGGAGGTTTGTTGTTTGTGACCAGGCCGGGAGAAAGTCGCGGCGGGCTGTATCGTCAGGTCGCGATCAGCGCAGTCGAAGGAACCTGCTGCTGTCTGAGAAAGTAGTTCCGGGGGATCAGCCCACATGTGCTGCTTGCGCCAGAGGCCGATTCAGCTCCGTTCGCCACTCAGCCTTATCGCTGCTCGCCTGCGGCCCCACGAGGTACCGCTCCCACAGATCGTCGCGCGTCTTCAGGTTCTGCGAATCGATCCATTGATGCAGCTCGCCCCAACCGCTCCCCAGGCCCTCATAGCCACCGCTATAGATGGTCTGCACCACGCGCGCTGCCTCCAGCTCTCCGGCTTCCACACGGCCTTCGGGCGTGACATCGCTCTCTACGGGAAAACAGATGCGGAAGTCGAAGCTCTCGTCAGGACGCCGGAAGTGATGGGTGAACCAGGGGCCGGACGGGGCAATCTTCTGCTGCTTCAGGACGCGGCCCAACTCCTCCAGGCCTTTATGCATGGCATGGACGATCTCCTCCCGCGGCGTCTTCACCCGGATGAACGCGATCTTCTGCTGCGGGGAGTCAACTATGTGGGGTGTGCTGATCACATCGAGAAACCTCCATCCCTCTGCTTCGGTCACCAAAGCAAAGAGCGCGCCCGGCAAAGGCGCGCTCATCCAATCTCGGCCTCGACCGGCTCAGATCCTCATCGGCATCAGGATGTAACGATACCGCACGTCCTCGTTGCCGTCCTCGGGACGCATCTGTCCGGCGGACTGCGCATCCTTGAACTCCAGCCTGACCTCGCCTGTATTTCCAATCGCCTTGAGGAAGTCCAAGAGGTACTGGCTGTTGAACCCGACCATCAGGGGGTCGTAGTTGTACGGCGTCTCGATGGAGTCCTCCGATTCGCCTGCTTCGGTCGAAGACGACGAAAGCTTCAGCTCGTTCTGCTCCAACCGCATCTTGATGGCGCCCGAGCGCTCATCGGCGAACTGCGCCACGCGCTGGATGGAAGCCATCAGGTCCTCTGACCGCACGATCACAAACTTGTTGTTGTCCCGCGGCAGCACGGCTTCGTAGTTGGGGAACTGGCCTGTCAGCTTGCGGCTGGTCAGCACGCGTCCGCCTACACGGAAGAACAGCGTCTGCTCGTCATCGGCAAACTCGATGGACTCCGCATCGGTGTTCGACAACAGGCCCGACAACTCGCCCAGAGCCTTGCGCGGAATCAGGGTCTTCTTCTCTCCCTGCACGCCCTCAAGCTGCTCGTTCAGCTTTTCGATGTGGGCCAGTCGATGTCCGTCGGTGGCCACCATCGCCATCGACTCCGCCTTCAGCACCAGCAGGGCTCCGTTGAGCGTGTAGCGCGACTCCTCGTTCGAGATCGCGAAGATGGTCTTCGAGATCATGTTCTTCAGTCCCGCCACCGGCAGCCTGACGGCGCCCGCAGCCGGGAACTCCGGGACCTGCGGGAAGTTCACGCGCGCCATGCCTACCATCTTCGTGTTGGAGCGGCCGGCGCGAATCTGCACCCAGTGGTTGTCCATCAGCTTGATGGAGATATCGCCCTCGGGCAGCAGCTTGATGTAGTCGTACAGCTTGCGGGCAGGAATCGTGCACGCTCCCGGCTTCTTCACCCGCGCCGAGCAGCTGGTCTTCATGCTCTGGTCGAGGTCCGTCGCCGTAATCGTCAGACGATCGCCGCCCTCGCCTTGCGTAGCCTCAAACAGAAAGTTCGAAAGGATCGGAATCGTCATCTTGCGCTCGACGACCGACTGCGCCGCCGTCAGCTCACGCAGAAGCTCCGCGCGGGAGACAGTGATCTCGAGGTTGCCCGTTGGGGCTGCGTTTGCCGTCATCTCCGAATCCTGCGTAGCCGTAGTCACAGTGTTCTCTCCCGTCGCACTCAACGTTGCGTCCCATCCCCGTCTGGATGTATCGCTTCTGGCCAAACTGTACAACGAATCCAGCCGGACACGCTACGCATCTTCGCTTCACTCGGCGCGACAGCTTGATTCTAGGGCGGACCGCCTGCCCGGCGCGACCTAATTCTTTGTGGGAAACACCGCCCGTGTGTGGCAATATCGCTACCCCGCCACGGACCCTTCCCGGACCGGCAAGGCTGCTGCGCGAGGGACGGCTTTTAAGAGAGAAAGAGTTTTAAAGACGTAATGCTCGTAGCCGTAACCGTTCACGCTGGAAAAGTGGATAACAATACCATCGCACCTATAATCAGATAGTTACGATTAGGTCTAGTTTTAGAAAACTCGTCCGCCGAATTTGCAAGAACAGGACAAACGGGTGAGAACTCTCAGGATGGTTCCGGTTTATCCGTTTTCTTAACAGCCTGCCCCTGCACTCTCTTGAGAAGACCTTGTGCCGATCGTGGGAATATCGTGCAAAATCAATCTATTCAGCAGCTTGCTGCGACTGTTTTTCCCACATCTTCTAGAGACCACGGAGGATAACCCGTCTGAAACTCAGGAGGGCGCATTGATGAACATAGCCATCTTCGGGGCCAACGGAGGCACCGGACGTCTTCTCACCAGCCACTCGCTCGACGCTGGTCATACCGTAACCGCGCTGGTTCGTAACCCCGCGGCCTTCCCGTTTCGTGATCGCGTCCGCATCGTCCAGGGGAGCGCCTTCGATCCCGCTGCCGTCGCCAGCACGGTTCAGGGTGCCGATGCCGTCTTCTCGGCTCTCGGAGCCCACTCGCCCTTCCGCAACGAGAACGTCCTGCCCCGCGCCGTCCCGCTGATTGTTCTGGCCATGCAGCAGGCCGGCGTCCGGCGCATCATCGCCCTGGGCTCTGCCGGCGCCCTGCCCGGCGCGCTGGACAAGGAGCCCGTTTGGCGGCGTTGGATTGTTCAGAAGATCGTCTACCGTTACCTGCTGAAGTGGCCGATCCACGAGCAGATCGAGCAGTACCGCATTCTCTCGTCGAGCCCCCTTGACTGGACCATGGTGCTTCCGCCGGTCCTCACCAACGGTGCTGAACGCGGCCGCTATCGTATCGACGGTGAGGCCCTGCCGCCCGGAGGCAACAGCATCTCGCGCGCCGACGTTGCCAGGTTCATGTTTCGGCAGCTGGACGACCCAAAGTGGCACCGTCGCGCCGTCTACATCAGCAACTGACATTCAGCTGGGCCAGGGGGGCGCTAGTGGATGACCTTCGGCTCGTCCGGCGAGATCCCCTTGCAGTCCGGACCCTCGTAGGTGCTGTCGATCGTCATGTCCATGAGGATCGGCTGCGGACGCTGCGCCGAGGTCACCTCCATGTGGACCGTCCCATGCACCTTCTCTGAGCTGAGGAAGTTCATCTGCATGTGACCCTTGGTGCTTCCTCCGCGGGCCGTCGTGCACTCTATATCGCCTGACATGCCGCTCGAGTCCACCTTCATGTTGCTATAGCTACAGTTCTCGCGCTCCTGCGGCCTGGCGAGCATCTCCTTCCACTTCGCGGGCGTAAGGCACGACTCCATCTCGGTGGTGGTGGGCTCTGCGCCGGGGACGGGCCTGCCCATCGCCTTCAGTCTGGCCACCACGTTCGGCGGAAGCTCGAGCCCCGTCATGGTCGAGACCGCCTTGCCATGCCACAGTCCCATCTTGATGGGAGCAGACTGCGCAAAGGCAGTCCCCGCAAAAGCCATTGTCGTCGCCAGCACGTAGACCGACGTCTTCATAGCACCCCCTTGGCAACAACCATCCGGGCCCTTAAAGCATGGCAAGTATGCTCCTACAGCGAGAGGGAGAGAAATAGAAAAAGACGAGCAGATAGGCTCGCCTTTTTGCTGCGATAGAGCTAAGGTTTGGTAGCCAGCACCAGCGGCGATGGCCCCGGTGCCTCCAGCAATCGCATATCCTTGAAGCCTGCTTCCTTCAGCCAGCCGCTGATCTCCTCGAACGAGAACGTATCCCCCTCGTCCGTATTGACCAGCATGTTGGCCGCGAACATCAGGGAGCCCACCGGCCCCGTCCTGTCCTCGTTCACCAGGAACTCGGCGATCGCGATGATGCCTCCGGGCGCCAGAGCGTCGAAGGTCTTGCGCAGCAGCGCACGGCTCTTCGTTTCGCCCTCGCTATGCAGAATATGGCCAAGGGTAGCGACGTCATAGCCCTGGCCGAAGTCCGCCGAATTCAGGTCGCCCGCGATGAAGTTGAACCGTCCCGTCAATCCAAAGCGCTCGACGGACGACCGCGTCGCCGGCAGGACGCCCTCCCAGTCGACATCGGTCACGGTGACGTTCTTCGCGCTCTGCGCCAGCGCGATTCCCCAGACGCCCGAGCCTGCGGCGAGGTCCAGAACCCGCACCGGCCGCTCACGCTTTTCGAGTTCCAGATGCTTGGCCAGCACCGTCGCCGATGGATAGCTCATGGGGAAGATGTCCATCACGAAGTTCTGGAAGAATGCGCTGCCGTCGCCCTCCTGATTGACCGCAGCCGTGGGCTTGCCCGTCTGGACGATCTCGTTCAGCTTCAGCCACCGCGGGATCAGATGTCCGCTTGTATGCTTCAGGAGGCCGCCCTGGAAGCTCGGCTTGGTGCTCACGAGGAAGGCTTCGCTCTCCGGCGTCAACCTGTAGCGGTCGCCATCCTTGTCCAGGAACTTGAGCCCGACCAGCACATTCATCACTGCGCGCAGGCCGCGTTCGGACGCACCCGTTGCCGCCGCCGTCTCCTTCAACGTCTTCGGTCCCTCATCCAGAACATCGAAGACGCGATGACGAATCGCCGACTCCAGCACCATCGTTGGCACATAGCTCCAGGCAAACTGCATAATCCGTTCCGGCGTAACCGCAACCTCAGACATAGTCGTTCCTCTTTCACGTACAGATTTTTATGGTGTGCAATGCCGAACCGGAATTTTATCGCAGACGATTTAACCGCTGTGCGCACTTCTTAACCGCCGTGCGTACTTTGCGGCGTAAACTGACACCGCACCCCGACCGAGAGGAACACCCGATGCTCTTCCGCTCCAGCTTTCTGGCGCTTCTTCTACTCGCCGCGTTGCGTTTGCCAGCGCAGCAGGCCGCATCGTCCATGCAACAGGTCGCATCGTCCGCACAACAGCAAGGCTCCGTCGAGCAGACGGCAGAGGAACAGGTTCGCGCCGTCGTCATCCTCGCGCGCCACGGCGTCCGCACCCCCATCGAAAGCGAGACGCGCTCGGGAGTCTTCAACGCGCAGCCCTGGCCCGCATGGCCCACCGAGCCCGGCCTCCTTACGCCTCACGGCATCGAAGCCTTGAAACGTATGGGAGAGTTCTACCGGCAGCGCTACGCCACCCTGCTCGAAGGCTGCAGCAGCGTCCGGGTCGAATCCACCAATGTTCCCCGGACCATCGCGTCCGCCAAGGCTGTTCTGTCGGTCATCGCGCCTTCATGCAACGTCGAGATCGCCCCTGACCTGGCGGCCGATCCGCCCGGCATCGACAAGGCAAAGCTGGCCGCCGCCATCAGCGGCCGCATGGCCGCGCAGCCCCAGTGGTTCACCAACTCCTTCGCGCGACCACTCGCCGGAATGCACGATGTTTTGACCAGCTGCACGGGCTGTAAAGCCGTTCCCGACTTCCGCACCATGATGCTCGCCACGAGCACGCAGGCGCCCGGCATGATACAGCCTGGAGCATCTTCCACCAGCCACGCCGTGGTTCCGCGCGACCCGGCCAGAGAGAACGCCGTGGCCCTGGGGGCCGACTTCGCCGAAAATTTCCTGCTCCAGTACACCGAGGGCCTGGCGATGAATCAGGTCGGCTGGGGCCGCGTCTCCCGCGCAAAGCTCGATGAGTTGATGGAGATGAACACCCGCTACCACGACTTCATTCTGCGCACGCCCTACTACGCACGCGAGGCTGCCGGCCCGCTGGCGCAGAAGATCAGCAGCTATCTGCGCGATGCTGCTAAAGATGATGCGGCATCGCATCTGCTTTACCTCTCCGCGCACGATGCCAACATTACATGGCTCGGCGGCCTGCTGCGCATCGACTGGATCGTACGCGACGAGACGATCAACGCCACACCGCCGGGATCAGCTCTTGTCTTTGAACTGGTGCATAACCGGCAGACACAGACTGACACCGTCCGCGCCTTCTTCATCGCCCAGACTCTTAACCAGATTCGCAACCTGACGCCACTTACAGGCGAAGAAGAGCCGTCCATCGCCCCCATCTTTGTTCCTGGCTGCAGTGGTCCGGGGCCGGAGTACGCCTGCACGTTGGAGGATTTCGCACAGGTCGTGAAAGAGGCTGCGCACGCCCGTTAGAGCGGTCCCGTGGCTGAAATCGATTCAGCGCTTCATCTCATGGAGTCTGGAGAGGACTCCTGTCACAACCTGGTCGCAGCGTAATCCCATAAATGGGAAGGCGGCCTTTCCCTGGGCGCCTACCCTCGTGTAGAGGAGGTCGCGCATCATTGCCCGTCCGCGATGCAGACGGGTCTTTACGTTCTCTTCGGTAAGTTCCAGCGCGGCCGCTGTCTCCGCTGTGCTCAGTTCTTCGATGTCGCGGAGCATGATGACGCTGCGGTACTGGCCCGGGAGTTCCAGTACCGCTTCTTCCAAAAGCTGGCCAAGCTCGGCCACCGATGCCCTCTGCTCCGGGTCGAGCGATGGTTCCGTCACCTTCATGGACTGTTCCTCATCAACATCAAACTCCGCAATCTGCTGATCGCGCTTCCTCAACTTCAGCCGGTACAGGGCCTGATTGACGGCGATACGCGTCAGCCAGGTTGAAAACGCCGCATGCCCTGCGAACTGATCCAAATGCTGATAGGCCCGCACGTAGGCATCCTGAATGACGTCCTCAGCCTCTGCGGCGTCCCGCAAGATGGACAACGCAACCCGGTAGAGCCGCTGGTTATAGCGGCGCATGATGATCTCGTAGAGAGCTGTATTGCCAGCCAGGACCTGATCGATGACCTGCTGGTCGGTCCAACCCTCGGAAGTTGCCCTTTCCAGGCTTACCGTCGTTTCCATGACTTCTTATCCATAAAGAGTGCGGTTGCGGGAAAAGGTTACATGCCGGGGCTTCTTATTCGAGGTGGCAACGATGATCGGGAATCGTGTAACCAATCGCCGGCTGGCCACTCTGTTCAGCAGAGGCATAAACCATGACGAACCTCGCAAGCAGCTCCCGCAACCCGCTCGACCTGGCCTGGTGGACCCTGAAGATCGGGCTTGGAGCAGGACCCATCATTACCGGAATCGATAAATACTTTAATAAACTCACTGACTGGAGCATGTACCTCAGCCCGCTCGCAACGCGCATTGTTCCCGTCAGCCCCACGTTGTTTATGCGAACCGTCGGCGTCGTCGAGATCATCGCCGGAATTCTCGTGCTGAGCCGATGGACGCGTTTAGGAAGCTACCTTGTCATGGCGTGGCTGGTTGCGATTGCCGTGAATCTTGTGGCAGCCGGGAGCTTCTATGACCTGGCGATGCGCGACATGGAGATTGCAATCGGCGCATTCGCGCTCGCACAGATCTCCCGACTGCGCGACCATTATGAGCACCCGGTATTTCCTTCGACAGCGGAGGCGGCGTCCTCTTCCCTCGCTGCCCGGTAAACCTCGCATCACTCACCTTGATCTGGAGGAACTTCATGAAAAGACTAACTTCCCTCATGGCACTTGCTGTTCTCTGTGCAGCGCCCGCCTTCGCCTCCGCCGAAAGCTACAAGAACGCGCCGGTCGTGGACGTCAACTGCTCGAAGAAAGTTGCTGCCAGCCCTGATTCGCATACGCGGGAATGCGCGCTGAAGTGTACGGGCAGCGGATTCGGCATTGTTACCCAGGACCAGCACTTCCTGAAATTCGATGCCGCCGGAAATAAGAAGATCACCGAAGAGCTGAAGTCCTCCAAGAAGAAGGACCATCTCCGGGTCGATGTCGAGGGCACGGTGAAGGGCGACACCCTGGAGGTGTCGTCGGTCAAACTGCTCTGAGAAGAGCCGACGCCGGGAGCCGCGGGGCCCAGTCCCACTACGGGATGCGCGCCGCGTGGTCTCCCGGTTTTGCGGGCACATCAACGCTGCCGGTCCTCAGCGATACCGCATGCTTGGCTGTCTCCGGGCTGGGCTACTGCGCTGGAGAGTCGGTGGAAGGGGCCGGCTGGCGATTCCGGCTCGCCGGTTTCTCGTGGCTCACCTGGCTTCCCTGAGCCGCGCGACATACAAAGCTGCCTGCATCCGTCAGCGGGCCCTTTCCCGTGTAGACGGCTCTCTGCGGATACGGGCAGAGTGGACGGGTGCGATCGACCATCCCGTTGGTGCTGTGCGACGCTACGATCTGCGCAGGCGCCACACCCTCTTCTACCCAGCGCTCGATTGCGGTCACCGCGTCGAAGACATTCGGTCCTGGACCGCCCCCGCAGTGTTGCATGCCGGGCACCAGGAACAGGCGCGCGAAATCGCTGGTATTCTCCCCGGTGGCCTGCTCCACTGCCTTGTAATAGTTGATCGTGTTCAGGGGCGAGATGTCCGGATCGGACAGACCGTGATACAGAATCAGCCTGGCGCCGCGTCGCTGAAACGGTCGCAGGTTGGTCTCAATGGCATCGAGCGCGGGCGCCACGCGTTCGAGCGCAGCCTTGTCGCGATCGTAGTCAAAGGTCATCGTGCTGTAGTTGGGGTCGCCCATGACCATAAAGCGGAAGAACCCGTCTGCAGCGCGCCAGTGCGTCGATTTGAAGGGTGCAGAGCCTGTCACCCAGCTCTGCCATCCACCCGATCCCGCCTCTCCCCCCGGCAGCAACCCTGGAAAGATCTGCTGTCCTTCCTCGTCCTTCGCACCGGCCCAGATATCCTTCACCGCCTGGACCTGCTTCGGTGTGAAGCATGTTCCGGGATCTTCGCCATCCTTGCAGGCAAGCACCTCGGGGTCGAATCGGCAGCTGAAGGGATCGTCCAGAACGCCATCGGGGATGCCGTCCTTCGCGTCGCAGGCGCGGTTTACGGCATCGGCCAGCAGCTTCACCTTCGCGGGTTGAATGTAGCTCTCCGGATCTTTGAGGGTGCTCTGCGCGTAGTGCAGATGCGCGCCCGCATACAGGTGCGTCCAGTTATATGCCGGGTCCCCTGCAACGATGCCGTCAAAGTCAGCCGGATAGCGCTGCGCCTCCATCAGGCCCTGACCGCCGCCCTTGGAGCAACCAACGTAGTACGCATGGTCTGCCGGTTTGCCGTAGAACTGGCGAACCACCTGCTTTCCGTTGGCGGTGGCTTCGTGCAGCGCACGATGTCCGAAGTCTTCGACGAGATCGGGGCGATTCAAGGACCAGCTTGCATCGAAGCCGTCTCCCGGCCGATTCATATGCCCGGTGTTGGTGCTGGCAGCCGCGTTGCCGCGCCGCAGGGCGGTCCCCATGGCGCTGTAACTGATCACCCCGGCCATTCCGCCATTGCCGACGACTTCAAAGCGTCCCGTCCACTTCTGCAGCGGCATCCAGACCTCGAAGTGATTGGAAGGGAGGGTGACACCGGTGACGCGACAGAACGCAGGCAGCCTGCGGATGGGATACGGCGAGCCTGGGATATTGAAGATGCCGCTGTCGATCACCACGGCGGAGTCGATCGTGGTGTCTTTCAGGTGCAGCGACGTCAGTTTGGAGCACTGCTCTTCTGGCTGGCCGAGGACGTTGCCTGAGCAGGCAAACAGACCAAGGGCAAGCACTGCCCCCATTCCTCCGCGCCTCCAGAACCGGGTTCCGCAACGCACGTTCATCGTCCTCCCGTGGGTGTGGAACCGATTGTAGCTTCTCTGCGCCTAACCCAGACGCATTCGCGCGCCTTAGGCGACGCTGTCTTGTGCACGGGGGTACCGGCCTGAGGCGACGGCTCCGTGCAACGGCAGCTCAATTTCATGGACGATCCCTGGTCGTGAGGTTCCTCGCCCCATACGCGAATGGGCCAATCCGATATCTGTGGCCGTAACATCGTAGAGACCGCATTCTTCTCCGAGAGGCCATCATGCCGAAACGATCCGCAGGCCTGCTGATGTATCGACACCGTGATATGCACCTCGAGGTCTTTCTGGTGCACCCTGGCGGGCCTTTCTGGGCGAAGAAGGACCTGGGCGTCTGGACCATACCCAAGGGCGAGTACACGGACGATGAAGAGCCTTTGGCCGCGGCCATCCGTGAGTTCCGCGAAGAGACCGGCTTCACTGCCGAGGGCGACTTCCTCCCGCTCGGCGAGATTCGCCAGGCCGGTGGCAAGCTTGTTGCGGCATGGGCGCTGGAAGGAGACTGCGATCCCTCAGCACTGGTCAGCAATTCGTTCGAGATGGAGTGGCCTCCGCGCTCCGGCCGTCTGGCAGCCTTCCCGGAGGTCGATCGCGGCGCATGGTTCTCGCTTGCCGAGGCCCGCACCCACATGCTCGCCAGCCAGATACCCGTGCTTGATCGGCTCAGCGAGCGTGTCCACAATCAGCACGGCCGCTGCGCACAACAGGACGACTGCCGCGCACTGGAGTCCCGGTGAAGATGCGGCTCTTCGTGGGAATCGCACTCGACACATCGGTCACCGATGCGCTCAAGCGCATGACCGCAGCTCTGCGCCAAGCCGAGGATGGCCTGCGATGGTCCAGCCCAGAAGCCTGGCACATCACCCTGCAGTTTCTGGGCGCAACGGAACAGGACTGCTACGAGTGCCTGCTTGCGCGCCTTCGGGAGATCCACCGTCCGCCACTCGTCCTTCATCTCGGCGTTCCTGACGTCTTTGAGCGCGCGGGCGTCTTTCACATTGGCGTACTTCCTTCTCAGGAACTCACCGCGCTCGAGCGCCACGTCGTTGCCGCCACGGCCCTTTGCGGCATTGCTCCGGAAGACCGTCCCTACCATCCCCATATCACGCTGGCACGCAGCAAGGGCCGGGATGGACGGCACGGGCTGCATGCCCTGGCCGCACGCAAACACTCTCCGTATCGGTTGCCGTCTTTTACTGCAGACGAGTTTCTCCTCTACCAGAGCATCCCTACTCGCGACGGCTCACGATACGAGATTCGCGAGAGGTTTCCACTCCAACAGGCAGTCGGGTAGATCTCTGAGGGCGCACGCGAGAAGGCCCGGCAAACTTCGCCGGGCCCTCACCGCACGGTTCAAATTTCTTCCGCAGAAGTAGTCCTACGCTGCTGTTGCGTCGCGCATTGCCTTCACGCGATCGTGCGAAGCCTGTATATGCGTCTGCTGCCGGCGCAAGATACTGACCACGTTTGTCGGCACATCGTTCATCTTCAGGGCCTCTTCATAGGCCTTCTTGGCGGCGTCCTCACCCTGCTCCGCCGTTTCGAGCAGGGTGTGGTCGCTTCCACCCATTTTCGCTTTCAACTCGCCCCAGGCGCGATGCATCGTTCCCGAGACGGTCGTGCCCTCTGAAACCCGTTCGCCGGTAGTCGAACTCAGTGCCGACTCCAACTCCGACGCAAACCTTCCGCGCGTAGCAGACTCTTCCATAAAGAACGATCTTGCCGACGGGTCCTTCAATTCTTCTCCAAGAGAACGAAATCCCTTCTCTCCGTCGTGAAGAACTTCGATCACCGTCTTGAGTGCGCTATTCTCGAAAGCCATAATTCACCTCTCTTTGTTCTCTGATGGGTGCGTGGGACTTACGGTTGTGTCAAGAAAGGGTTGTCCGGGAGTGCGTCGACAACCGCATCATTGCTGAAGATTTGCGCATTCGTACGATGTTCGTGAATTCGCTGGCCTTATGGAAAAGAGTGGCCTGGCCGACAAGAGGCCACTCTCGTAACTGCGTAGTTCTTCTCAACGGCTGCGGGAGCTCTTTGCCGACTTCTTTGTCGATTTTTTTGCAGCGCTCTTCGTCGCGCTTCGGCCGCGACCCGAAGAGGGCTCTCCCTCCTCTTCCGGTTCGTCTTCTTCTTCTTCCTCTTCTCCTTCGCTTGCGGCCTCCTCCAGCAACGGCTCGGCCTGCTCCTGCACCTTGCTTGCGGCTTCTTCTTCTTCATTCAGGTTCTCGGTCAGCAGCTCCACGATGTCATCGTGGCCCAGGGCCTCTGCAATCGCGATGGCGGCCGTATATCCGGCTATCTCGTAGTGCTCTACTCTGAGTGCAGCGCCGGCGATGCAGACGTCCTTGGTTGCGCCCTCTTCCTCGTTCTCCAGCTGTTCCTTTCCCTCTTCCACCAGCCCCTGCATCCCTTTACAGACCTTGCCTGTCGGCTTTTGTCCGAGCATCTCGAAGATCTGCTTCAGCCGGTCTACCTGTCCGCGGGTCTCTTCCAGATGTTCGGTAAACAGGTTCTTCAGCTCCGAGCTTGATGCACCTTTTGCCATCTTTGGCAGAGCCTTCACCAACTGATTCTCTGCGTTGTAAAGATCCTTCAGCTCATCCACCAGAACGCTCTCAAGACTCATCCTCATCTCCTTTGACTGCACCGTGCAGCTTTCCCTTCGTTCGTGGGGTGACTGCTAGGAAGCCATATCCGCACTGATTGGTTGGCTGCAGCTTGGTTGGCTGCAGCCAAAGTTGCGCTCCTGCTTCATGGGCTGCGCGTATGCGGCGGAACGCGCAAAGGCCCGGCATGACGCCGGGCCAGCTTCTGGTCCCATGATTTGTCAGCAATCGCCTTTTGTAAAGGGCGGCGGACGATCTTCAGAGTAGTGAAAGAACCTTGTTCCGCGTTCTGTCGTCGTTGTCGAAGTCGCCGTGGGTCATGCTCTGCGAAGCGTCGCCGGGAGAGGTGTAGACGCTGACATTGCGAACGCCCTTGAGTACGGACGGAGAGTACCGTTCCATCCCCAGGATCGGAGTCAGCATTCCCTGCTCGAACGAATGCGAAACCAGATAAAGCAGGGATCGCGAGTAGCCCAGCAGCTTTTCGCAGGTGGGATCTTTCAGCTCTGCGCTGTCGGCCAGTTCAAACTGGTTGTACTGCTTCACGCGCCCGCTGTTAAGTGCCGGGACGACGAGCTGGTTGAATTCGTCAGCGCGAATGGCAGGCGCCATGAAGTTGACGGTTTCGAACGTCCAGTCTTTGAGCCGATCGATGATATGGCTGTGGACGATGGATCCGGCGGAGTGTCCGATGAGGTGGAGCCGCACCTTCGAGGGGTCCTTGAACCACGGCGAACGCTGGCTGGCCTGGTAGAGCTTGATGCCACCGCTACTTCCGTTGGTCGAGATGGCCTCCGCGTTCTTCTTCATCTCGCCCCAGACCCTGGTTCCCGGCACGGCCAGCAGCTTTTCCAGCCGCTCGTTCCAGAAGTTCCTGATGTTGTCCCACATGGTTCCGGTGCGGCGCTCGACAGGGGCTTTCTGATCGTCAGCCATGTTCTTCAAGGTCGACCACAGGTCCGTCTCCCACATCAGGAAGATGGGGAAGATCTTTCTGTCATAGAGCGCCTTCACCCAGACCTCTGCGGTGTTGGCGGCGTCTTCCTCAGAGGTGAGGCCGCCGTGGGCGTAGATGGCGATGTCGACCGGGTCAGTGTCCTTGAGGTTCCAGCGCGAGCGCGCCTCGCCCAGGTGCTGGGTCAAAAGGGCGTCGAGGTCGGACTCCTGCGTGCGGAAGTCGCCGGTGTTGCTGAGGATACCGTTGTTCTCCATGTCGACGATGAAGGGGTCCAGCTCGCGATTGCGCAGCGTCTTGTCGGACGCCAGCTGCACCTGCCCATCCTTCCACCGGATCGAGGGAGCCCGGGAGATTTCCGCGCGCAAGGTTGTGCGAACGCCGAGCTGCGCGACCCAGCAGTCCATAGCGTTCGCGCGCCAGTCGTCGTAGGTCAGGACGGCGCGGCCGCCGGAGCCCCAGCCCGTATCCCACGAATTGTGAATGATGAAGCCCTCTTCGGTGTATCCCACAATCGCAAAGGCGTGTGCGCCCTGGAGGGCCATACCCTCCTGCCAGGGGATGGTCCAGATATCGGTCTTGTTCTTCGTCTTGACGTTCTCGCCCTCCATCCACCCGTTGTGACAGACGGCACTGGCGTACAGCGCGCCAATTTCGTTGAGGGCGATCTGCATGTCGGGGACTGACTTGGTATCCACACGGTAGTAGGCGCCGAGAGGAAGATTCACGGCATCCTGCCACCAATCCTTCTTCGGATCGGGATTGGGCTCGGGCATCGCCTCGGTCTTCCACAGGTCTGCCGAGCAGGCCCCGTATTTGAACCAGCCCTTCATGGCACCGCGCAGGCTTGATCCCGTGTCGAGGGCAGGGTTACCGGGGAACTCGTCGTAGCGACGCGCCATGGAGTACAGCATGTACGGCGAGACTGCACATACCTTCTTCGCGTTTGCCTTGTATTGCAGGTGATAGATCACGCTGGCAAGCGCAAAACCTGTGCAGGCGCTCGTCTCGCCCTGGTTCAGCACGGGGATATAGAGCGGAGGAGGAATGCGCGCCGCCGGGACGACTCGAACCGCGGGCATGTAGGCCCGATCGCGAAGGTCGATGCTGTCGGCGACGACGTTCTTTTTGCGGGGAGCGACCTTGCGGGGAACGGTCTTCTTGGTGGCAGCCCCCGCGCCGCTTAGCGCCGTCTTTGCAGACGTTCTGCGTGGAGCGACTGCACGAGTCTTCGCGGTGCGTCTCTCTGTGTTCGCCGATCCGTGTGCGGCGGTGCGCGACCGCGCCAGTTTCCTGGTTGCCATACTATCCTCCGTCTTAAATGAATGAAACAGGGCCGGGTGGTGTCAGTGTCGATCCACGATAACGTGCGGGGCAAATTTGGGCTATCGCCTTTTTTCCGCTGCTTCGAAGAACGTCCCCGTGCGTGAGAAAATGCTTGTCATGAGTGACTTTATCCCCAAACCCAGCGGTGCAAAGATCGGTGGACTCGGTCCCAAGGCACAGAAGCTGCAGGCGTTACGCGAGAAGATGGCGCAGCAGAAGAGCGGCGACAAGAACTTCGCCTCCACGGGCGGCTCCGGTAAGGCCAAGGCATCCTTGGCTCCCACCAAGAAGACCAGCTTCCAGCGAAAAGCCACCTAGTCAGTGGTGCGAAGGCGTCTGAACCTGCATCAGAGGATGCAGAACGATGTCGACCCTCCGCCTTCGCGCCCCATGCTGTCTGTTTGTTCTGCTACTCTGCGCGGTAGCGGTGCTCGTCCATCGCGCTTCAGGAGAGACGATGCAGACGGTCCCGCATGTCGATCTCAACCGTTATCAGGGCAGATGGTACGAGATCGTCCGGCTGCCGCTGCGGTGGGAGAACAAATGCGCCTCGGACATCACCGCCGACTACACGCTGCGGAAGGACGGCAAGATCGAGGTGGTGAACCGATGCAGGAAAAAGGACGGTAGCCTCTCGGAATCCAAGGGCACGGCGCGTCCTGCGTCCAGGGAGGCCCCCAATTCAAAGCTGAAGGTGAGCTTCTTCTGGCCGTTCCGTAGCGACTACTGGATCCTCGACCTCGATCCGGAGTATCGGTGGGCGCTGGTAGGCACACCCAACCGGAAGAATCTCTGGGTACTCAGCCGCCAGCCGCATCTTGAACAGGCTACGCTCGCCCGGCTGCTGGAGCATGCCCGCAGCCTTGGCTTCGACACGACAAAGCTGATTCAGACGAAACAGGAATAAGAGGAGAGTCGGGCGACTTTATGGCCGTGCTGCAGTGCTAACCCTTGCGTGTAATGCGCCGCACCCACATAGTCCCCAGATATCCCCACGCGAGGACGAGGACCAGCAAGCCGAAGGTGACGCCGCCATAACGGTAGCTGAGGGAGAGATCGACATTGTGGTGCGTCGTGGCGTTATAGATCAGGATCCCGAAGATTCCCGCGAACGTGGCCAGAAAGAACGCCGCGAAAGCGGTTGCGGCCCCAATCAAAAGGCTGGAGAACCAGCCCAGGTCGCCCATCGGAACCCCGAAGAGCGTGGTCTTTCTTTCCTGCGAACGACGTGCCAATTCTTCTTCCTGCGATCCGGGCATCATACCCAGTAGAATACTGCTTTATGGCCGAAGGCGTTCAGAACGGATTGGTAAAGGCAGTGCAGGTAGCACGCGAGACAGCGGTTCGTCACGCTCCTAACGGGATCGCGTACGCGGCGTTTGGGGACAACAGTCTGGAGGGAGGCGATCTGGAGCGCCTGGTCCAGGCCGTTCCGGCGGCGATCGCCTCTGCGCTGGCGCGCAAGGCCTACTACTTCGTCCCGCTGGCGCTGAGCGAAGGGCGCGTGGGCGATGCCACGATGGTGGCGCCCGCTTACAGCACAGAGCTGGGCGATCAGGCAACCTGCCACCGCAATGTCACGCTCGACAACTCGGAGGGTGTCTTCATCTCCACCCGGCTGCTCGGCGACCGGTTCGCGCTGGCCTTCGAATTCTTCATCAACGTCGGCCACGCCTTCGTCGATGTCGCCGGGGTTCCCGAGGGCTTTCAGCAGCTCGCCTGGGGACAGGCCATGTCTGATGTGCGGGGCGAGACCTCGCAGGACGCCTGGGAGAGCCGCAACCTTTCGCTGCCAGGCAAGTCCGAAGGCAAGTCCACCATCGACGAGCGTGCGAAGACGAGCTTCCTCGAGAGCGCCTTTTCGGATGCGATTGCCATCTACCTGCTCTCGCTGGCCATCGACTTCGATTACGCGGAGCTGCGTGAACGGGAGTATCCGCTGCTAGCCCCGAATGCGTTGGCTGAGCGGCTTCATCTGATCGCAAAGCTGTTTCCGCCAAATCCAGGCTACGAGTTCGCGGTCCGCTACCGCCGTCGCGCGTAGCCGTCCCTCTGTATCCCGCGCCTGCCCTGCCGCATCCAAGTAAGTCGGAGTGACGACGCTATGCCGATGATTCGAAGCTGCCCGCACTGTGGCCAGAAAAACCGCATTCCCGCCAGCCACCTCGCCGATACGGGACGCTGCGGAGCCTGCAAGGCCGATCTTGCTCCTGTCAGCGAGCCACTTGCGGTGGATACGCAACTCTTCGACGAGATTGTCGAGAACGCCCGCGTTCCCGTGCTGGTGGACTTCTGGGCCGAGTGGTGCGGCCCCTGCCGGATGGCAGCTCCCGAGGTGGCCCGCGCGGCGGCGGAATCTGCAGGAAGAGCACTTGTCCTGAAGGTCGACACCGAAAGAAACCCGCAGCTCTCCGCACGCTACAACGTGCGCGGGATCCCGAACTTTGCCGTCTTCAACCGCGGCCGGCTCGTTGCCCAGCAGGCTGGTCTGGTCGGACATCAGCAGATGAAGTCGTGGCTCGACCAGGCGCGCGCCGGCTGAGGCCGGAGGGTCAACCTACCGGGAAGGTCGTTAGCTGGACCGAGAGAACCGACTGCACCCATTTGCCGAAGAACCGGACAACCTCGGCACAGGCCGGTGCGGCGGGCATCATCCGGCACGCATTCAGCTGTTGTGAGAAATCCGGGGTCAAGCGGTAACGCGTGGCAAGTCCGATAAAAACATTTCGTCGAATCGCCACCGTCTCAAAGCCGTACTGGTCCATAAAGCTCGGATAGAAGTCGCTTACGTGCATGTAGGCGCGGCGCTGGACGACCAGCCCGTCGAAGCGGTAGTACGGGGTCCAGTTGGACCACTGCGGGTCCGCCATCCATCCTCTTCCGTTTCCACCCGCCCACGCCAGCTCGAACCCCTGCGCCTTGGCCTGCGCCTCATTCGCAGACCCCAAGACTCCCACCTGCAGGTGAAGATCGATATGCCCGCTGGAAGCATCGGCCACGCAATCGCCGCCTGCATCCGGGCCCAGGCGTGCCCCTTCCGGGACCACGAAGGTCGCCCCAGACGGCAGGTGCTGATACACGTCGAAGCTGAAATTCGATGGATTGACCTGGAAGAACTGCACCAGTTGATAGAGCCCCAGCGGATTGTCGACCGAGCCTGCGATCTGCGAGAAGTTTGCGGTTCGCAGCCGGGTCAGCGTCAGGCCCGAACAGGTGATCTCGCCACGGTTCTTTGCCTCTGTCTCTGCGGCAAAAAGCAGGTGCATCTGCCTGGCCCCTGCGGTCACGTCCTGCTGCGAATTCGTGCTGTCGGTGGAAGCCGCAAGCTCTGCGAGGTACTTCGCCGGAATCCCCCAGCTCACGGCGGCAGCGCCGTTCTCCAGCCCGCCGTCCGCAATCGCTACGATTCTTCGCTGCTGGTTGAAGATCGGGCCTCCGGAGTTCCCTGGAAGCAGGTGTCCCTCGATGAGTTCGATCTCAAGGTCCAGGCTGGGCGACCCCTGCGAAAGCTGCCGCGCTATGGACTCCGGAACGATGTTCCGCAGCGTCTTGCCCCCGTAGCGAAGCTGTAATGGCGTATTCGTCATGCTGCGCACCTGCAACGGATATCCAAGCACCGACAGAGGCTCGGTGAGCGAGGGCGACGCAGTCTCCGCCACCAGCACTCTACCGGCCGGCGCGTCGACGATCTTCAACAGTGCTAGGTCGGCTCGGCGCAGCACCTTTGCAATATTGGCCCGGCGGGTCACCTGCTGGGCTTCAAAGTAGAGACTGATGTCTCCACACCCGGCGACGGCGTGCCATGCAGTTACTGCCGTGTCCGGGCTCGACCAGAGGAACCCTGTCGCAGAGCGGTCGCCGCACGATACCCGGACGATGCCTCGCTTTACTTCGTCGTATACGCTGGCGCTGAACTGGTATCCGGCCGCGAGCGCGCTCAGCGTCTGCAGCAGAAGCGCAAGCGCTGTCATCGGCAGCACGACTGCAGCCCGCGGTCTATAGCGGGCAAAAGAGCAGGCGAAGGCCTTCGAGCACCGTCTTCTGCTGATTTGCATCCATCGAGGTGATCTTGTCGGCATATTCTGCATACCTTCCGCCTGCCAGCCGCAGGGCATTGATGTGTTCGGCGGTGCTCTTGTACTGGGTAGTATCGAAGTGGCTGCACTCACCGCGGTCCGTACCGCTGAAGAGCACGCTGCTCGCCGCAGGAGGAATGCTGGCCGCCTCGCGCGGCTTCTCTCCGGACGAGGCTGCGTCCAGGTTTGCTCCCAGGTTGCGGTAGGCGACCCACCGCCGAGCCTCTTCTGTGCTATAGCCCGCCTTCCGTATCTCTTCCACCTGCTGGGAGATGGAAGGAGAGGCGACGTTGTGGGTTCGGACAAAGATGCCCAGCACGACTGCGATGGCACAGGCGAATCCGAAGCTGCCCAGCCGCACCACCGAGCCATGACTGGAGGCGGTCTCTTCCTTGCCGATAAAACCGAGCAACGTTACCAGCCCCGCGGCAAGCGAGCCCAGGATGACCGAGACCACCGGTGAGGCAGACAGTCCCACGAGGATCCCGACCAGCAGACCCAGACCTGCACCTGCAAACAACTGACCGCCCATACCGTCTCGTCCCCCCAGTGTTCCCGGAGATCGACTGCAGGCCCTGTGCCGCCACGGGCCCACGCCTGAGGCGGAGCCATGTGGCCAACAGTGTAATCCCGCCAGGGCGGGCGTCAACCTTTGTGTCATTCCGCGGAGCGCATCTCTCCACGTATGCTGATTCCATATGCACCGCGCACTCTCGCTCTGCATCCTGTTGCTTGCCGCACTGGCTCCTTCACACGCCACCGAGGTCAGCATCTCCGCCCAGGCCCTTGAACGAACCCTGAAGACCCAGCTCTTCAATGCCCCAGACGGTCGCTACTATCTGCGCGGAGACGGGAAGTCTGCCTGCTACGTCTATGCAGAGAAGCCGCACGTCACCTTCGACCAGGACCGCGTGGTCGTCCACGTCCATACTCGCGCCAAGCTGGGTACGGGAGTCTATGGCAACTGCGTTGGAGTGTCGCTCGCCCGCGATGTCGATGTCTCCGTCCTTCCAGACGCGCAGAACGAGACCATCGGGTTTCGCGATGCCCGCATCGACCACCTCAGCAGCTCGCGCGAGCTGAACTTTCTGCTGGTGCCCTTCCTCAGCCATCAGCTTCCCCAGCAGATGAAGGTCAATGCGGCAGACCTGATGCGACAGGTTCTCAGCCGTTCGGCCGAGACGACTGGCTACGCCTTCACCCTGAAGGCGCTCAAAATCCATTCCATGATGGTGGAAGGCTCGCTGCTCGTCCTGGATGTGGATGCGGGCTTGAAGGTCGACTAGGTGGTTCGTTAGGACAGGGTCTGCGGGCTGCTTCTCGGCGGCAGACCACCCGCAGATCCTTCGACTCCGCGCTGTCGCGCTTCGCTCAGGATAATACCTCTATGGGAATGCAGGGCCTTCGCCTGCGTTCCCCGCTGACGATGACACCTCGAAGACCGTTGAGGAAACAAGAGTTATTCATCGTTCCTCTACGTTTGTTTCGCCATAGACTGTATCCGATCTTGTAGTGAAAGAGTTCAGCTTGTGTGCTGAGCAGGGCCGGATGGAGCCTCCACCGGTTGCTCCACCGCCACCTTCTTCTGCCCGTAGGGACACAGCTTCAACAGAGGACATGCTTTGCAGTTCGGCTCCGAAAAGGTGCATAGGGTCTGCCCAAGCTGTTTGATGAGCTGATGATGTTCATCGAGCATCTCCGCCGTCCACGTCTCCGGAACCATCCGCAGCAGTCGCTCCTCGGTGGTCGCCGCATCGGCCCGGGGCGTGAGCCCGAGTCGCTGCGTCACCCGGAGGTGATGCGCATCGACAGAGATGGCCTTCCGGCGCAGTGTTGAGAAGTTGACGATCGCCGCGCTCATCTGCGGTCCCACGCCGGGAAACTGCTCCAGCCATGCACGGATCTTTTCGGTGCGGTAGCGCGCAAGGAAATCCAGAGTCAGGCTTCCGTAGCGCTCCGTGATGCTTTCGAGCGAAGCCTTGAGCTGCACGGCCTTCTGCTCCGGAAACGTGACGTCGCGGATCGCGTCTTCGATCTCCGACACAGGGGCGTCCCGCAGGTTCTCCCAGCTCCCAAACCGGGCGCGAAGCTGGCGCACGACCTGGCCAGTCAGCTCCGTCTTCGTGCGCGAGGCCAGCAGCGAGTAGATGAACTGCGACAGAGGGTCCCACGGCTTGCGCGGCTTCTGCTCGCCAAAGTACTCCAGCAGCAGGCGATGAATTTGTCGCAGCCGATCATCGGAGCCCGCCTGATGTTTGAAGAGAGAGTCCATGGACAACTGTGATTAAGCTTACGCGGATTCCTGCTGGAGATCCGGACGCGCACTTCCGTAATTCAGGGATTCCTGGTAACCCCGACCTCGACTTTGTCCGCTGTCTTCAGTCCCCATGCCATGCGTGGCGTGTTGTGCGCCAGTCCGACCTGCCCCTTGCGGTCGAGCAGGATGATTCCGCCGTGTCCTCCAAGCCGGTCGTAAAGGTGCTGGATTGCGGTCGTGGCCGCCTCCTGCGGCGAAGCTCCTGCCGCAACGCGATCCACGGCCCACTTGCCCAGCACCAGCTTCATGATCGGCTCGCCCCATCCGGTCAGCGAGACCGCGGCCGAATCATCGTCTGCGTAGCAGCCGCAGCCGATCAGCGATGAATCGCCGACGCGCCCCGGGGCTTTGGAGAGCGTTCCGCCGGTGCTGGTTCCTGCGGCGATGTGACCGTACGGGTCGAGCGCTACCGCTCCGACAGTATCGTGCGAGGCCATGGTGGAATCGTCCATCAGTGGGCCGGAGAAGGTGGTGTCCACGGCACCCTGAAGCTCGGCGTGCTGGAAGGCCATCAACCGCTCGCGCTCGCGCGGAACGATCAGCTCCGTGTTGTCGATCAGCGCCATTCCATGCTGCCGGGCGAAGCGCTCCGCCCCGACGCCGACGAAGTACACATGCGGGCTGCGTTCCAGCACCAGCCGTGCAGCGCGGATCGGATTTTTGAGGCGCTCCACACAGGCCACACCGCCGGCACGCAGGTCCTCGCCGTTCATCATCAGGGCGTCGAGCTGCACGCGCCCGTCGCGCGTCAGAAACGACCCTCGTCCAGCGTCGAAGATCTCGTTGTCCTCCATGGCGGCGACGGCGGCTTCGACGGCGTCCATGGCGCAGCCGCCGCGCTCCAGCAGAGCGTATCCAGCGGCCAGCGCTTCGGAGATTCCGGCTTTGTGGGCCGCGATCGTATCATCCGGCATGGCCCAGGCGCCGCCGTGAATCAGAAGAATAGGAGAGCGATGCATCTCTTCGAATTGTATGGAATTCACTCCCTACACGTGACCGACGCATCTCCGTTAAAAGAGCAGAGGGAGCAGCACTTGCCGGCTGCTCCCTCTGGATGCTGCTGCACCGAAACACCTGCTATTCCCGCCGTGGTGAAAGCCCGATCACAAACGATACCGTGACGCTGCGACCTGCCAAAAGGCCCAGGGTGTCCCCCGGGTTGGCCTTATACGCCGGACCTGTCAGTGCGGGCGTCATGCTGGTGATTCCGCGCTGATCGAACAGATTGTTGAAGCTAAGCCGCAGCTTACTCTGATCGAAAAAGGACCCTTGGCGCATGGTGAAGTTGAAGAACAGGTTGGTCATGTTGAAGGCATCAATCGGTACGTACTGATTGATCACCGTGCTTCCCTTGCCGCCATCGTTCCACATGGAACCCACGCGCTTGTTGAAGATCCCCAGGTCGAGATACTTCTGCTGATAGGTCAGGCCCAGGCTCTCGGTATTGCCGGGCGTGCTCGCTACCCAGCGATCGTAGTTCCGGTTGACAACTCCGTTTACCGTTTGTGAGGAGTACTTTGCGCTGCCGGCTGTGCCGTTGGCGTAAAGGCTGAGACCCTTGTACAGGTACAGATTGCCCTCTGCCTCAATTCCCTTCGCTGTCGTGCTGCCCGCCTGTGAGTACGACGTTGCGCTCGGATTATTCGGGTCCGGCGAGGACGTATATACGTTGTCGAAGTTGATGTAGTAGAAGTCGCCGTTCAGCGTCGCTCGGCGCAGCTTGATCACCGTCCCGCCCTGGTAGCTCTTCGCTCCCGTGGGCTTCGGCAGCGCCGAAACTACAGCTCCGGTCACGTCAAATACGGAGCTTGGCGGAATGACCGATCCCGTTGAAAACTGCCCGTAAACGCTCCAGTTCGGCTTGATGCGATAGTTTGCATCGACGGAAGGCAGATAGCTGTTGTAGCCGGCCGAGTGGGTCGTGTACGGCTCGCCGCCCAGGTTCCCTACGGTTTTGCCATTATCCGCATACTGTTTCAGGTCCTGGTTGTAGTGCGCCCACTTGAAGCCCGCGGTCAGAGTCAGAGCTGGTGTGGCGTGATATTCAAACTCCGCATACGGCTGATAGCTGTTCGTCCAGAACTGCTCGCGGAAGTTTGGCAGCACATCGTTGGTGTGGGTTAGCGGATCCGACGGAGTCTGGTGCCGGTCCGTGGTCGCCCACTCGTACCACATTCCTGTCCGGAAGACGCCGTACTTCGACACCTTGCTCAGAGATGTGATCTCGCCATACTTACGATAGCTGTTCAGCTTGTCCACCGCGCAGGTCCGCACACCCTTTACCGGCGCGCAGTTCTTTGCGTTGATCGGGCCCGCCTTCGGCTGCGTCGCATAGTACTGCTGGTTGTAGTAGCTGTACGTGTAGGGCTTGGTATCGAGCGACCAGCCTTTGCCAAGCTGCTGTTTGTAACCGACGTATTCAAAATCCGTCGGAACGTAATAGGTGTTGTAGGCCTGATAGTTCTGCAGCGTCGGGTCCGTGTTCTGGAGCAGGTAGTTGTAACCGAACTGAGCCACCTGGGCCGCCGTGGGGCCCTTGATGTTCGGCGTATTTGCGTTCAGACGAATTACGCCTGCAAACCCTGTTAACACCTTGGTGTCGGAGAACCTGAGCTGATACTTCAGCGATCCTGCCGTGCGGCTCTGGTTGTTCAGCGTCTGGAATCCGTCCGAGGTCATCCTGTGGACATCCATCTGCAGGTTGTTGCGCCTTGTCGCTCCCCCGAAGTTGCCGGACTCGAAGGCGCCGTCATAGAGAATCGTGTTGAACGATCCGTAGCTCACTCCTCCACGGATGCTGCGGGCGTCCAGCATCTCCTTCGAAAGCAGGTTGACCGATCCTCCGAAGGGCGTAGGACCTACCGTCGAAGCCGTTCCCGGACTGCGATCGAAGTCCACTCCGCCCAGCCATGGCCCCGGAAAGAACGCCCACGAATGATGCGTCGGGGTATTTGTGTCGTTCCAGGGGATCCCGTCGAAGGTGATGTCATAGAGCCCATCGGAGAAGCCCCGGAAGTACATCTTCGCATCGCCCAGACCCACCCCGTTCGAGTTGATGCTGAAGACGCCTGGGGTCATCTGCATCACTTCGGTATAGTCCGCAATCGGGGAGCTGAAGTTCTGAATAAAGGATGAGTTCACTTCGGTTCGTGCGCTGCGCGCCTCCAGCAGGCCGTCCATCGGCGCATACTGGGCGGCCACCGAGTTGGAGTTATTGGCCTCGACAGTGATCTGGTCCGTAACCGACCCGATCTTCAACGCCATGGTGACCTGTGCGGGCTGGTCTGTTGCAAGGTGGACGCTCTTCTTCGTTCCGAGCGCAAATCCCGGCGCCGAAGCCTCAACTGTGTAGTCCCCTTCCGGCAGCGCAGGCGATGAGAAGCGTCCCTCATCGTCGCCGGAGACCTTAGTCACCGCGCTCGTCTTCTCATTTCGCAACACGATGGTTGCGTGCGGAAGTCCCGTGCCCTTCGTATCGGAGACGCTGCCGGAGATACTCCCGGCCTGCTGCGCCATCAGTGTCGCCGTTGAAAGTGCCATCATCGCGCCCAGACGCCATATCCCTCTGTTCCAAACCATCCCGTACACTCCAGCCTCCTCAAAGAAGTCGCTTCTGTCTCACTCGGAAAGGAAACAAAACCGCCGGACTTGTCAGGAACCAGTCGCAGCGCTTTGACGGGTCTATGCCCGCGTTGCTGCCGTTTTCTGCTGAACGCGGATTTCTCCTGGACCCCGCCAACCAGACACGGGTACACATGGACCGCCGCTCCCACCTGTAAAGCCAGACTGTTTCATCGTGCTTTGAACACTAGAAGGAGGTTGTGAAGGAGTTTTTACTAGAGCTTGAACGCAAGGTTTATTTCCTTAGAAATAAAGCACTTATGCACATCTTTTCCACGCCCGAATTAAGGGTGGCTTAAGCCGGATATGCTTTACGCCCTGACGTCCGCAATGGATGCGAACGCCTCGGCATGCGCATCTCAGCGCTGAGAGGGAGGCTCGCAAAGGCCATCCAGTGTAATCGCTTTCATGCATTATGACGCCACGGGGCAAACCCTGACGATCGTCTATCGGGCCAAGCGTGGAGCCTACCGCTAGCACGAGGTCTCGCCCGAGGAGTACGAGGAATTTCGCACCTCGTCCTCGAAGGGCACCTACCTCAATCTGACCCCCGTATGAACGAATATCTGCGCCGCAGGAGCTTACCAAACCAAGAAGAATCTCCTGGCCCTACGAGCGATCCCGACGCCGGACGGGTAACTAATAGGAAGATTATTGAGCAGGGTGATTTAGCTCTCCCGCTACGCCCGTCCCACCACGCGCCATGTCAGAGTCGTATCTTCCAACACCTGCAACATCATGTTTTCAGGAGGAAGAAATCTCTTCACCAGTGACGGCAGCACGCGGGTCAGCGGCGACTGTCGCATCACAATCAGATCTGTCGACTTCTCGCGAACGAACGCGTGACTCATCGAATGGGTGGTTCCGCCTTCGACATACATGCGCCGTGTTCCGAGCTTGACCTCGTGCTCGATCAGCATGGAGCGTATTGCCGTTCCCAGCGACTGCGAGGGCATGTCGTCCCGGTTCATCTGCCAGTGCATCTCCATACATTCCTGGTAATGGCGGCCGCCGATCAGGCTGAGCCAGCGCCCGTCGCGATCCACCATTCCGTACAACACCGGCGACTTCAGCCGATTCAGAAGGTCAAACCGGGATGATGCTATCTCGTCGGTCACCGGGTATGCCGAGATGCGGTTCAGTGCAAGGAAATCTTCACGCGAGATCTTCGCCTCTGGCACAAAGCGGGCCCCCAACTGGTTCTCGGCCCGGCGGCGATAGTAACGGAGGTGATTGCGGGTGCGGGTTCCCAGTAGCGCCATTGTCGCATCGAGCGTTTCCTCGAAAGGGAGATAGCTGGCGATCTCCCGCTCGCGGCTTGCCCAACGGCAGGAGTGGCTCTCGCTGCGCAGAATCTCCTGAAGCGCGGGATCCACCTGCGCATCATTGTGCCTGAACGTGATCAGGATAATCTGCGCGCCTCGGTCGAGGAGGGTCCGGCAGGCCGTAAGCGCAAATGCTGTTCGCATCGGCGCAGGGGAAACGAGGGTACGCCTGCCGGTGGTGTCGTCAGTCGCAAAGATGCGTATTCCGTGGCCGCCAAAGTGGTGCTCGTAGATAAGAAGTGCGGCTTCCCGAACGCCCGCGCCGCATCTGCCCATGGACAGGACGTGCGGTGTTTTCTTACGGATCTGGGGCCGCGCCATAAAGTCTCCAGATCATCCATTGCCCCGGGTTGACCGCTGTCTCGAGCCAGCTGGGCAAGCTGGTCTTTGCTCTCAATCACCCCGGCGATTCCGCAGGTCAGTTGAGCATCTGAAATCGACTCGCATCTGACAGTATTCGAAGGATCCTGGGTTATGCTCCCGGATGACATAAGCGAACAGCCCTCAATCAAACATCCATAAAAAACCCTGCGACGGTAAGCAGGAGAAGCGTGGTACCGCAGGCCGCATGCGAGTCACGGCCAATGTATCTGAGATTCTCTGATGCAGATGAGGCAGGGAAAGAAATGCAATGTGCCAAAAAAGGCGAGTTTCGTCTTCAGGATCGCGAAACGATCCGGGCCTCAGCAGTTGCAGCCGACAGTTTGCGCCGCTCCGTCTCCAGGTAGGTGTACCGGATGCGGTGGATGACGGTTATGGTCGAGAAGACTGCCAGCACCCACAGAGCGGCAGCCATGACTCCCCAGCGATTACACAGGGCGCCGAGGATCACGCAGACGATGCGCTCCGGCCTCTCCATAAAGCCGACCTTACAGCTACCGATGAGCGCCTCAGCCCGCGCCCGCGTGTAGCTGACCATCAGACAGGCTGTCATCACGAACGCGACCAGGCCCACATAGAAGAGGCGATTTCCACGGGCATAGTAGACCAGCAGCCCGAAGAAGATGGCCACGTCAGAATAGCGGTCGATAACCGAATCGAAGAACGCGCCAAAGATCGAGACCTGGTTGGTTTGCCGGGCCACCCGCCCGTCGACCATATCGAAGATGCCGGCACCAATGATGGTCAGCCCGGCATATAGGAACATACGGTTAGAGTGCGGTCCCCTGGCGAACCCGAAGAACAGCGCAGCGACGATGTTGATGATGAGGCCGATGAAGGTCAGCGTGTTCGGAGAGATACGGGACAGCGCCAGACCGTTCACGATCTTCTGCAGCAGCCAGCCGCTGCCCTTCCCAAATGCACCCGTCCAGGTCAATCTCGCCCTCGTGCTACTTCCGTCACTATATCCGCAGCGCAAAGGCGCGCCGCCCTCTTTCTCTACTCTGCCGCCGCATCGTGAATCGTGGACAACTTCAGGATCTCCAGCTCCCGCTTTCCATTGGGAGTGACCACGGTCGCCGTATCGCCGACCTGCTTGCCTAGAATCGCTCGTCCGATCGGCGACGTGGTGGAGATCAGGCCGTTTGCAACATCCGATTCTTCGCTGGTGACCAGCTTGTACACAATCTCTTCGTCCTTGGAGCTGTCGAAGACCGTAACCGTCGCGCCAAAGCCTACCTTATCGTGGGGGATGTTGGCCAGATTAACCAGGGCAAGCTCACCCATGCGCTTCTTCAGCTGGCCCAGGCGCGCATTGACGAACTCCTGCCGCTGCTTGGCCATGTGATATTCGGCGTTCTCGCTCAGGTCGCCCAGGGCGACGGCTTTCTTGATCTCGGCCGGAAGCTCGGTCGTCAGCTCGTACTCCAGCTGCCGTATCTCCTCCTGAAGCCGCTTCATAATTTCTTGTGGCATGGGGCCTTCCTGTTTTGGCTTAAATTGCCCGCGACATCGGAAGCCACGGAAATCCCTCCCGTGCTCGAAGACTCGTGCATGGGGTTGAAGCTACGATTATACGACCTGTGCCGGATTCGCTCTCCCCGGGACCCACCCTGCCAACCCGTCCTTCGGGAGTGCTACATCATCCTGCGAACGCTAGCCTGGTCTTCGTAAATGCTTACAAGGCATTTTGTATCAATTGGTAGCGTGTTTTGCTTGGGAAAGCCACGGCAGAGGCGCAGGTATGACGAGATGCAGGTCAGGGGTATCCGCAACCACGGGCCCTCGACTGGGCAGTTGCGCCGCTTCGCTCAGGATGGAACCCATCCCGGGTCGGACTATGTCCGATTGTCCATCGCATCCTAAAATAGGAACCACGCAAGGAACCACCGGAGGTCTCCCCCACGTTGAAGTTCATCGGCTTTCTACTGCTCTTGATTATCCTGGTGGGCTTCACCGGCGGGGTTCTCGCAACCTTCTACATTTACGCGCCTTACGGACCTACCACGGAGACCTTCGTCGAGATTGCGCCCCACACAGGCACACAGGCCATCGCTGCCCAGTTGGAACAGAAGGGGATCATCCGCAGTCGCTATGCCTTCGAATTTCTGAAACTCGGCCGCAAAGGAACCCTCAAGGCGGGCGAGTATCGCTTCGACCATCCTGCGCCGCTGACGCAGGTTTACAACCGCATCGCGAAGGGCGACATCTTCTTCCACACCCTCACCATCCCGGAGGGGTACAACATCTTCGATATCGCGCGGGCGGTTGAAGCAGCAGGGCTGGGGCAGCGCGACGAGTTTCTCTCCGAAGAGCAGCATCACACGGAATTGATCGCCGAATGGATGACCGGCGACTCCCATCCTCCGGACTCGCTTGAGGGGTATCTGTTTCCGGATACTTATCACTTTGCCCGCCACACTCCGGCGGTCCACATCCTGGCGGCGATGGTGCGACGCTTCCGTCAGGCCAGCCAGCAGCTTGGTCTAACGCACGATGTACCACGCACGGTCATCCTGGCGTCGCTGGTCGAGAAGGAAGTCTCCCAGGCTGGAGAACGACCTCTGGTGGCCGGAGTCTTTCTCAATCGTCTCGACAAAAATATCCCGCTTGCGACGGACCCTACCGTCATCTATGCTGCCCTGCTGGATAAACACTGGCGCGGCACCATTTACGCGTCGGATCTGCGCTCCCCATCGCCTTACAACACGTATCGCCACGCCGGACTTCCTCCCGGCCCCATCTGCAACCCGGGAATGGCCTCCTTCCGGGCCGTGCTTTCTCCGGCGAAGACCGACTATCTTTATTTTGTAGCGGACGCCGCTGGCCACAGCCGTTTCGCGGCCACACTGAAGGAACACAATCAGAACGTGCAGCAGTATCGAAAAAGTCTGCAAAACCAGACAAACCCGGTTCCATAGAAGGCAGGGAGTACGGCGCGCTGCGGTAACGCAGCCAATCCGAGGATTCAGTGGATCTGTTTTAGAACCAATTTGCCTTCGCACATTTTCGTATCCCGAACCTATCCGGGATCATCTATACCTCTCGTAGCTCCCCAACTTGCGCTTCCAGCAGAACCCGGACGGTATACTTAACCTTCGTGCCTGTGAAGATTCGAAAATTTCTGACGCTGGGCGTCATCGGTATTCTTCCTGCTCTTACCGGATGCTTCTCCCACGTTCGCTATGTGCCCAAGACCCGCGTCGCGGACGTCATCATGAGCGCCTCGCTCGATGACATGGCCCGCCAGCTGGTCCAGCGCTACAAGTCCATGCAAACGTTTAACGCCGGCGTGGAGATTTCGGCCACAACCGGCGGAGGTCTTCAAGGCAAGGAGACCCAATACACCAGCTTTGCCGGCTACATTCTGATGCGCAAGCCGGAGTTCCTTCGCGTGCTTCTGCTCGTCCCGGTGGTGCGTACGCAGGCTCTGGACATGGTTTCAAACGGCTCGGACTTCAAGCTGCTTATTCCGCCGCGCAAGCGGGCTATCGTGGGCTCCAACACTGTGACAACGCAATCCAAGAACGGCCTTGAGAACCTCAGGCCGGATGTCTTCTTCGACTCCATGTTCGTCCAGGGTCCTGAAAATGATGAGATCATCTCCATGACCACCGACATTCGCGTCATCGAGAGTGGAAAGAAGAAGAAGGACCTGATTGAAGAGCCGGCCTACTCGTTGCAGATCCTGGCCAAGCCCGAAGGCCAGACGGTCCGCACACTGCGTGTTATTCACATCAATTCGACCGATCTGCTGCCTTACCAGCAGGACATCTATAACACCAAGGGCCAGGTCGTCACCAAGGCGCACTACAGCAACTATCACTACTACGGCAATACACCGTATCCGTCGAATATCGTCATCGAGCGGCCGCGCGATCATTACTCGCTGACCGTCAACATCACCAAGCTCACGCTTAACCAGAAGCTGGACGATGACCAATTCGAACTGAAGATCCCGGACAACATCCCCGTCGAGACCCTTAAATAGCTGCCACATCGGCGGACGACTACCTGAGCGTGTAGCTGATTCCGCTGGTGAACTGGAACGAGTTCCTCCGGTTGATGGGCGCAGGAAACGCTACCGGCGGCGGATTGTTCAGGTAGCTGTCCTGTGTGCCCAGCTGGAAGCCCAGCCGTTTGTACAACGGAAGCGTCAGGGTGTTGGTTTCGTTGGCGGAGTATGCGCTCGGCTGGTTATACGCCGGAAGATACTGCATCTGCTGTTGGAAGAGAGCCTTGAGAGGAAGCTTGCGCGTGTAGCTCACGCTGAAGGTCGAACCGATCAAATTCGTATCGGTGTGGAGCGAGGTGGCCAGAAACTGTTGTTTCTCATACTGCAGCGTCGCCTTCAGATCGAGCGTCTGGTTCGCCTGCTTCAGGACTGTCCAACCAAAGCCGCCGCCGTAGATTTGTTGCAGATCCAGGCCCTGGGAGAAGTTGTGATCGAACGCCGTGCCCGCCAGCACATAAATCCGCGATGTGATGTACTCGTCGCGCTCGGTATCGCCGTGATAGATCGCCGTCTTCAGATCCGGAAGCTGTGGGGCGCCCTGTGCCTGCCGCTGGGTGATTCTGCTGTACGATCCGACGAAGTTGAGCGTAGTGCGATTGCGCGGCGGCAGGTACGCCACGGTCGGCATGCTCCGTGTCAGCGCGACGGCAGTGGTGTAGGTGTAGTTGTTCTGGGTCGCTCGAACGCTGCTCAAGCCAAGGCTTGCCGACCCCTTCCAGCGCCGGAAGAAGTTCACCTCCTCCACGGCCTCGCGGTTGAAGGTCTCCGCGTCCAGGACATCTGCCGTCTCCTTGATCGGCATCACCTCGGCCTCGCCCCTGCCCTTCACCTCGATCTTGTCATTCTCGACGTTGATCGATCCGGCCGGAACGCTGCGGATGGCGCGCCAGTTCCAGCGCTGGCTCTTGCCCAGAACAACAAACTGCCGTTCCGACCGCAACTCCTTCACCTTCGACCAGCTCACCGTGATATCGCCGGCCATGTCGCTGTGAAAGGTCACCTTATCTCCGGTGGAGTGCATCAGCTTTCCGGTCATCTGGTCGCCGTTGACGAAGACCAGCACATCCTCAGGAGCCGCTGTGGCGGCAGCATCTTCCGCATGCGTTATGGTGGAGGCAAAGAGAATCGCTGCAAACAGAAAGAAAGGGAGGCCGGCCCGGTAATTCAACATGATGTCTTAAGCCTAAACAACCGCACGGTGAGAGTTGCCGGAAATGGCGTGCCTTTTGAGGAAAATCCGGGCCATACATGGATTCCCCATTTCATTGTGTGCGGAGGGGTCCGGCGTCATCCTTGTACCTCGAAGGGCAGGTATTGCGGTTCCATATGTCCGGAAGTCCGCAGCTTTCGATCCGCACCACGACAATCACCACTCCATCTTTCACAGTACGTGGTATCTTCATCTTGAACTGCACCGAATATCGTGCAGTCATGAGGGCATCGGATGAGCAGCTCTGAACTTGAGTACGTGCTTTCGCTGCGCGAGGACAACATCGGCACCAGCCAGAAACGCCTGCGCGCCGAGATTATCGAGTTCATACAGCGGCATGAAGACGCGGTGCTGGCCCAGCTTCGCGCGCACGAGTCGGCCGTCATCCCCACTTCGTTCGGCGAGATCACGCTGAATCTCGCCGACCTCCGCGAAGCGATCGCATAGGAGCCTGACCGGTGCTGGCGCTTCTCGTCAGCTTGCTCATCGCCGTCTACCTGCTTGGTCCCAACCTGATCGCGCGCTGGGCGGCGGACCTGGTCGTCTTCCGCAAGACGCGCATCGAGAGCCACGCCGAAGAGGTCGCCCGCTCCATCCTTGGAGCGATCCTTCCCCTGGCGCTTGCCGTCGTGTGGGCACGCTGGACCGGCGCACTGTGGAGCTCGGGAACGCAGCGCGACGTGGAGACGGTCTTCTCCGCCCTCGAGAGCGACAACTTCTTCCAGGCGCACCACCAGCAGTTCTTTACCAGCCTGTACGCCTTCTTCTGGATGAACTACGCCATCCTGTGGCGGCTGTACTTCATCGTTCTGCTGGCCTCTGGGCTGCGCGTGGCCATCGTGCTGAACTACAACCGCGTGTGGCGGCGGCTGGACCGGCGCTGGATGCGCACCCTGCTGGCGACCATTGTGCCGCGCATCTCCGAGTGGGACCTGCTGTTCAGCGACATGCTGCTGCCCGAAGGAACCTTCCGGATCATGGCGGATGTGCTCACGAAGACCGGCGGCCTCTACCAGGGCACCGTGCAGGACCGCATGCTGAACGGCGACGGCTCGCTGCAGAGCATAACGCTGGCCAACCCGCGCCGATTCGAGCGCGAACAGTTTCGCAAGGCAAAGGCAGAGGATCTCGCCACCGTTCCCGACGAGTACTGGATCAACATCCCGGGCAATCTGTTTATCGTGATGGCGTCGGATATTGCGAACCTGAACCTCCGCTACATCCGTCGTAAGCCATTGCAGTTCCAGCCCTCAAATGAGGAGCGCGAAGTGCTTGCTAGACTGCTGGATCGTTTGAAGGATGGGAAGTAGCTGGAATAGGCCTCTGCACTTCTTGCTCCACGATCCGTCATTCTGAGCAAAGCGAAGAATCCCTCTATTTGCAGGATGCCCTCAGCGACCCCATAAGCCGACGACTTCCAACATCACAAGCCGGCACGCTATCTCCTACATACAAAGACCAAAGCTACCTATAGAGATACAAGGATGACAGCGGTTTTTGCATCTGGACACCGCTCTTGGGTCCACACGCAAGGAGCCCAGCAAACCAGATGTCGCAACCTGCGGAACCGGATGCCCCATCTTCGCGACGGTCTTACGTCGCTAAGATGGGGTTTCAGGATTCCCGCTGAAGCCATCCGCTACCCCTTCGCCCAGACACTCGCATTCAGGCACTCCACCACACCATCCACAATCGCGCTTAGTCCTGCCGTGAACCGGTCCGCATCGACGATCTGCTTCGATGAGACCGCGTCCGTGATATTCAGCGCGGCGCCCACAATCTCGAGCGCTGCCTTTTTCTTGTGTTCACCGCCGCCGTTACCGATCAGCGCTTCCGTCCCATGCAGCGCGGCCGGCAGAAACGCCAGCGCGCGCAGAAAGATCTTCAGAAAATCCATCGCTGTTCTCCTTCGACTTCGTTCGTGTGTCTGCTAACGCCGGAAGTAATCGATGGCCAGATGCGCCAGCGTCACGATTGCGCCCACAGCGGTGGTGAATCCCTTCACCCGCTGCACGCTGCGCTCGTGCCGCTCTACGCGCTCTTCAATCTGGCTCAGCCGTCCCGGCTGCCCGATCCCCATCAGCTGGTCCATCTGGCTCTTCAACACCCGCAGGTCTCCGAGGACCTGTCCTTCAAAATCCGTCATGCAACACCCCCACCTCTCACCCATCCTCAAGAGACGGGCAGGTTTGTAAACACAGCACTGGAAAAGCGCGAGTAGACGGGCGGATTCGAGCCGTCATACATGCGCACGTAATAGCGCTCCACCTGCGCCTCGCGAGGAATCGAGAAGCTCCGCACCGGGCTGCGCAGCACTAGGTCCTGATCGACGAAGGGGCCGAAGTCCCAGTCGCGGCGCCGCACCTCGAACCCTCCACCCGCCGGAGGATCGATCCCGGCATCGATCTCGAGCGCCGTTCCCGTTGCGCTCACCAGCGCCAGGTTCTGCAGATTCGCAAGCACCGCTCCCGGAGCGCTCGCCGCCGTCTCCGGCAGCAGGGCATCCACCGCTACGGACTCCGACAGCTTCATCCCCAAGCCCTCGGCCCAGTCATTCGCAAAGGCGATGCTGTACTGCCGCAGCTCCGGGCGCGCATGCCCGTCTTCGATCGTCACGTTGCGCACGATCACCTTCAGAGAGTCGCCGCCGGAGCGAAGATCCAGCACGTCACCCGGCCAGATGTCCTCCGCCGGATTGATCGCACTGTAGCTGCCTGAGAGCGCGGCCGAGCGGCTTCCCGCAAAGCGCAATACCGCCTGCGCGGCGGCCTCGCAGTCCTGCGTGCTGCGCGCCGGGGGATGCATCACCTTGCCCGTCCATTGCGCCGCACCCGGAATGCCGCCCTGCTGCTCCGCCGCTACGCTGGCAGCATCGCTCAGCCGGGCCACCGCACGCCTGCGCCCGCGATACCACACGGTGAAGCGCTCGCCCACGACCGGAATTCTTCCCGCGAAGAACGTGATCCTTCCTGCAGGCGAGATCATGCAGTCCACGCCTTCGCCCGCCGCGCCCGTCATGCGGGTCAGCTGCGATCCGTCCGAGAAGGTGCTCACCATCCAGATGGAACCTTCCTGCCGGATCCTGCAGTAGCCGATCGAACCCGCCAGCTCCACGCTGTTGACCGCGGAATAGGTGCATTTGGCCGGTGACGTCGGCACATTGCCCGAATAGAGCACGGTCGCCAGCGTGCTTGACGAAACCCCCTGATCCACCAGCTCAAACAGCAGCGACATAGGCGCATCGACCGAGCCTCCGCCGTACGACTCCATCACGCCGTCCACCATCGTGTACCAGGTCTGCAGCACGCGCTCGGTCTCCGGGCAGTGCAGCCGCATGCGCAGCGTGTACTTGTGCCCGTTCAGGATGGTGTACGGCGTCCCCACCTCCGCACCATTGACGAACGGAACCAGCAGCGTCGCTCCGCCGCTCTGGCGCACGTTGTACCCGGCAAAACAATTCGCCGCCAGCACCGGGCCGTTGTACAGCCCGCACACGATACCCGTGCTGGGGCTGTTCAGTACGACACTTCCCATCTCCACGACCAGCGTTCCGCCCATCTCGATCAGATCGACGGCAGCAAGCGTCGTCTGCCCATCCAGGCCGTTTCCTCCCGTGATCGTCAGCCCCGCTGACGTGATCGAAAGAGATGACCCCGGATCAGCAACCTTCCAGATGCGCTGATTGATCACCCCCTGATTGAAGCTGTCGAGAAAGATCTGCGACGCCGTCGTGCTGGCCGCGGTGTGCGTAATGCGTGTGGGACGATACGGCGCCTCCGCCAGGTCGAAGACGCTGGTCGTGCCGTCGCCCTGAAAGGTCTCCGCGATATACGCCGCAGGCTCCATGTCGCCGCTCAACGTCACGTCGTTCGCCAGCTCGCGGACCGCTGCTGTACGCAGTGCCGCCACATTCAGCGTGCCATCGCCATCGTTCAGCACATGGACGATGGAGCCTGCCGTCTGCAGGCTGACAGCACCATCCAGTACGCGATAGGAAGCATACGCCGCGCTTGCGATCTCGCCTGCATTTGCCGACCATGCTGCCGCCTGCGCGGGCGAGAAGACCCCGACGGTCCCTCCATCCTGCACCTGGCCAGTTGTAAACAACCCTGCGTCGACGCGATCAGTCAGGGTGCGCAGCAGCTCTCCGCTGGACTGCGCGAGCCCCGTGCCCCCGGGCGAGACCGTCTGTTTGTCGAGCAGCCACTCATCGCTGACCGCGCTGAACGCCAGCCGATGCACCGGCCCTGTCGTTGCCACGCCCGCGTAAATCTTCGCGGGTTCAGTCGCCAGGTATCCGGTGAACAGCACCGTGCCATCTTCCGCCGTCACCACGACCCGCGCACGCCGCGCAGGTTCGGGCAGCGGCGTCGCGCTCAGGTCCAGCATGCCCGAGCAGCGCGAAGGCGCATTCAGCGTGCGCTCGATCTTCAGCGACCCGTCAGCTGCGACGGCATCGCTGTAGTCACGCACTCCCGCTCCATTGAGATTGTCGATCGTGATCCTCAAAGCAGCGCCTCCTTCTGCGCGAGCGGCGGCAGTCCGCGCATCGCACGAACCTCATCCACGGTCAGCACGCCAGCCTCGATCAGCGTCTTTTGGATCGCGGCCTCGCTGGCCTCGTCTCGGCCTTCCAGCTCGTTGAAGCAGAACTCGAACTCGCGCCAGCCCAGCTTCTTGGCAAACAGGTCGCGGGTTATGTGCTCCGCGATCAGCTTGGCCACCGGAACCACCGCGCTCTGAAAGGCCTCATCAGCCAGCTCCGCCGCGGTCGAGCGATTGACGTCGCCTGCCACCCCCAGCAGCATGGGCGGAAGCTCGAAGGCATTCGCAATCATGCGAACCAGCATCTCCTGCCACTGCAGGCGCAGGTCGGCATCCGTACCGCCGGCAAAGCGCAGCACCTCGGGCTTCTTCTCGCTGCTCAGGACAGGCACGCGACCCGTGCCCTCGATCTCGTCCTGCCACCAGCGAATCAGCCGGTCGTGCTGCTCCGGCGTGGCCTCGTTCAGCCACAGCGCATACTGCACCACCGAGTTCGAGGCCAGCCGGCCTGCGTAACGGTGCGCGCTCAGAAACTGGTTCACCGTCTCGAACGCCACCTCCAACCGCCCCAGGCCGAACGGCGTATGCGTCCTCGGATTCAGCCGCACGTACATCAGCTCGTCATCGCGCAGCGCGATCTGCGACTGCTCGCCCAGCTGCCCGGTGGCCTGCGCATAGCGCGGCTTGTCGGCCTGTCCATCCCACTGGCTGTCGACCTGGATGGTCGCCCCATCGACCGCCCACAGCCGGAAGGGCTGCTGCGGATCGCCGGTAGCCTCCATCTCCACCGCGCCAAAGCCGCCGACCAGCAGGTCTTCGATCACCTGCTCCCACAGCACGCGAAAGCTGTCGGCTGCGTTGGGCTCTTCGAGGCAGCGTCGCAGTACCGTCAGTCGCTCCTGTGCGTTCTCCACGTCGGCGATGTTGTAGCCGCGACGAACCCGCACCTGCCAGTCCATGCTGGCCACCTTGTCCTTGACCACGTTGATGGCGCGGCGCACCACCGGCGTCTCGGCGAACCGGCGCAGGTTGGCCGGCGTAGCCTTCGGCAGAGCATCCTGCCCGGGCCGCGCGCCGCGATACGGCGTAAGGATCGCAGGCAGCATCTTCGTCTTCCGCTCGCCCGTTGCGGCGTCCTGCTGCGCCGCCGCGTCCACGCCCGCCACTCTCTGCCAGACGTCCTTCACTGCTTCACGAACTCCCATTCGTTCACCTCATCCTTCGCTGTGATCTGCCGCAAAAATGAAAAAGGCACGGCCCGTAGGCCATGCCTTAGAAAGGTCTATTTAAACTCATGTCTCGACGGAAGGAACATGATCTTCCCTCCGACCTATCTCACTTCACAAACACTATGCTCCGCTGTATTCTGCACAAAAATGTTCGCAGACGTTCTTGTAATTGCTGTGTTCCGATTTATTCGACGGCTCTTCCGCATCTATCAGGCAAAACGATGGCCACAGGCATCTGCCACTTTGACCGATTGGACATGTGTCGATTCCGATCGGGAGTACAGCAGTGGCTGGAGCAGCCTCCAGATTCAGGCAGTTTTCGAATATCTCGTCTCTGGAGAGAAGTTCGTCGGTCTGATTAGAAGCGTTGGCCTTAAGGAAGCCTCGGCATTGAGGTACCTTGACGAAGGTTCCAAGCCCCCGGAGATCACAGTTCGATACAAACCTTCAGATCCATCCCAGAGTCGCGTTCTCAACGAAGACAACGACACAGCTTTGGGCTTTGACATAGCGATCTACTAACTAATTCAAATTGTTCATCCCTGTCGAAACTATCCACGTCATCACACCCTAAGCTCCAACCGCGCAGTCTCTGCTACCCGGGCGAGATCGCTCACCGTCACTACGCGGATCGCCTCGCGCTCCATCGCCTCCACTCCAAAGCGATAGCGTTCCAGCGCTTCATCCTCTTCGCCGTTCCCTCTCCTGACCGGCTCCACGACTGCCGTCAATTCCAGCCGCGCGCGCTCCACCCGCTCCACGCCCTCTCGCAACTGCGGCGCAGAGTACGCAAATCCCTTCGCCGCCTCCACATCGCCTTCGAGCGACACCGCCTGGAACATCCGGATCAGGCTCCCTGCCGCGCTGGTCGCATCCGCCCTGTAACCGCAGTCGATCTTCATCGGATCGCCGGGTCGTGTGTAGAGCGAAGCAGCGATTCGTTTGCGCATCATGCCCCACACGCCCGCACGCTCAAACTCGTTGCGCATGCTGCCCACGATCGCGGCCCTCCCACTCCTTCGCCGCTCCTGCTTCACTCGCAGCGGCTCGACGTACATGCGCAGCAGCTGTTCCATCTCGGCGGCCATGTTCTCAGCCAACGAGGCACGCGGCTCGCTGATCTGCACCGAGTTCGACAGCGTATCTTCAAGCAGCGTCAGCACCGGCTTGGTGTCCGCCGCGCCCAGCCGCAGCCGCTCGGCGATCTCCCCCTCGAGCGCCTCCAGCATCCCCAGGTCGGCATCGGCATCCATACAGCGCACCCGGCTCCAGTCGCGGGTAAAGCGCACCACGGCGTCGGCTGCTTCAGCGCCAGCCGGGCGCAGCACCACGCCGATGTTGGTGAACTCGCCCTTCACCACATCCGGAACATACCGGATGAGAAAGAACTCGCATGGAACACGATCCGCCAAACAGCCTCCGAAGGGCATTCGCGCCCTACATTACAAATCTTCCCTCACCGCCGGCCTCTGCGAACTGCCGGGGCACCACAACCTTCGTACCCTTGTTCCACATCGGGAAGGGCTCGCGGTTCGAATCGCGAAACGACGCGATCAGCTCCCGGATCCGCCCGCGGCGCGTGAGCAGCTGCTCCATCAGGCGCTCCAGCTCACTCATATCGCCGTACCACTCCGGCGGAACCTGCTCGGCGATACTCCACAGCGTATCCGGCGGCATCGACTCGACCTTTCCCAGCCACGGCTCAAAGCTCTCCCATCCCGTCACCGACGCATAGACCCGGTTGCGCTGATAGACGCCCCGCAGCGGCGAATCCGGAAAGTTCCACTCGCCCGCATTGAAGCAGAATCCCTGGTCGATGAACGTTGCACGATACTTGCGTTCGCGCGGCTTGCGCTCGAAGACCGCCTGGCGTCCGTTGCAGTTGCCCGTCCACTTGTCGATTACAAGCATCCCGGCAAACTCCCTGAGGTTGCGCACCTCATCCAGCTGCGGATCCGGCAGGTAGTCCACCACCTGCCCAGGCATCAGGCCGCCGACAAACTGCGAGCCGAACTGCAGCCCCGGGCTGTATGGCTCGCGTACGCCGCGCGGAAGCTCCACCGTCATGTTGAGCGTATTCTTCACCAGCCAATCGGTCACCTCGACCACGTCGCACGCCGGGACCGTTATTCCGGCGGCAGCAGCAAGGCGCGTCGCGAGGAACTCGTTGGCCAGCACGCGGCGGTGCTGTGGGTTGTTCTGGAACTTCACCACCCACAGCCCGCCGTCCGCGCCCAGCATCAACTGGCTCTGCGCTCCGCCGCGCATTCTCCTGATCGCCTGTACTGCCAGAACCGCCAAACCGTCTTCCTCTCGCTTCAGCAGAATACCGCGTGCGGACGGCGGGACCTACCCTGCAGACTTCTACCGCCCGCACACCCTCAGGGACGCACCAGTAGCTCCTCGCGCACCGCCTGCGCGATGGCCATCGCCATCAGGCAGTCATCGTGCGAGCCCGGCGCCGCGCCGGTTCGCCCGTTCGCTCCGTTGATGAACGTCCTGCACTCCTCCAGCAGCCGGGCGCTGGCAAAGATCTGCGGCGACTGCACCAGCAGCGCGCCCATACGCCCGATGATGCGCGGCTTGTTAAGCGCAGTCGTCAGCCAGCCGGCCTGCCCGTCCATCTCGTACACATTCAGGTAGCGATGGATACTATCGAGATATGCCAGCACCGCCGCGCCGTGATTGTTGCGCTCCACCGCAATCTTGGCCCTGCCGTATTGGTGCGCCAGTTGAACTGCTGCCGCCGCAAGCTCCAGCGGATTCAGCCGCTGCCGCAGCTCCGCGCACTGTAGGCCCGTGCGCAGCTCGATCACCTGCACGGCAGCGTAGTCTCCGGTCGATCCGCCGCCCGCGGTGTCCACGGCAAGCAGATATTGATTGCCGGGTACAGGAGGCAGCCAGACGTGCAGGCTGTCCCCGCGCCGTCTCTCCACCGGCGGCGTTACCTCCGCCAGTCGTGACTCGATCGCGTCCACATCGAAGCAGCAGTCGCCCGTGGCCCGGAAGCAGCTCACCGGATCCTCGGCGAACTCCTGCGAACGCAGCGCCTGGTAGCTGGTCTCCAGCATGCGCCGATAGCCGATCTGCTCAGGCTTCAGACTATGCATATCGACCAGAGTCTTCTCTTCCTCGGTGAGTTCTGTAACCGCAGCGGCTACATACGCCTCCTCCATCCACCAGGGGAAGAAGTGCTGCGCCGTTCCGTTCTCGATCGCCTGGTTCCACTCGCTGTAGAAGCAGCCATAGGCTCCGTTCGGAGTCGACTCGATCACCAGCTCGCCCGAAGGCGACAGCGCCGCACGCAGTCCCGCGAGTGTCTCCTGCGCGTCACCCGGCCAGCGGCTCACCTCGCTCAGGTGCAGGTTCTGGATCGACAGCCCGCGTCCTGCGCCCTCATCGCCAGCGCTCAGGATGCGGAACTCGCTGTCCAGCTCCGGGAAGCACATCTGCCCGGAGTTGGCGCGGCTGCGTCGCAACGGGCCTTCGCGTGCCTCTTTGGGCAACTGCTCCCAGAAGCGCTGCACCATGCGGAAGATTCCCTCGGCAGCCTCACGCGTCTGCGCCACCTGCACAGTAAGGACTCCGCGAGTCGTGATGGTCTTCATGAACATCCGCGCCGCCACCCAGGTGGTCACACCCATTTGCCGGGCCTTCAGGACGATATTCCATCGCTTTCTGTTCTTTTCAAATGCTCGCTGTACTGCATTGGCTTCGAGCGGCCGCACCTTGCCGTGACGGTCGCGTACCTTGAGGGTCGCTTGCACCGCACGGACCATGCCGTCCGGGCTGTCTTCGATCTCGCGCCCCAGCTCCTCCAGGCCTTCTATATCCCATATCATCTCCACCGCCGTTTCTCGAGGTTGCTCCTGAAAAGATGGGCGGCCGGAGCCCCCGACTCCAGCCGCTCGCCACCCGCTGCATCATCCCGCTACATCTCCCAATGACAGCCGCTGACTGTCTTCGGGTTGGGAACATCGCGCAGCACCAGCGTTCCGTTGGCCGGCACCGTCACTGCCGTGCCGAAGGCGATGCCGTTGATCAGCTGGCTCGCATTCAGCGGCGTGACCGTGATGGCATATGCCGACTGCGGATTGCTGATGCGATACACCGCACCGCTCTGCCCGGTGCAGTCGGGCAGCGTAATGTTGCCCGCACCCGTTACTCCGCTGAGCGAAACCGCGCCGTCGGCAGCTGTCATGCTGTAGGGCAGGGCAGTCACCGTGTGCGGGTTTACCTCGTTGTATCCGAAGTAGTAGTTGAGCGCGTTGCTGGCCGCCGCGGCCATCAGCTGCTGGCCGGCGGCGCTGGGATGTACGTGGTCCGACAGGAAGTAGGCGTTTGTGTTGGCGCCGTCGGCCCCCAGCAGAGGATTGGCGGCAAAATCGAGGATGCCGTCGGCTCCCGCGCTGCGCGCCTGCTGCAGAATCAGAGCGTCGTAGGCGTTCTTCTGCGCGTCCAGGGTGGGCGTTCCCGTCGCCGTACTGTTGCCTCCGGCAGAGATCATCGTGCCGACGAAGACCCTGCATCCGGCCCGCTTCAGTGTCTGAATCTCACCAACGAGAAACTGGAAGGTTTGCGACGGGGTCCCGTTCACCAGGTCGTTGATGCCGGCATCCAGCAGCGCCACGGCCTGTCCCGAGTCGGTGGTGCACCTGCGTGCCACCCGGTTGGCCTCAGAGGCCTCGATGCCCCGTATCGTCGCACCGTAGATGCCCCAGTTGGTGCGCGTATACGTTGGCTGGTTCAGGAGCGTAAGCTGCGACGACCATGAGTACGAGTCGCTGCACTGCGAACCGTTCCACGAGCACGCAATCGAGTCGCCGATGATGTGCATCACCGGCGCACTGTTGAGGACCGGCTGCGGATCAACCGCAACGCCACGAGCTGCCACCTCGCGGGCCAGCGCCAGCGAATCGGACTGAATCTGCGCCGCGGTAAGCTGCGTAGGGAAGAAGCGCGCGCGATACATCGTTCCCATCAGTCCGCTCTGGCCATAGGGGGATATGCCGCTGCCTCCCAGGAAGAAGTTCCCGCCGGTCTGCAGGCCAAACGAGGAAGACTGGATAAGGTACGGGTACTCGACGCCATCGATATATACGTGGTCGAGGTTGCCGCTGCCAGTCCCCAGGACGTAGGTCAGGACGTGGAAGCCGCTGATCGTCTGGTTCATGGTCAACCGTGGCGTATTTCCGGCGTAGATGCCTGGCGTGTAAGCTCCCGGCGCTGATCCGGAGTAGAGCAGGTTTACTCCACCGCCCCCGAGGCTGCTCGTCAGAAGGACCGGATACTGATTGGACAACGCTTGACCGTTGCTGGCCGGGAATGGATTGATGTACACGGCGAGCTCAACGGTCTGTGAGTTGTTCAATGCGGCGGGCAGCTGCACTCCCTGGTATGGGTTGGCCGCGGTAAAGCTGAGCCCGTTGGGGACCCAGACAGGAGCGTGCGTCCCCGACAGGAGCGTGCCGCTGTTTCCATTGCCGGTACGGTCGATCAGCGTGGATCCTGTTCCCTCTGCAAAGTTGTAGTCGGCAGTGGGACTGGGCGCGAGCGTCGTGCCGGAGAAGCCGGAGCCGGAGACACCGTTCGCGGGCACAGCCCAGCTCCCGTCCTCACGCAGGTAGCGGGTGGTTCCGGCAGTGGCGCCCGGATCGGGCACGGCGCCCGGAGCGTGTGTGGGCCCGGAAGCCTTGAAGACCGGCATCTGTCCGGCAGAGATCGCTCCGTTCAGAGTTGTCGCATTGACCGTTGTCGCATTGACGATGCCCGCCGTGAAGCCCTGCGGGGAGAAGCTGTACGGCGCCCCGCGCAGGCTGAGGTTGAGGGCGCTGGTCGACGGATTGAAGCTGATGGTGTCGACTGCAGCCGAGGAGTACAGCTCAAACAGGTTGTAAGCCGAATTCCACTTGTTGCAGCCGTGGAGATTGCAGTGAATCGTAAATACGCTCTGCTCGCCGGCGTCGGCAACCATCGTGCGTTTCCACGGTCCCTGGGTCACCAGCGCGGCATCAGGAACCATATGGGTTCCCCCGTTGCCGAAGTAGTTGGTTGGGGACGTGGCGTTGTTGATGAACCAGCCGCGCAGGCCGGGGCCGTTATTGCCTTCGTACTGCACGCCTGCATGCACGTATACGCCCGGTCGTGGAACATACTGCGAAATCTCCTCGAGATCGCCGGCGACCTTCTCCTGGTAATAGTGCGGCTGCTCGACGGAATCGTTGGGGTCCCAGGGAACATTGTTGGCAGCCAGCGTCATCTGCCCATCGACTGTTTTGGTCGATGGATTCATGACGCTGAGGACTTCGGCCATCGGATACAGAGCATAGCTTCCAGTCAGCAGGGACAGCGTGCCGCCCGTGCTGCTGCTGTCGGTGCCGGTCTGCGTATAGGTCACCTTGTTGGTCCCGGTCGCGGTCACGGCGAAGCTGCCGTTATAGCTGCTGTCGGTTACACCAGCCACTGTCATGGTCAACCCGCTCACGTCGACGGGAAGATTGCCCGCAGTGGTCAGGGTGACGGTGTTGCCGCTGCGCACCGCCGAGGTGATGGTGAGTGAGAGGTTGGCGAATGCGGAGGTCTGACCCATTACGCCCACAAACGGCGTAGCGCCCCCCGCGTAGTAGAGGCCCGTGGCCGAGTAGGAGCCGATGACGGGAAAGACCTGGCGTATGCCGCTGGAGGTATCAACTGTCTGCTCCAACCCGTAGCCGCACAAGCCGCCCATGGCGATGGTCGCTCCCGCAACATGTGCTCGCTTCAACGAGAGCTGAATGTGAGTTCCATCCACTATCGTGTATGCCGCAGTCTCAAATCCTTCGATTCCGTTGACCGCTGCAGTCGGGTCGGCGATGCAGGCCACACCGCTCGATGCCGGAGCAGCAACCGTGTTTGCAGAGTAGCCTGCCGGCAGTCCCGTCGTGGCGATTGCGACCGTCACAGTACCAGGAGCGATGTTGTTCGCCTGCGAGCGCAGGGGCGCGGCAGTCTGAAAGAAGGTGCTTACCGGAAAGCTGGTTCCGCTGAAGGCTGCCGAGGCGTTCTGGCCCGCCGAACCCGCACCGGTCAGAACACCGGCCGTCAGCACCTTCGCGGGATTCGTATCGATCAGATAGCGCCCATCGCCCTGGGTTCCATTGTTGGCCGCAGGGCTGATCTGAAGCGAGGTAGAGCCTGCCGTACACCCGGAGGTGCATGTCCCCGTAAAGACGCGCGAATCCTCCCGGATCTGCAGATCAAATGGATGTGCTCCTTCGTCTGCATTGTCGCGAAAACCGCCGAAGGCATGGATGAACTGCGATCCGATGAGACAGTCGCCAACGCCAAAACAGCTGGTGTCCTGCGGGGTGAGCACGTGCTGACCCTGCGTGTTGTAGCTGCCCCTGATATCGAGCGCGGTGTAGTTGGTTTTGAAATAAGGAACGGTGAGGTCGACGTTCTGCGGAAAGTGGTTTGAGCCACCGGCCAGGGCCTGGTGAATGATCTCCAGTCCCGCCGAGGTTGGCGTCTGGGTGCTGGTCAACTGGTGCATCGCCGCCGAATCGCGCGTTGATGTCACATTGATGACCTGACCCGCCTCATCGCCCGGAACCATGATGTTCTCCGGGTTCAGATAGCTGTCGCGTCGCTGGCCGCCGCGATGGTCTTCGACGTGGGTGCCGTCGCTCCACTGCGACGGGTTATAAAGCTCGCTGGAGACATAGTTCTGCTCGGCCTTCAGGTCGCAACCCGCAGCACAGTCCGGTCCGGCGAGCGCGTTGGCGATGCCGTTGCCGCCGCGGTCGCTCTGGTACTGACTGGCGTACTGTACGCCATTGACGCGATTGACCGAAAGCTGCGATCCGGTCGGCTGCGCGATCGTCTGGCTGGCTGCGGGGAGCGTCGCTATCTTTTGCGACAACCCACTGGTGATGCCGGCTACGCTTCCATCGACATAGTTCTTCGTCGCGGCCTGCGAGGGGGTGACCGGGTCCCCGGCAAGCGTTAGCGGACCAGTCATGGTGTCGCCCGCTTTGAGAACATAGGGGTTCGTGGAGTCGAGCGGCGCCCCCGCAACTGCGGCGGCAATCGCGGTGTCCACATAGCCCTTACTGACGGTCTGCATCGCCACGGACGTGGGAAGCACGGTACTGCGAATCGCGTTGATATGCACCGGCGTCTGGCTGACGGGCACGACCCAGTACTCGCGGCTGACGCTGCCGTCGTCGAGATGATAGACGGCTGTGTAATAGGTTCCGATCGGGCTGTCGCCTGCATTGGGGGTGAGCCGGAGATCGAGCACGCCACCATTGGAGAGCGTCGCGGACGTGCTTCCGCCGGCAACCGCCTGGCCGGTCGTGGTCGTAAAGGCCGACCAGCTTACCAGTACCGTGCCCCTGGCCGGAGTTCCGTCGGCACGATAGATCGTATCTGTAACCTCAGTGGTCACAACCTGGGCGTTCGCTGTCGCTGGAAACAGCGCCATGACCCAGGGAAGCGCCAGCAGGAATACTGCCAGCGTCCATTCCCTTCGCCTGAAAATCATTGTTCGCTCTCTTTCTGTGGCTTCCTTCGTTGAGTTTTGGCTTTGCTGATGGGGCGGCCAATGTCGGCCTGTTATCCCGGCAGGTAGCTGCGGAAGCACAGGACCTTTTCGCCGTCGTTGGAATCGGTAACCGGCAGTGCGCGAAAAGCACCGGCGAGTCGTACCCGCTCAAGCGGCGGGGCGAGCATCTCCATGCTTTCGGAGGCGCCCTGGATGGCCTGCAGGCGCGGGTAGTGAAAGATGACGCGGTCGGCCTGTTCGCCCTCAAGGACGAAGAGCGCAGACCACTCCTGGAAGAAGCTGCCGCCCTCGCGGTCGACAAAGCCTGCGAGGCGGGCGATCTTCATCTCCGGCGACGGAGCTCCCGCCAGCAGAGCAGACTCAAGCTGCAGGGCGCCGTTCACGATCTGCACAATGCGCGCGACGTTGAGGGAGACCCGCCGAATGTAATGAGCGTCGCCTACGCTGGAGGCAGCGCGAACGTATGCTCCACTTACGCCGGCACCGATGTAGCCGGTTTGCCCGGCATAGTCCGTGTCCACGACGACGAGATCGCCCGGGGCGAATTGCGATGACGCTGCCCCCACCTGCAGGAGCGCTGCCGTCGAGCCGGGCTGCAATGCAATCGCATCTGCGGCTGCGCCTCCGCTGCCGTTGGCGGCTGCAGCGCTGGCCGTGCGCAGGAGATTCATCTGGTGCGATCCACAGGCAAGCGCCATTTGCAGCTTTCCCCAGGTCGAGAACTCCAGCTGCACGATGGACTCGAATTCTGTGCGCACCTGGTTGCTTGCGATGGCCGGCGAGCCCGTCCGCAGGGGTGCGATGCCGGTCGTGGCATCGGTGTTCCTGCGCCGGAAGCCGTTGCACCAGCCCAGGTCGAGCCATGGCGCTGGTGGCGCATCCAGCGCGAATGCTCCGTTCCCGGCGGCATCGAAGATGGTTGGCTCTCCGGTTGTGCGATTCACGGGTGCGAAGTAGGCGCGCACTCGCCTCGTCATCGGGGTCGTTCCGGTCACAAGAGTGCTCATCGTTCGCTTGTCTCCTGATAGCTGTAGACATCCACGCTGGCCGTGCGTTCCAGTTGCTCGCCATTCGCAGCGATTGCTCCGAATTGCACGTCGCCCCAGAAGATGTTCGTGCGTTGCGGCTGTGGCGCGGCGGGTGTGGCGTAGTCGGTCTTCAATACGCGTTGGGGCGGCTCTGTCAGGGCCTGTGCAATCTCTGCATCCATGGCCGCCATCATTCGTCCGCGATCCATGCCGCCGTTGCCTGGATTTCCCGCTGTGGCGTACCGGATCTCGCAGCGCATCTTCACCAGAGGCAACGGGCCGTGCGGATAGGCTTCGAGCGCGGTCCAGCGCAGGCGAAAGGCGTTCAGCGGAGGAAAGTCGCCCGCCAGCTCGTTCTCCTCTATCAGCACCGCGGGGCGCACGATGCCGCGCACCCACGCCGTCCTGGCTGGATTCAGCGCAGCGATCCGGTCACGAAGCGCGATATAGAACGTGTCTTTTGCGCGTTGCATAGATGTACCTTCTTCGTAGTTGTTTGGCACTTTAAGGTGCATTTGCGATGGGCTCGCGGAGTGTGAGGCGATAGGCGAAGACTGCGCCCCCTGCCTCCATCTCCGTCGCAGAGAGAATGGTGAGGAGCCGGTCGTCGATGAGTACTCCGAAGGCCGAGGCGAACAACGACTCTGCTGAACCGAAGGCCGTCGAGCTGGTGAGTGTCTCGATTGCGCTGGCAGAGACGATCAAGTCGCGCTGTGTGGCCTTGCCTTCTGCAATCTTTGCCGAGGTGTTGCGAAAGGTGGCAGGCGACAGCTCGACGTCCTCGAACTGCGGTACTGCAAGGCCAAGCTGTTCTGAGGGATCTGCTGGAACCGCCGAGGCAGGAATCCGCAGCTTTACACTCCGTCCGCCGGAGCTGAGCAGAAGAGCATCGGCGACCCGACGAAAGGCAACCTGATTCTGTAAGGATTGCGCCATGGCATCACCCCAGCCTCTCAGCCCTGTAGGGCCGCAGCAGGCTCTGCACCTGGTCATCGAGCAAAGCGTTGCTAAAGTACTCCACCTGCATGGTGTCCATACGACTTCGCTTGACGTTCATCGCGGGAGTCGCCATCGCGTTCTTAACGATCTGCGCGCATGCGACCTTGACGGCAGTGGGAATCGTCGTCAGCCCTGACGTGTAGGTGATCTCGGCTTCGTTGTAGTTCAGGCCGAGGAAGTTGGCTGGAAACGTAAGTTCTCCTGCGGTGGTGTTGACGTCGATGCCGGCAGGATCGAGGTTGCTCCAACTGCCCGGAGTGGCGAAGGCAAAGGCGACCTGCTCGCGGAAGAGATCGACCATTTCGCCGCGACGCGGACGTCCGTAGCGCACGCGCACACTGACGAGCGGCGAGGTAGCACCTTCGGCCACGGCGAGCGGGCGATAGGTCAGGCGGACCGCCTGCGCGCCTGCTGTCACCCGCAGCCGCTCAACATATTGTGTGACCAGCAGGCTGGGACGCCTGCAGAAGGCCTCAATCAGAGCAGAAGCTGTCGTCACCAGATCGTCGGTGGTGTCGATGGAGAGCCCGTACTCCACGTATTCGGTAGGCAGTAGATACCCCACAGTGTTCCCTCCCCTAAGAGCAACAGGGACCGGCACATGTCAGTGCCGATCCCTGTCATGTCTGGTTGATCTCCGCGATGGGCAGGTTCTCCCGACGCGAAGTGCGGATGTTTAGCGGTCGACCAGAACCTGGCAGTGTGCGTAGCTGGCGCCTTTGACGACCAGGCCTCCGAACTTGACGACGACGTACTGCGACGCCAGCGAGCCGGGAACGCCGAGCTGGAAGACACGGGGGTTGGGGTCGCCCAGCCAGTGGTACTCGATCAGGTCTTCGGTGACGATGTAGGCCGGCAGAACGGCGGTGCCGTTGCCGGGCGTTCCGGTGTAGCCGAGGGTCCATTCAGGAATGAGCGGAAGCTCACCGGCCTGGGTGGAGAGCGTCTTGACGCTAACGCCTGCTGCAATCTCCTTCGTGCTGAGCACGACGTTGAACTCCTGCTTCATCTCGCGGTCGATCAGATCGAGAAGGACAGGGTTGGCATAGATGGCAGTGGGACGCACACCATAGGAGCTGTTGGCCAGCATCTTCGCAACCGCAGACTTGAAGCTGTCGACGATGCTGTCAGAGGAGGCCACGGTGACGGTGTTGCCTCCTGCCGCGATCTGCGAGGCGGCGCCATAGTACTGCGCCGTGGTGGGTGTGTTGAGGCTGGTGTCGTTGCCGTTCCACAGCGCGATATCGTGGGTCCGCAGAACGCCATCGACGGTGTCGGCGAGGTCCTTGGCCTGCAGATACGCGAACTGGCTCTGCTGCTGACCGAGCTCAAGGTCGAAGAGGTTGTAGTTGATCTGTGCAACGAGGGCCTTCAACGGCACGCTGCGTTCGACGCGGGTAGGCGTGACCAGCGGAGCGACAATGTTGCGAGGATCGACGAAGCCGGTTGCCGCATCGGGCGCAGGGATGGAGGTCTCCTCGAAGAAGCGAGACGGATGGCCTGTGGCCGGGACCTGCTTGATGCGGCGGCCAAAGATGCCGCGGCGCTGCACCAGATCGGTGATCTCGGACTGGTAGGCAGGAACTTCAATAGCGCCGGGGCCCATGAAATCGGCGGCTGCGTAGATCTCGGTGAATTTCGCGTTCATCATTCTCCCTTTCGAAAAAAAAGAAGAGACGCTAGCCCGTGAAAGGCTGCGCCTCAGTTTGGTCCTGCAAGGCCTTGAAAGGTGTGCAGGCAAGTTGCAACGTCGATATGTTTGTTGCGGCTAGGCCAGCATGCCCGCGCGAAGAAGTTGAGACTTCACGGCGAAGCGCTGCTCGATACTAAGGCCGTTGAGTGCGGCGTCGAGCGAGCCGGCCTCCAATGAGTCGACGGCTACGCCCTGCTTGGCCAGCATGGTGGTCATGGTGGCGGGCAGTGTCTTGCGACGGCCGGCGGTCTCGCTGACGGCCTGGGCTGCAGATACGTGCGCTGCGGCCTCTGCCTCGAGCTGCGCGATCTTCTCTTCTGCGGCCTTCAGGCGATCTTCGAGCGCGGCCTCGACCGTGGCCGAGATACGGCCGATCGTCGACTCGGACTCGTGCTGGCGCTCTGCCAGGCGTTGCATGGCCTGCTCCAGCAGGTCTGCGGCTGCGGCGAGCCGCTCTACCGTTGCTTCGAGTCCGGCGTTGGTCTCCATATGCATCTCCATTGCTCTCCTCACTTTTGTTGTTCTGCGAAAAAGTGCACTCATTACGCCTGGCTGACGGGCTGTGCGCGCTGCACGTTGAGTATGGCCACGACCGCCGAGATGATGTTGGCGATGTAGCCTGAATCCGCCGCAATGCCGGCCTTGCCCAGAAGCCCGGTGACTGCCTGCTCGGTCAGCAGCATCACCTCGGCCAGCTTGGCAGCACCGGAGCCGCTCTGGGTTCCGGTGGCGGCATACTTCTGTTCGACCATCAGCACGGCGTTCTGGATGAGCGTAGTCGCATCAACCAGTTCCGCCGCAACCGGCGCGATGGATGGAAACAGCAGCCCGATCAGCTTTTCGACAGGGATGGCAAATGCCAGCGCCCACTTGAGACCTTTCTCAAAGCCTTTGCCTACGGCTTCGAGCACACCAATAAAACTCATGTTCTCTCCTCCTTGTTTGCCTGCATGTGCGCGTCAGTGTGCTGCTGCTGCGGGCATACGTCTGGCACGTGTATGTGGCTGCTTCACGCGAAAGCTGGTGCTGCGATAGGCAGCTTTGTCGCGCAGCAGGATGGCTGCGCCGGTGAAGGTTGCGCGGGTCACGGTCCATACCGAAGCGCGCATGTCAGCGATGTGCGCATCCGCCAGCTCGTAGCTCATGCCCATCGGGCCTGCGGACTGCATGGTCTGCTCCATCTCCGGGAAGTCTCGCGCGAAGAGATACCCACCGACCCGCAGGTGACGTCCGTCCAGCTCCGCGGAGGTGATGATGCCGCACTTCTGTCGCGCGTCGTGGCCGTCCCAGCCCAACTTGTAGTCCACGGCCATGCCCAGCAGGCTGGGAAGCGCGGTTTCGGCTGCTGTGCGGGTCAGGACGACGCGGTGTCCGCGTGCTCCGTTGGGAGCTTTGTCGCTGGGCACATCGACCAGCGTCAGCACGCCTTCAAACGGAAGCCGGTTGGGATGCCCATGCACGAGCGGAAACTCCACTGCCATGGCCCGCAGTTCCATTGCCTGAGCGCTGCGAGTCGCGCTGCTGCTCTGTCGATGTCCTCTCACCGCCTTTGCCGTGCGCTCTGTCATTGCTTCTCCTTGTTCTGCGTCAACCGCCCAAAAAAGCAAAACGGGAGAGCACCTTTCAGGGGCTCTCCCGCAACATTTCTTGATTACCTTTCCAGAATAGCAAGCTGCACGAAACTCATCGGCAACTTTCAAGTCAGAGATAACATCAAGCTCAGCAATGGTTTATAGGCTAAGGGCGGATTTCCGCCTCTTGACAGGCCACCAGAGGCTCCAAGAGCCTGCGTTCGAGGAAAGCTCTAGTGAGCCGGTCAAGCGCGCCCTCGTAACGGCGGAGCAGCGTCCTGACGGGAAGGTTCAGCATGGCCGCCGTCTCAGTCTGGGTGTACTCCTGCAAGGCAATGCGGCGGATCAGGTGGTTCTGTTCGGCATCGAGGAGCTTGAGGCAGCTCTCGACATCGTGGACGAAGATGATGACATCATCGAACCCCTGGACGCGATAGTGGGTTATTTTGCCGCGAAACATCTCGCGACCCAGCAGCGAAGGCGCCCTGCCGGCTTCCATGGAGAGTTTCATGTAACGTCTGAGAAGAGCTTCGGTGTACTTGCGATAGAACGCCAGCTCGGGCACGACCCGGGCAAGGGGCTTCTTCGCGGGTTCGGAAACCTTCTTTTGATCGATAGCAGTCGCCCAGAGCACAGGGAGAACTACAACAGCAGCAGCGTTCATTGAGCACCTCCATTTGCCTGTACAAGTCCGTTACAGCGGGAGAGACGGGACTGGTTCCTTTTACGGCCACCGGGACGTTTTCCGCGGGGTGCCGGAAAGTCCGCGAGAAGTTCAGCACAGCTGCGGCAATAGATGCCGTTCGCGCTGGTTCCCCGAAGCCAGAGTGCTCCGCAGCCTTCACATACCTTCAGATCCAATCGCAAGTACTTCATGTAATTCCCTTTCAGAGCGTAAGTCTCCCCTGGCGCGCCAGAGTGGTTTCAGCGGTCGAAGCGGCACGCTCAGGATGCTATGGAGTGCCTCGGTCTTTGTGGCGGCGGTATTTCACCGTCCGGGCAGAGTTCACTCGTTTGTTCCGTATTATGTCTTTCTCTTGAGCAAACGACCTTTGGGATAGATTCAACGCCATAACCCTCGGGTGACAGAACGGAGGGGAGGCGCGCTCTGCGGGTAGGTCCCGAAGCCGCAAGTTCCGTCTCGTCCGCAGAGGGAAAGTTTCAAGGTTATAGCTTTCGACAAAGTCCGTGTCAACAGCAAACTTTTCCAGAAGAACCTTCGAGGTGGAATGGCCGATAAATCAGAGAGCTGCACGGAATAGTCGTTGCATAAAGCTAATGTTTCGCCTAATCTTCGTCTTGCGTAAAGATATTCCACATCGAAAGAAACCGAATTAGATGAATTTCCAAGATCTTCACGAACTTGTCCGCCTTGAGTTGATGCGCCGGATCGAACGCGGTACGTTGACTGGAACCCGTCTGGCACAGCAGGCCGGATTTCAGCAGGCCCATATTTCCAACTTTCTGAATCGCAAGCGTGCGCTATCGCTGGAGGGTCTGGACCGCGTGCTTGCGGCGCAGAATCTTCGTATTGAGGAGATTCTGCCGGTGGAGATGACGGCCGGGGCTGCACCTGTCGGTGCGACAGCAAGCGAGCTGACGGAGATGGTGCCGATCGTTTCGCCTTCGTCAGCCATGGAGGACGGCTCGATAGCGCCCTCCGCGATGATCGAATGCGTGCCGGTAGCGTCCTCGCGGCTGTACGGGAACCGGGCGCGGGCCTCGGCGCAGCGCTCGCACTGGCAGCGGTTTTTAGCGATTCGGATTGACGCACAGCAGGCGGCGGCGATGGAGCCCCTGTTGCCAGCGGACTCGATTGCGGTGCTGGACCGCCACTACAACTCGCTGGCTCCGTATCGGGTCGGTCATCCCAGTATCTACGCGGTGCGCTTCGGGCCTACGTTGCTGCTGCGGCACGTGGACTTCGACGATCGGCACCTGATTCTGCGGCCGTATGCGCGGAGTTTTCCGGTTCAGTTACTTCCTGTGGCGGAAGAGGAGTCGCCGGGCGAGTACATTGTGGGCCGGGTGTGCATGGTTATGGCCGAGGTTTAGCGAAGGTGTCTCATCAATCAGCCTAAGATGCGGATCTCACGAGGCGTAGCCATTGCAATCGTTTTGGATGTGTCATGCTGAGCGGCGCTTGTCGCAGCTTTCTCTGCGATAAATGAAGTCGAAGGAATGTGGTTTATTTGCCTGGGCAACAATCTGACCGCAGATCCTTCGACTGCGCGCTGACGCGCTGCGCTCAGCGATGACACCGTACATAGGTCGATAGGGAAACGGCTCTCAAGTGGCAGTGCTGTCGAACAGGCGGCTTATCGCCGTTGCCAGCCGTTCCATTGATAGACTGAAAGAGATGCTCAGAAAGCTTTATGCGAAGTGGATGTACGCCTGGGAGACGGCGCTGACCACCCGCGACACCAATCGCATTGTGCGTCCGCTGGAGTGGGGCGAGGACTGGCTGAGCGACTTTGTCGATGCTGCACACCTGGCGAGCTCTCCTGAACTGGAGCGGATGGTGTGGCTGAACGACGCCATTGTGAATCGCGCGGACGAGTTCTTCGGGTACGCCACGCCGAACGACTTTCGGCTGGAACATCGTCATCCGCAGCTGTTTCCCACCAATGTTCGGCCGGAGACGCTGGAGCAAGATGCGGAGCTGCGGCGCCAGGCGGAGTCCGGCGAGCTGTCCACGGCAGAGTTTCTGCGCTTTACCTCGCCGGTTCGCACGCGCTATCCGGAGAATGACATTGTCAATGCGCGCTGGTATCCGGCGCCTGAAGAGAAACAGGCGGGCAGGCCGAAGCAGGCGATGATTGTGATGCCGCAGTGGAACGCCGACGCCTTCAGTCACAACGCGCTGTGCACGATGTTCAACCGCTTCGGCATCTCTGCGCTGCGGCTTTCAAAGCCCTATCACGACATTCGGCGACCGGCGGAACTGGAGCGATCGGACTACGCGGTGAGCTCCAATATCGGCCGCACCATTGCGGCGTGCCGGCAGGCGGTCATCGACATACGCTGCTGCCTCGATTGGTTGGAGCAGCAAGGATACGAGCAGTTCGGGGTCCTGGGAACGAGCCTGGGAAGCTGCTACGCCTTTATTGCGGCGGCACATGATCCCAGGCTCCGGGTCTGCGCGTTTAACCATGCCTCGACGTGGTTCGGCGATGTGGTCTGGACCGGACAGAGCACGCGGCATATCCGCGAGGCGTTTGAGCGGGAGGGACTGACGCAGGCCGATGTGCGGCGTATCTTCACGTCGATCAGTCCCATGTCGTACATGGATCGTTTCGCCGCAAACCCGAAACGGGTGCTGGTGGTGCACGCGACGTACGACCTGACGTTCATCCGGGAGTTCTCGATCGACGTCCTAAAGAACTTCGAACGGCTGGGGATCGATTACGTCTCGAAGGTGCTGCCGTGCGGGCACTATACGACCGGAGAGACGCCTTACAAGTACATCGACGGATGGTACCTGGGCTCGTTTGTGTATGGGGCTTTTAAGAAGCTCCGCGACGAGAAGGCTCGAGTAAGTGGTGCGCTTGAGGGTCAGCTTACGCGTTGATGGAGCGGCGAAGGCGTTGGGGGAGAGATCTGGTTCTGCGATACTCCAGGCTATGACACCTCAGCGATCATCCCGAACCTCCGATCCTTCGATTGCGCGTTTCGGGATGAGATTGTGAAACGCTTCGCTCCGGATGGCACCTCTGCCGATCGTTAGGTGAATCTACAGCGCTGCCAGCCTTGAGGGTGGTGGCTGCGTCTCGCTGGTGCCTTCCTGTGCGCGGATGAGCAGCGCCATGGTGCGGGCGAGTGGAAGCCCCATAACGTTGAAGAAGCAGCCTTCGATGCGGGGAATCCAGCGGGCGGCGTAGCCCTGGATTCCGTAGGCACCGGCCTTGTCCATGGGTTCTCCGCTTGCCAGATAGCGAACCATCTCCTGTTCGCCGATCAGATCGAAGAAGACCTGCGTGATATCGACCTCGCTGAAGAGGCCGCGCGAGGAGACGACCGCGATGCCGGTGAGCACCTGATGGGTGCGTCCGGCGAGCTTCTCGAGCATGCTTCTGGCTTCGGCCTGATCGGCGGGCTTGCCGAGGATGGCGCCGTCACAGACGACCGTGGTGTCGGCGCCGAGCACCATCAGATCTTCGCGGTCTTCGCCAGCGTGACGCTCCCAGACGACCTGAGCCTTCTCCATTGCGAGCCGTTGCACATAAGTCGAGGGGTTCTCACCATCCTGCACGCGCTCGTCGATGTCCGCGGGCTCGACGGTGAAGTCGAGCCCGGCCCGCTGAAGAAGCTCGCTGCGACGGGGCGAAGAGGATGCAAGGATCAGCATGCGCAGCCTACTTTTGGAGCTTCGCAAGCGTGATGTGGGACTGCATGACGTGGGTCGAGCGAGACGAGAGCGTTACCTTGTTCGGCCCTGCATTGACCGTTTCCACGCAGACAAACTCGCGCCATTCATCCGGCCCGAGGTCAGGTAGCTCTCTCCAGGGATTGAAGACGACGGTGGTGTTTGAGTTCTGCTTCTCGATGGTGATGGAGCGGCCGAGGCTTTCGTCGTGAATGACGCAGGTTGCCGTAGTGTTTGCGTAGACGCGGTCAATGAACTGCGTGAAACGCAGCGGAGCCTCTGCCGCCGGCTTCGCGCGGAAGTTGTCGGTCTTGTCGACGTAGCCGGTGGGCTCGAGGCCGGTGACATAGACCTGGCGGACGTCGCCAACGTGGAAGTAGGTGTGCAGCGCCTCTTCAAACTCCAGCGGTTTGTCAGCCTCGTTCGCGACAGCGAGACGCATGGTGAGGCTGGGGCCGATGACAAGCTCAAAGGCGAGACGGAAGTGATCGAAGCCCATCTGACGGCTTAGCTCCGTGGGGCCGAGCGTGAAGGTGAGGTGCAGGTCGTCGCCGGACAACGCGGCGAAGCTTAGGGTCCAGTCCTGAATTCGCGCAAACCCGTGCGCCGGCCCAGGCTTGCCATCGAAGCGATCCTGCTTTGAGTCGGTCGCGAACCACGGAAAGGCAATCGGCACGCCGCCGCGGATGGGCTTGCCGTGCGCGAAGTCGCTCTTTTTGCTCATGTAGAGCACGTCGGGCTCGCCCGTGGGCCGCCACTCTGCCAGGTGAGCGCCCTGCAGGTAGACCACGGCCTTCGCGGCGGGAGTGGTGGCAACGACGCGCGTGAGGCCTTCGTGCTCGTCGAAGTGCAGCACGCCGGGGATTCCAAATTGATCGTTCAACTGCTTCAAGTCCATATCGTTCTCAAGTGTAGCGTCTTCCGGGGCGGTGCTGCTGCGGGAGGAGACCTTCAGCGGCGGCTATGGCCGGATTCCATTGCGGCGGAGGGGACCGGCTGCATTCCGAATTCGGCGGACTGCTGCAGGCCGACCGGTATCTCCGATACGGCAGCAAATCGGGTCGTCGGGAAGGCGTTGGGATAGTTCTCGCGAATATAGGTGATCATCGCCTCACGGATGAGGCAGCGCAGATCGAAGTTTTTGCTGGAGTCAGAGGAACTGACCAGGCAGCGCAGCTCCATCGTGCGCTCGGAGAGGTTCGTCACCTGCAGGCCGCAGACCTTGCGGTCCCACAGAGGCGAGCCGGAGGCAATGCGGTTGAGCTCGGCACGGAGCTCCTCAACGGGCACTGTGTAGTCCACGTAGAGGAACGAGGTGCCAAGGATGTCGGAGGATTGCCGGGTCCAGTTCTGGAAGCTGTTTTCGATGAAGTAGCTGAGTGGAACGATGAGGCGTCGCAGGTCCCAGATCTTGACGACGACGTAGGCGGAGTTGATCTCCTCGATGCGCCCCCACTCGCCCTGAATGACGACGACGTCGTCGATGCGAATGGGTTCGGTGAAGGCGATCTGAAGTCCCGCGAGAAAGTTGGAGACGGTGGACTTGGCAGCAGTGGCAAGAATCAGCGAGGCGATGCCGGCTGATGCCAGGAGGCCCGAACCGTAGTGCCATATGCGGGGATCGTTGAACGTCCACAGAAGGCCGCCGATGGTGATGATGACGATGAAGGTGATCAGGATACGGCGAAAGAGCTGGAACTGCGTATGAACGCGCCGCGCGCGAAAGTTGTTCGCCGCATTCAGGTCGTAGCGGCGAAGCATGAACTCCTGAAAGACATAGACCAGCCCGATTGCAAACCAGCCGAGAGACACCACCATTGCCATCAGGAGCGCCTGATGGATGTTGTCGGTCAGGCTGGGCGGGATGACTGGAAGCAGCGGAAGAACGAACCCGGCGCAGGTGAGAAGGAAGATGGCTCGGGCGGGATGGCTGAGATAGCGCTTAATGCCCCATCCGCTACCGGTCTTCTCCTCTTCCTTTTTTTTGAGGATGCGGAACAGGACATAGTGGAACAGGTTCGCCAGCACGATGAAGGCGCAGAAGACAAAGATGGCGGTGAACCAGGAATGACGAAATTGAAGAGCAGCAGCGAGCATAGTTGGAAACATGGGTGAGGGGATTTTCTCTCCTCTTGAGAGGATGAACCGGGTAGGACTGCGGTTGCTTAGTATCGGGCGGTCATTGCTGGAAGTGCTTCAAGAATCTTCTCTTCGAGAGAGATGCGCTGGCCCGAGTAGGAGTGATCCGTTGAAATGTGAACGATCTGCGCATGCTGATTTCCAGCCTTGCGCAGCTCATCGTAGAGCTTTTGGTTAGCGCCAGCTAGTCCGTCGTCTGAAGTGATGATGAGCACGGGACGGGTCGCGAGCGCCGAAGGAAATTTGAGGAAGTTCAGGTCTTTTCGCTTGTGGAAGACCTCATGACCCAGAGATTCAGCCGTACATCCTGCCAGCGGAGCCAGATTGTTTTTCGTCTGCCCTTTTACAAAGTCCGCAACGGCAGCGCTCTCCCGGTTATCCGGAAGATCGGTATAGGGCCCGGCGATGTTCCAGGCCGATATCAACACCACTCCAGCCACACGTGTATCGTGCGCTGCCGCAGACGCGACGGCGAATCCTCCCATGGAGTGGCCGACCAGCACAATCCGCGACGGATCGACGTGGTACCTGGCATCGACGGCGGGATCGCGCAGAAAGGCGACTTCGGCATCGGCATCCTCAAGCACGTGGGTGAAAGAGAACTCTCCCTTCATACCCCACGAGCCGCGATAGTGCACGGCCATGACGTTCCATCCAGCGCGACGGATTGCCTGCGCAATATCCAAGTTTTGCTCGTAGCCGGGAAAGCCGTGCATGACGATCGCGGTCGGGTGAGGGCCAGCACCCGCCGCAAGATAGAAGACCCCTAGGAGCTGCTCGCCATGCGATGGAACGGAGAGCTGCACCATCGATGGAGGCGCGGCTTTGTCAGTTACAGGATCGGTCGACACTGGCGTACGCGGACTTTGGGCCTGCAAGACTGCGGTGGACAGGGCGATGACAGCAAAAAACGATTGCAGCGTCATGCGGTGATTGTAAGCTGGTTCTCCAGCAACTCAGGGTAGATCTTCAAGCGGGAGTTCAAGACGTGGACCGTCGCAGATTTCTTTACCTGTCTGGCGCTGCAGCGGTCGTGAGCGGTCATGCTGCAGGCGAGACATCGACACCCAACCATGCCGTCGCTGTGAATATACCGTCTAATCGCGGTCCGGCCATGCCGCAGGACTTTACCGGCCTAAGCTACGAGTCCGGCCAGTTGTACAACGCAGACTTCTTTTCAGAGTCCAACACCTCACTCATTGCTGCGTTCCAAGAGCTCAGCCATCAGGGCGTCCTGCGCCTGGGCGGACACCTGAGCAACATCACAGTGTGGGAAGGTGTTGGTCAGGATGACTCCAAACAGATTCGCGGGGTGCGGCATGGGATTGAGGACTACTGGGAGTGGCCGCTGGTTGATCCTACGGTGCAGCACAACCGCAAAGGGATGATCACCCGCAGGGCGATCGAGAATCTTCGCGGCTTTCTGGAGGCGGTGAACTGGCGGCTGATCTATGGGCTGAACTTCGCGTGCGGAAGCGCTGCACGTGCTGCCGACGAGGCCGCGTTCGTCGCAAAAGTGATGGGCGACAGATTGATTGCGTTCGTCATCGGCAACGAGCCGGACGGTTTTGCGGAGGACCGGTTCTTTCGACCGAAGGGCTACGACTTCGATCCCTACATCACCGAATACGACGAGTGGGTCAGGACCGTGCGGGCGAAGGTTCCACATGCCCCCTTTGCCGGTCCGGATACGGAGGGCAAGGTCGAGATCTGGGTCAAGGGCTTCGCGAAGCATGCAAAACGTGACGCTGCGCTGCTGACCAGCCATTACTACGGCATGGGCCCGGCCAGCGATCCGGCGATGACGGCGGAGAGGCTGCTGCGGAAGTTGAATCTGGAACTGGAACAGCAGATCGCCAGGGTGCACCAGGCAATTTCGCTGAGCGGCGGTGTGCGCTACCGGATGGATGAGGGCAACTCCTGCTTTGGGGGCGGTCGTCCTGGAGTGAGCGATGCGTACGCGTCTGCCCTGTGGGCGGCCGACTACATGCTGCGCATGGCATCGGAGGGATTCGCGGGAGTAAACCTGCACGGAGGTGGCGTCGGCATTTACACGCCCATCGAGAGCAGCGAGAGCAGCCCCGCAGCCCCGAGGCCGGTGTATTACGGTATGCAGTTCGCACAGCGATTTGCCGGATTTGCCGTGTCGCGGTGCACACTTAGCACTACAGCAAATGTAGCCTGTTATGCCGGGAGACGTGGCGCGGACGAGATGCTGATTGCTGTGATCAATAAGGGAGCAGAAGCGATTGAGGTTGGACTTCCCGAGACTGACCAGCGAAAGCAGATGCGTTCCTGGCTGCTGAGCGGACCTGCGTTGGACGCCAGGGATGGCGTCAGCCTCAAAGAACTGCCTCAACCCAGCAGCGGGAACACGTCCATACGACCCTATTCGGCAGCGCTGTGGCAGCTCGGCTTAGACCATTCTTCCAAGTAAAATAGGGATGTGAGCTTTACCGAAAAGTACGACGTGCTTGTGGTGGGCGCCGGGCATGCCGGTTGCGAGGCCGCGGTCGCCGCAGCACGCATGGGACTGCGCACGGCCATCTTCACCCTCAACCTGGACCTGATCGCACAGATGAGCTGCAATCCCGCGATCGGCGGGATCGCCAAGGGCCACCTTGTGCGCGAAGTCGATGCCCTGGGCGGCGTCATGGGCGAGGTTGCCGATGCCTGCGGAATTCAGTTCCGCCTGCTCAACACCTCGCGTGGGCCTGCAGTGTGGTCGCCGCGAGCGCAGTGCGATAAGGCTCTTTACCGCGTGAAGATGCGCGAGGTTCTGGAGGCGCAGAGGAATCTCTTCATTAAGCAGGCAGAGGTGGTTGACCTGATCGTTGAAGAGGCCGAAACCGGTCGCGCTACGCGCGATGTCCACGTGAGCGCGATGAAGCCGCGCGAAGATGGGGCACCCGGATCTGCGGCCGTTTCGAACTCGGGCGCCTGGGACCACGATGACGCAGTGACGGGACTGCCAAGAATTACGGGCGTGAAGCTGCGCGACGGGCGGGAGATTCGTGCAGCCGCCACGGTTGTTACGACGGGAACGTTTCTCAACGGTCTGATCCACTGCGGTGAGCAGCAGTACACCGCAGGGCGCTCGGGCGAGCCCGCCAGCGTGTTGCTCGGCGAGAATCTGAAGAAGCTGGGCCTGCGCGAGTGCCGCCTGAAGACCGGCACGCCGCCCCGGCTGGACGGCCGCACCATCGACTGGTCGCGCTTTGAAGAGCAGCCCGGCGATGCGGAGCCGACGCCCTTCAGCTTCCGTTCGCCCTTTACGCGCTCGGGTGTGCCTCCGCTGCGGCAGATCTCTTGCCACATTGCCTACACCACGCCGGAGACCCTGCAGCTCATCCGCGACAACGTGCACCGCTCGCCCATGTATTCGGGGCAGATCGAAGGCATCGGTCCGCGCTACTGCCCGTCGATTGAAGACAAGATCGTGCGCTTCCCGGACAAGACCCAGCACCAGTTCTTCCTGGAGCCCGAGGGGCTGAACACCCACGAGGTCTACATCAACGGCATGAGCACTTCGCTGCCGATGGAGGTACAGGCCGCGATGGTGCGCTCGATCCACGGACTGGAAAATGCCGAGATGCTGCGCCCGGGCTACGCCATCGAGTACGACGCGATTGATCCGACGGAGTTGGATCGCTCCCTCAAAGTAAAGAGTTATCAGGGCCTCTATCTCGCGGGGCAGATCAATGGAACCAGCGGCTACGAAGAGGCTGCCTGCCAGGGCCTGATGGCGGGCATCAACGCCGCGCTCTCGGTAAAGGGCGAGCCTGCTTTCACGCTCGACCGCACGGAGGCCTACACCGGAATTCTGATCGACGACCTCATCTCCAAGGGAGCTAACGAACCCTACCGGATGTTCACCTCGCGGGCGGAGTTCCGCCTGCACCTGCGCATCGACAATGCCGACAAACGCCTGACACCCCACGGACGGCGCCTCGGTCTGATCGCTGACGATGCCTGGGCCGACTACGAGGCCAAGCAGGCTTGGGCCAACGTGCTCTCGCAGATGCTGCGTTCGACAAAGGTCGACATCAAGGGGCTGCCTGCAGAGCTGCAGTCCGACCTTACAGGCCCCAGCGTCGAGGGCATCACCTTCGCACAGTTGCTGAAACGGCCAGCCATAACGATTGAGGCGATCTGGCCCACGCTGGCTCCGCTGATCGCTGCCAGGCCAGAGCTTGCGGCATGGACAAAATCGCTCGGCGAAGACGGCAGGCTGCACGTCTGGGTTCGGAACGAGATCAAGACAGTCGAGACCGAGATCAAGTACGAGGGCTACCTGAACCAGCAGCGCAAGTCGATGGAAAAGCTGAAGCAGGCGGAGCAGAAGGTGATCCCGGAGTGGTTCGACTACACGGCGATCTCCGGCCTTTCACGAGAGATGAAGGAGAAGCTCGGGCGCGTCCGCCCGCAGACGCTAGGCCAGGCCAGCCGGATCTCGGGAGTGACGCCGGCGGCGGTCAGCCTGATTCACATCTACATCGAGGTTCAGGCACGGCAGCAGACCGTGGCTTAGAAATCACAGTCCGCGTGATTTGTTGAGCCATTCTTTGTTGTTCCAAACCGCTCCAATACAGCCTAAGTGCTCAAAGCTCTCTCTCGGGTTACTTACCTGTACGAGCGTTAGAAATCGATGACCGAACAGCATGTGATGTCTTGCGGCGGCCGTAAGTATGCTGAGGGCTTGTTCGAATTCTCTTCTAATCTGCGAACAGCGATCAGCATTCCTCAACACGATCGACAGACCACCTGTGTCAGGCACATTGATATCTTCCCTGATGCAATCGTTCAAAGCATCAAGATTTCGGCCGTAATACGGAGGAAACAACAAAGCGTCCTCAAATGCTGAGTGCATTTGATCCGTGGAGGTCCAGCCGGCACAATTGAATTCCACAATCTTGTACCCATACGATTTGAGCTGCTGGATATCCTCCTTGAGAATCTCCTTACGAAGATAGAGCGAAATACCTCCGTCACGAAGAATCGACCAGTCGAGACGTTGCTGGTCCGCTTCTAATTCAGTGAATGCTGCCATGTGCCACAGTATAAGGATCTTCCTAGGTCTGTCAGGCTCATTGTTACCTCCGCAGTTGTTCACCATCTAATTGGTTATCGAAGTGGGAGAAAGCAATGAGGCACGCAGCGTACTGGGTTCGGTTGGCGGCAATCTTTTTAGCAGTGGGAACCGCAGTGATCTGGATGGGAGGAGGCCGGTCGATGACCACCACTTTCGCGAACACGCGCAAACAGCCGCTTCCCGCCCCGACGCTGGATGAGCACGTTACATCCCCCCAGAGCGAGACGGCGGTCCTCGGCGGCGGCTGTTTCTGGGGCGTCCAGAGCGTCTTTCAGCGGGTCAAAGGCGTTACCGCAACCACGGCGGGGTACTCCGGAGGCACCAAAGAGACGGCCAACTATGGTGCGGTCTCGTCCGAAACCACCGGCCATGCTGAGTCCGTCAAGATCGTCTTCGATCCCTCAAAGGTCAGCTACGGCACACTGCTGCGCATCTTCTTCTCGGCCGTGCATGATCCCACGGAGCTTAACCGACAGGGACCGGATATCGGCATCTCATACCGATCCGTCATCTTCTACACCACGCCGGAGCAGCAGAAGATCGCCAACGCCTACATCGCGCAATTGGACGCTGCGCACGTCTTCCCTAAGAAGATCGTGACTCAGGTGGTACCGCTTAAGGCCTTCTATAACGCGGAGGACTATCACCAGGACTACGCTGATAAGAATCCTGACAACCCTTACATCCAGGTCTGCGATGTACCCAAAATCGCGGCACTTAAGCAGCAGTTTCCGGATCTCTTTCAGGAGTACAAGCACAAGTAGAGTTGACGGGCTGCTACCGCTTACTCAGTCAAAGCCAAGCGCTGAGGATCCGTCCCGCACTCCCCATTGCCTTCAGGTTATCGCTGCGGCTGGCGAAGTAGTGCGCGTTCAGCTCCGCGGCACCGAGGTTTTCAATATCACGGAAGCCGGAGAGCTCTGCCGCCATTTGATGTGAGGTGAAGAAGAGTTGGAAGGGCTCCCCCGCGAGTTGTACGCGTGAGGCCAGTGAGTCATGCGCAAGCTGTTCGAGGTAGGGCAGGGCGGAGCGGGGTTGGCTGTAATCCATTACGACGCCGCTTCCTGGGGGCGAGGATTCTATAAGTCTAATAGTCGCGCGGAATGCAGCGTACGTGAGGTAGGGGACGACTCCAAGCCAGGCAAAGAATGCTGGACGCGATGAATCGAAACCTGCAGCGACGAGTTGAGTAGCGAGTTGCTGGTGCTCGAAATCGACGGAGACGTACGTGAGGCTGGAGGGGATACCAATTTCGTTGGCTGCGAGAAGATTGCGCTTCCACTGCTGCGTGGCGGGATGGTCGACTTCGAAGACGTGAAGCTGCGGGAAGGGGTTGCGGTAGGCAAATGTGTCGAGTCCGGCGCCAAGCAGAACATATTGGCTGGCGCCATTGGAGACAGCATGGGCGAGCAGGTCTTCCGCGTAGCGGCTGCGACCGACCAGGTGTGCGCGAAGCGCGACCGAGTGAGGCTTGTCGAGTTTGAAGCGGGTACGCTCGACCTCGGGGAGGTACTGAGCGCCGAGGATGGGAACGGCGAGAGGGTCGGGAAATACCAGCGGTTCGGCGTCGAAGATCTGGTGCGCAGCGCGGCGCATCGCGACTCGGAGGGCAGTACGGGAGGGACGGGCGGCTTCCATGCTTCCTATAGGTTAGCGAGTAGCGTGGAAGAGGTGCGGTGCCGGTGTTAACTCTCTTCTCGTTCTCGGGGAATAGAAGACGGCCAGACCGGTAAAGTAAAGGGTACGGTGACCACTCCTGCTTCAAACATAGCTGCTGCACCCCGCGCGAGGGGATTTCTTGCACGTTCCTCTGCCATGGCGGTTGCCAGCGGCATTTTGATAAGTCGCGTGCTGGGGCTGGTGCGGGACCGCGTCTTTGCGCATTATCTCGGTAACTCCGCCGTAGCGGACGCTTTTCGCGCGGCGTTTCGAATTCCCAACTTTCTGCAGAACCTCTTCGGCGAAGGTGTGCTGTCGGCCTCGTTCATCCCGGTCTACGCGCGGCTGCGTGCCGAGGAGAAGCACCGGGAGGCCTCCGAACTGGCCGAGGCGATCTTTGCGATTCTGCTGCTCGTGACCTCCGTGCTGGTGCTCCTTGGGGTCTTCGCCGCGCCGTTTCTTATCGACATCATCGCTCCCGGCTTCCATGGAGAGAAGCGCGAGCTGACCATTCGGCTGGTACGAATTCTGTTTCCGGGCGCGGCCCTGCTGGTCTTCTATGCGTGGTGCCTGGGGGTGCTGAACAGTCATCGCAAGTTTCTGCTTTCGTATGCCGCTCCGGTGGTTTGGAACATCACCATTATCGGGGCCTTTCTTTGGGACCGCGGGCGGCAGGGGCAGGTGCACCTTGCGTTAGTAATTGCGGTAGCGTCGGTGATCGGCAGCGGCCTGCAGTTCGTTATCCTTTTGCCGTCAGTTCTGAGACTGCTGCGGCCGCTGGTCCTGCGACTGCGCATGCGCGATGATTCGGCGCGGATTGTCATCCGCAATTTCTTTCCTGTGTTTCTGGGGCGCGGTGTCGTGCAGGTAAGCGCCTTTCTCGATTCCATGCTGGCGAGCTTTCTGCCCACGAGCGCGGTTTCTGCGCTGGCCTATGCGCAGACACTGAATTCTCTTCCCGTCAGTCTGTTCGGTATGGCAGTCTCAGCTGCGGAGCTTCCGGCGATGTCAAGCGCACTGGGGAGCTCGGAGGAGATCGCCGGCGTGCTGCGACAGCGGCTTGCGCAGGGTCTCCAGAACATAGCGTTCTTCGTCATCCCTTCCGCGGTGGCGTTCCTGGTCCTGGGCGATGTGATCGTCGCCGCGATCTACAGGACGGGGCAGTTTGGCTCACGAGACGTGGCGCTGGTGTGGAGCGTCCTGGCGGGTTCAGCAGTCGGGCTGCTGGCGTCTACTTCAGGGAGACTCTACTCGTCGGCATTTTATGCGCTGCGAGACACGCGTACACCGCTCATCTTCGCGGTCGTGCGGGTGGTCCTGACGGTGGCGCTAGGATACCTGTTTGCATTACCCCTGCCACGCTGGCTGGGAGTGGATCGCCTCTGGGGTGTGGCCGGGCTTACTTTCTCGGCTGGACTTGCCGGGTGGGTAGAGTTCTCGCTGCTGCGCCGCTCACTGCACCAGCGGATCGGCGAGGTGCCTTCACAGCGCTCACGCACGTTGCGGCTTTGGGCAGCTGCATTTGTTGCGGCAGCCGCTGGCTATGGCGCCAAGGTTGTGCTTCCCCTTCGCGCCGGACACTATACAGCGCTGATTATGGGGGGGATTGTGCTTCCGCTTTTCGGGGTACTGTACCTGGGTCTGGTGCACGCAATGGGAATCGGCACTCCGGCAAGCCTGCAGCGGCTCCTAGGGCGCCGGTAAGCCGATCAGGATTGACCTCAATGATCGTTCAGGCCGTAAAGGCGGCAATCACTCGCACCGAGAGGGCCGAGCCTTAACGCGAAAGCTCCTTCTCTCCCAGCAGATCCTCCAGTGACCCTGCTGCAATCATCTGCCGCTCGAAGATGCGGCCGAAGTTGCGCGAGAGAGAATTGATCGCGTTCTGCATGGTTGCCTGCCGCGCGGGATCATCGCTCTCCCGAGCTTCCAGTTCCAGAGATGTCACCTCGCGGTCGGTAATTCCGCACGGCACAATCAGGTTAAAATCGCGCAGGTCGGGGGTTACGTTCAGCGCTAATCCATGGGAGGTCACGCCCTGCGAGACGTGAATTCCCATGGCGCAGATTTTTTTCTCGTTTGCAGGATTCGGGACTGCTCCGTTCGCGATGGTCCATACACCGGTGCGTCCCGCGATCCTCTGTGCCGGAACACCGAAGTCATAGCAGACTCTGATGATGACCTCCTCCAGCAAACGCATGAAGTCTACAGGCCCAAGGTGCGGCCCGCGTTTTCCGGGCAGGTTGCCACGCAGATCAACGATGGGATAACCGACCAGCTGGCCCGGCCCGTGATACGTCACGTCTCCGCCGCGATTGGTCTCGTGCAGCTCGATACCGCGCGCTGAAAGAAGTTCATCGGTAGCCAGCACGTTTTCGCGATGCGAGTTGCGCCCCAGCGTCAGCACCGGCGGATGCTCCAGCAGGATCAGGGTGTCACCAATGCGCGCGGCTTTGCGCGCTTCCACCACGCGACGCTGCACCTCCAGCCCTTCGATATAGGGCAAGCGACCCAGCTCCAGCAGATGAAAATACGCTTCGCTCACACCTCTATTATCCAGCTTTGCTGGTCGCACTTACGAATCATTGCGTTCGTCAAAGAGAGATCCGGTTTCAGTGCGACGTTCAAAGTGCGTCGACGGGACTTCATCCAGGGGAAGCACGCCGCAGTCCAGCAGGAATCGTGCCGTAGCGTTGAAGTCCTCGGGCAGATTCGTTTCATCATCGCATGATCCCGCTGGAACATAGATCACCATTCCTTGCCGTGCTCGAGTGAGCAGCACACGATATGCATTCTTTCGATATTTTCTTTTGTCCTCACTCTTGATCTCGGTCCACTTACTCACGGGCCCGTGTCGAAGCGAGCGCAAGCGCCACGCGCCGGGGCTCCAGATCATATCTCCTCCCCAGCAGAGGCCAGTCCAGTCCAGCTCAAGGCCTGGATCTCAATCTCTGTTGCGAAGACCTCGCAGCGATAGCTGGACCGTACATCGCTGTAGGGGGCATAGATACCAATGCTCCCAAGGATATTCGGCATGGAAGGAAGAACTCGGCTCCAGACCTTCCCTTCGCAGCCGCGCAGCACCCGATGATCCTACCAGGCCATAACGAGTCTCTCCACGGCGCTGTGCCTGCAGGTGCTCCCGCATCTTCGCCAGGTTTCTCGTCAGAAAAAGCGGGAATCGCTTGGACACCTCCAAGGCAGATGCAGCAACTGCATCTCCTTCCACGACATGATTAACCCACATTGCCAAGGTGTCTGCTCGAAGGCTGCGATTCGAAGTGCGCAAGTGAAGATGTTGGTTAGTTACCACATCGAGAGAGGTGGGGGAAATTCGCAAAAAGTCTGCTGTCCTGCCGTAGACGATCCGCCTTCCAGCACCTCGGGCGAAGCATAGATCTTCCAATGCTTTTTGCTCTCCGCAAGGGCGCGTCCCCACTCTTCAAGGCCCGCTTCTCCGTCGTTGATTTCCTGGCCGCCCCCTACCAGCGCGACAACAAACGACCAGTCTTCATGCCGCGCCATAATGCTGAGAAGCATCTCGGGCTCAGAGTATTCACGCTTGAATTTTTTCCGATTCTGGGCTTCGTTCCACGCACGCTGAGCCTCATCGAAGATGATCGCGTGATTCGAGGGGGCACCCTTATGCTGGTCTGTATATGTGCGGGCGAAGATGTGTACGTTCTCAATCAACGTTTTCGCATGCTCTTTCGCCTCATGTGCCCGCACACCTTGGCGCATGCTCTCTTGCGTGAACAGATGCTGGAGTACCATGACCAACGGCCCGTTCCCGCTCATGAAGTGGATTGGATTGTCCTTGTTTTCAGGAGAGTGCGCAAGGCCTAAACCGACCAAGGTCTTGCCTGATCCGGGCACCCCCGTTAATAAGCAGATTGCATGATGCCTCTGCTCTCGGGCTGTGTTCATGTAGTTTTGGATTGTTTGGCGCACTGCTTCGATCTCATGCTCCGACGCCTCTGACCGGGCAACTGCACCCACTGATAACCCTGACTTGAGGGCAAGCGCGGCCTCGATGATGCTAGGTACCGGAAAGTAGGGGCTACTTTCCCACTCCTCCAGAGACAGTTGCTCCTCAGCGTTACGATCGATGTCCAGGAGTAATCCGGTGAGGTGCTCCCACGAACAGGTCATTACCGGAGCAATCCAGTGGTAAGGCATCTGCGGGTAAAGCTCTCTTTGGTTTAAAGCAACTAAATCCGGGGCGGATCCAGCAGGCGAGACTAATACTGGCACTAACGGCGATTTGCAGAGGCTTTGTGGAAGTAATGAAGTAGAAGGGCGTAGGTGTCGATTTGTTGCCTGGCAGTAGATGAAAGATCGTTCGTCTTCGCCTCAATAGTAACGATCACATCACCAACCAGCAGCACTACGTCAATCCTGCGTGCCTTTCGCGGTACCTCAAATTCGAGATGACTCCCCATCGATTCGCCCTTTCGCAATGATCAACACAGCGCTTCAGCAACTCTTGTAAGTGCTCCAAGTCTCGCTGCCACGTGAGTGTCTGTTCTGTGTATTGAGAGGTGTATCCACCTCCTGCGTATGAGGTCGCGAGTTTCGCTAGAAGAATTTCCGACGATTGATGGAGGAAGCGTTCTACGTTTGAAAGATAAAAAGAGGCCATAGCGAAGTTAAAACGACAGATGCCAGGATACTTGTCCTGCGAAGAACCTTCAGGCCTTCTGTCGGGGAATGTTCCTCGCCGGTCGTCACCAGGACAATTCACCTTCAGTCTTCCTGTGGGTAAATCTCTATTCGCTGTGGGAAACGTGCTTTTGCACCAGAATCACTGCAGATACCTCCGTTGCCCGCGGCCTTCTATCGTTGGAAAATGAAGGGATATGGCATCGTTTGCGCAGATCGGCATCACTGACGGGCTTCCCTCGTCCGTCCACACAGAGGTCACCATTCTTGGAGCCATGCTCCTGGACGGTATGGCCATCATTGATGCCACTGCCCGGCTGACGGCCGAGGACTTCTCGCTGGACTCGCACCGCCGCATCTACCAGGCCATCGTCGACCTGATGGCAATTGGACATGGCGTAGACATTACGACGGTACGCGCCGAGCTTGAGCGCAAGCGCGAGCTCGACTCCATTGGTGGCCCGGCCTACCTTGCGTACCTGACCGAAGGCATTCCACGCAACCTCAACATCGAGAGCTACGTCCGCATTATCAAGGACAAGAGCCTTCTCCGGCGCCTGATGGCGATCTTCAGCGACGGAGCGACCCGAGCGTCCGACCAGTCGGAAGATGCGATCAACGTGCTTGGCGACGTAGAAGCTCAGCTCGCTGACGTTGCTGACAGTGCCATCCAGCGCGGCTTCTCCGATATCGCCGAGATCGTCAAATCGTCCTTCGGGACCATCGATAAGCTGTACGAGCAGGGCCGCGAGGTCACAGGACTGGCTACCCACTACATCGATTTCGACCGAATGACCAGCGGTCTTCAGGATTCCGAACTTATCATCATCGCCGCCCGACCTTCGATGGGAAAGACTGCGTGGGCCATCAACATTGCGCAGAACTCCGCTGTCAAAGATGGCAAGGTGGTTGCTGTCTTCTCGCTCGAAATGTCAAAAGAGAGCCTGCTGCGACGTATGCTCTCGTCGGAAGCCATGGTCAACTCCCGCAAGATTCAGACGGGCTTCCTGGGCAAGGAGGACAAGGGCAAGTTGATCGCCGGCCTTGAGCGGCTTGTCGAGTCGAAGATGTTTATCGACGACACGCCCGGCATCACGCTGCCTGAGATGCGCGCCAAGGTGCGCCGCCTGAAGCAGCAGGAGGGCCGGCTCGACCTGATCATGATCGACTACCTGCAGCTGATGACGGTTGCGTCCGGCCCCGGCAAGAAAGGCCCGGAGAACCGCAATCAGGAGGTCGCTGCGATCTCCCGTGGCCTGAAGGCGCTGGCCAAGGAGATGCGGGTTCCCGTCATCGCGCTGTCGCAGCTCTCGCGGGCCAGTGAGCAGCGCGGCGGGGACAAGAAGCCGATGCTCTCGGACCTGCGCGAGTCCGGATCGATCGAGCAGGACGCCGACCTTGTCTGCTTTATCCACCGCGACAGCTACTACAACAAGGATGAGAACGGCGACGAAGATCCCGATTCCAAGGGCAAGGCCGAGATCATCATCGCCAAGCAGCGTAACGGCCCCACGGGCAGCGTGCACCTGGCCTACCTTGCCGACTACACGCGCTTTGAGAACCTCTCGAGCGGCGACTATGATAACGGGGGCGGCTACTAGAGCTTTACCGCATTTTTCGCAATGTAGTCATCGAGTCGCGAGCGATTCGGACCGATGTAGCGGAAGCGCTCCGCCCAGGCGAAGCCATAGGCCTCTCCCAGCTCGCGGTCTGACAGCACGCCGCGCGTGTGCATTGAATCCTTGTCCAGTACAAAGTGTTCGATGTACTTGCGGTTCGCCGCATCATCGTTGTCGCCAAGAATGGGCAACCGCAGCTTTTTCTCCAACAACCGCTGGCGCAGTCGCGCACCATTGTTGCCGCCGGGCCCCTGCGTTCCAATCGCTTGGATGGAGGCGATCTTTACGTCGATGTCGCCGCTAATATCCACTATGCAATTTGCGATTTGCGGTCCTCGCGCGTAGTAGTACTTCTCCATGACGCTGTGCGGCTTCAGGCCTGCCTCCAGCTGTTCGGGATAGTCCTTTGACATCCCCGCCATCCACGCTGCGGATTCGACTGCTGCGGCCGTCACATAGTGGTCGGGATTCTCCTCGTAGAGGCCCCAGTGGTCGTAGCAGACAATCGCGTCCACCTTCAGCATGCGGAACAGCAGAATCAGGTTGCCGCGAAGGTCCTGGGGCGACATCTCATCCAGCCGATGGTTGCGATAGGCAAGGCTGTAGCTCTTCCTGAGGCCCAGGGCCTTCGCCACAGCATCGTTATCCTGCTCGTTATGCAGCACGCCCTCGCCGCGTGTTCCACCGCCTGTCATCTCGTCGTTGGTGATGCGAATCAGGTAGCCCGTGTATCCCTCGCGAATCAGCTTTGCGACCAGACCACCGGCAAATAACGGAACGTCGTCTGCATGCGGCTGAATTGCTGCTAGGATCTTGCCCGCGTGCGGTTTGCCCTGCTGCTGATGCTCTACCACGAGCTCGCCCTTGCAGGTCCACTTCGCCTCTTTGCCGTTTGCGACTACGTCCTGCGGTGTATGACCGCCGGCTGTCTGTCCCAATGCAGCAACGTCCAGCCCGGTCATGGCAGCGCCCAGTAGTGTTCCTCGAATGATGTCTCTTCGTTTCAAATATGCCCCCACGCGCATGTTTTGGTTGCGAAACACTCTAACGCAGCTGTCTGTAAAAGGCTTCGTTGTTCTCAAGAGTCGACGGGAACGCGCAGGAAGGTGGTGTGACCACTACCAACCTGCTCAGCTTTATTCCTGTCGAACCTGCTGACATGATGCTGTCAGGATGGCTCTCGTATGCTTCGTTACGTGATCGCTTGAAGAGTTTTCCGAGGAGCACCCGATATGAACGAACCAAAGCTACGACAACACGCGATTAATTGGTTTGAGATACCGTGCGAAGACCTGGACCGGGCCGCTAATTTCTATGAGACCATCCTGGGCACACCCATGCAACGCGATTTCTCCGAAACGCCGATGGCGTTCTTCTCCTCAGAACGCAGCGGGACCGGTGGGACGCTGGTAAAGCGACCGTTTCAGAAGCCGGGGCGCGGTGGTCCGATGGTTTACCTGAACTGCGATGGTGAGCTCGATTCTGTGCTCTCGCGCGTTTCTGTCGCGGGTGGCCTGGTGCTGATGCCGAAGACCCCTGTGCCCGGAGGTTATGGTCATTTCGCCTGCCTGCGTGACAGCGAAGGAAACCACATCGGGCTACACTCTCATTGAAAGGAGTGTCATCGCGATCGGCGGCTGCAGGTTGTCAGTAGAATCGACCTGTGCCTTCCATCCCTGCCTATGCGACGCGCAGATCGTCTTTTTCGAATAGTGCAGTTCCTTCGCCAGGGCCGCCTGCAGACGGCCCAGACACTCGCGGGCAAGCTGCAGGTCTCACAGCGTACCATCTACCGCGATATTCAGGACCTTCAGCTTGCCGGAACCCCCATTGAAGGCGAGGCAGGTGTCGGCTACACGCTTCGTCGTGACATGGACCTGCCCCCGTTGATGTTTACGCGAGGCGAGTTGACGGCTCTGGTTCTAGGGGCGCGACTGGTACGTGCCTGGGGAGGTGCAGAAAATGTGCTGGCCGCTGATCAGGCGCTGCAGCGAATCGAGGCCGTTCTGCCGGCCGATCTTCGCAACGAGTTCGACTCCATCCTGCTCTACGCGCCCGGCCACAGGATGCTTCCACACCTGCGCCAACGGCTGGATATGCTGCACGGCGCGTGCAAGTCCCGCAATGTCGTAAGCTTCCGCTACGTCCGCGAAGATGGCGAGCAAAGCCAACGTTGTGTCTGGCCCCTCGCGCTGGTCTTTTGGAGCGGGGTATGGATTCTCACGTCATGGTGCGAGCTGCGTAATGACTTCCGCGACTTCCGTCTGGACCGCATGGATGAGGTCGCCATCATTGAGCGTACCTTTCTCCCGAAGAAAGGCCAGCGATTGGAGGACCACCTGAGGAAGGTTGTGCCGTCCGGCGAAGAACGCCGTGAGCTGTTGGCGCCGTCTGCAATCTTCTGAGACACAGTCGCTCTATACACAACGCCCTGCTTCCGGAACCTTTAGGATAGAGATGTGAAGAGTTGGGTCGAGATCTCGGGTGAGCGGCTGGCTGGGAATTATTGTCGCCTGGTCGAGGTCGCAGGTGCAGATATGTCAGTGCTGGCCGTTATAAAAGCTGACGCTTACGGCCACGGAGCGAAGCTCTGCGCCCCTGTGCTGGCCCGCGCTGGAGCAGAATGGCTAGGAGTGACTGACGTCACCGAGGGAATCGCTGTTCGATCTCGGCTTGATGCCGAAGGAATATCCGCAGAGCAGCAGCCTCGCATTCTGGTTATGAGCGAAGCGCTCGATGAAGATTTCGCAGCCATGCTCGAGAATCGCCTGACACCAGTGGTTGGAAGCACCGCCCAGTTGTATGCACTAGAGCAAGCGGCCCAATCGCGTGGCGCTCGTTCCGTCGAGGTACATCTGGAGGTCGACACCGGCATGGCTCGCCAAGGAGTTGCGCCTGGAGCTGATCTTGAAGATTTGCTGGCGTGGTTTCGAGACCAGAATCGAGTTCGCCTGGATGGCGTGATGACGCACTTTGCCTCTGCAGAGGTGACCGGATCACATCAGACGACGACGCAGCGGCAGAGATTTGAACAGGCGATCCAGCAGGTCTTGTCTTCCGGTCTGAGCCCCTCGTGGATTCATGCAGGCAACTCGTCGACGGTCGATAATCAGCACGACACATCCGGTACTGGCGAGTGTCCCCTCTGCTGGCTCCGCAGGGTGGCGGCTGCAGCAACCGCGCGCCCTATGGTACGGGCTGGACTTGCACTCTACGGGTACAGCCAACGGCTGGAGCGTGAGCGGGACTACACCGGGTCTGCAGATCCGCTGGTTGGCTTAAAGCTTCAGCCGGTGATGACCTGGAAGGCCCGAGTGACTCATATCCGCGAGGTCGAGGCCGGCACACAGATTGGATACAACGGCACCTTCACGGCACGAACACCCATGCGCCTCGCGCTGCTTTCTGTTGGCTACGCCGACGGCTTGCGGCGCGAACTCTCCGGAGGAGATACGAAGCCTGGGGGCCGGGTGCTCTTCAAATCTCATGCTGCAGTCATTGTCGGTCGAATCTCGATGAACTTGACGATCGTCGACGTAACAGGACTTTCATCGATTGCTGTGGGAGACGAGGCGGTCCTACTTGGTGATGGCTTTACCGCTGAAGATCACGCCCTTATCGCAAGCACAATTCCCTACGACATTCTGTGTGGCGTCGAAGCTGCTCGCCGGTTGGTTAGCTAAGCTCTGCAAGCTACTCACGATATAGGTAGCATCGTTGCATGACTAGCTCACTTCAGCAGATCGACCAAAGGCCAGTGCGCAGGTTCGTTGAGCCTCTTGTCCGCTTCGTGCGGCTTGAGTCGGCAGGCAGCATCGTTCTTTTGCTGGCCACAGTTGCTGCTGTCGTCATGGCGAACTCGGTTTTTGCGCCTCTCTATCTTTCTTTCCTGCACTACCGCATCGGATTCAGCGCGGGTACCTCGCTCTTCCAGTGGCCGGCTCATCTTTGGATCAACGATGGTCTGATGGCTATCTTCTTTCTGAGTGTCGGGCTTGAGGTCAAGCGCGAGCTGCGAGTAGGAGAGCTTACCTCCATCCGACGTGCCATGTTGCCCGTACTGGCAGCGCTGGGAGGAGTCGTTGTGCCTGCCACGCTCTACACCATGCTGAATCACGGCGGCGCAGGCGCCCAAGGCTGGGGGGTCCCGATCGCGACAGACATCGCATTTTCGCTCGCTGTTCTGGCCGTCTTCGGCCGCAGGATTCCGGTGGGCCTGAAGATCTTTCTGGTCACTCTGGCGATTGTTGACGACATTGCGGGCGTCATAGTTATCGCAACGGCATATACACACGGCTTTCGGCTCAGCTATCTGGCTTTGGCGCTGCTCGTATTTCTCATCTGTCTCGCCATGAACCGAATGGGGGTTAACCAGCTCACCATGTACCTGCTTGCCGGCATCGTGATGTGGTGGGCGATGCATCAGTCCGGAGTCCACGCTACTCTGGCTGGGGTTCTGCTGGCGATGGCGATCCCGGTGCGAATCTTTATCCCGCCGGACGCGTTATTGACGCGGGGCAGAAAGCGTCTGGACGAGTTCGCGCGATCGGTCGAACAGCAAGGCCCACTAAGCCACGATGCACGTCACCAGCTCCACATGATCCGCCTCGGACTCGAGCTTTCCGAGTCTCCGCTCGACCGTTTGCAGGGTGTGCTCCATCCATGGGTCAGCTTCGTCATCATGCCGTTGTTTGCCTTCACCAATGCAGGCATTCCGTTGGGCGGAATCCACAGCAACGCCTTCCTTCGCGATCCCATCTTTTACGGGATCGCACTGGGGCTGGTACTTGGCAAACCTGTTGGCATCACACTGTTCGCATGGCTGGCAGTACGGATGCGTTTAGCCGACCTTCCGACCGGAATTCAATGGAAGCAACTGCATGCAGTTGCATGGCTCGGAGGCATAGGGTTTACGATCTCAATCTTCATCGCGGGGCTGGCATTTCACCCTGAAGAGCAGTACACGATGGCTCGTCTCGCTGTCATTATCGGGTCTATTTGTGCAGCCGGGATCGGTACGCTGCTGGTTGCGACGACCTGCAGGCGACCTGTTGGAGTTGTGGATGAGGCGTAACACCGTGTGCAGGCATTTGCGCGCTTGCTGCCCGGACATTAACATCGGGAGAGGAAACGAGAGGAAACGCACTTCATGGAAGCCACATCAAACGCCGCGCGTCGCACCGAAGATATCGCTCTTGATCTGCTGAAGTTTGTTGCCGGGCATGCTAATGTCGCAGGCAAGCCAACAGGATCCACCGGTTTCGCTGCCGCACCTTCGGCCAAACCTGAAGACCAGGTTACTTCCTTGCTGGAACTGTATACGCGCTGCCGCAAGGCAGTGGAAGCTCCCATCAAGTAGTGACGGAAACTTATCCACTGCGAGTCGCGGTCGTTGGAACCGGAATCTTCGGTCGCAATCATGTTCGCGTCTATAAAGAGCTCGAGAAGGCCGGTGAGTCAGTTAATCTGGTTGCCGTCATCGATCCGAACGATGCTGCAGCTGCTGAGGCCTCGGGGAACGCCGGTGTTCCTGCGTTTCGTTCCGTGTCCGAGTGTCTTGCCCACCTGGGCCCGCTCGACGCAGCCTCGGTATGCGTCCCGACAGTGCACCACCGCGCTGTCGCCGAGGAACTGATTGCGGCCGGGGTCGATGTGCTGATTGAAAAGCCACTGGCCCCCACGCTGGAAGAAGCAGACAGCATTCTCCGGGTTGCGACCCGGTACGAGCGCATTGTGCAAGTCGGCCACCTTGAGCGATTCAACCCTGCTGTAATAGCGGTGCGGAAGCACCTGAACAAGCCGATGTTTTTCGAGTCGCACCGACTGAGTGTGTTTACGCCGCGGTCGCTTGATGTAGATGTGGTGCTCGACCTGATGATTCACGATCTGGATATCGTTCTGAGCCTGGTCGGCTCTTCTGTGCGCGAGGTGCGGGCTGTGGGTCTGCCGGTTCTCTCGCCCAAGGTCGATATCGCCAACGTTCGGGTAGAGTTCGACTCAGGCTGCGTGGCGAACTTCACTGCCAGCCGCGTCTCGACGGAGCGGGTGCGGAAGCTGCGCTTCTTCCAGCCCCATCAGTACCTCTCGCTTGATTTCGCACGCCAGGACCTTCTGATGATCGAGGTCACTACTGCGGCCGCGAACGACCTGGGCAGTTTGGCCGCCCTATCTGAGCTGATGGTTCAGTCCGGGGGTTCTCCTTCAGCGGCGCTGTCGCTCAGCAAGGTACCAGTAGAACCAGGCGAGCCGCTGCGGCTGGAGATCGTCTCGTTCCTCGATGCAGTGCGAAACCGGAATCGACCGATCGTAAGTGGCGGGGATGGGCGCGCAGCACTCCATCTGGCTCTTGAGATCAACCGAGCGATCGCAGCTCACGCCGCAAGGGCCGGGCTGGTAATTTAGGCGACATCCCCCTCTGGCGCCGGCGTGCCGGTGTTGCGCTCTTCCAACTCCAAATCTGCCTGCGTTGATCGTGCCGTAGCGCGTTCTCGAACTCGCCAACGTCGTGGGTCGAGGTCGTCAGGAAGATGCCGATGCAATTTATTGCGGATGAGGCACTTGCGTGTTGTCCATCGGCTGATTTGTAGCGCTCGGGGGCTTTTGATGGCTTCCCAAACTGTTTCTCATGCATCCAACCACTAGAGGTAAGGTCCTGTTGCTTGAACCCTCATCATCACGAAAGACGGATGGTTCCTCCCCTATGATTACGCTTCGATTGACGACATGGGTGAATGCTCCCGTGGAACGTTGCTTTCTTCTGGCGACCAGCAGAAGATTTTCTCCCGCTGTGAAGAATGGAGTTGCAGCTCCAGATACTATGCCGGGCAGTTTGCAGTGTGGCGACGAGGTTGGATGGAAGATGGGCGGCACAGAGCACACTAGCCGCGTGGAAGCCATCCGGCCCTACTGCTACTTCCGCGAAGTTATGTCAGCGGGAATGTTCCGGCACTTCGAACACGACCACCACTTTGCCCCGATGGACGATGGGACGCGTGTGCGGGACGAGATCCGGTTTTCTCTGCGCATGGGGCCTCTGGGCAAGGTATACGGAGCGACGATCGTACGGTCGCTGCTGATGCGCATGCTCGTGGACAAGAACACTCAGTTGAAACATCTTGCGGAGTCAGCCGAGTGGCAGAGGTTTGTGACAGTGGAAGTGCCTGCACCGGCCAAGGTAGTGGTCGCTCCTACCCCTCCGAATCGAGTGAGCAACATGCAACGCTTTGCATGACCACCGAGTAGAACTTTTCTTCCTTCCAATTCACGCAGGGTGGAAATAGATTGTCCTTTTTTGTGCAAAGTGCACACAATGTGGGGCAATTCCCTGGGGTAAGGCCTTTGGTTTCAGGATTGCATAAGGTAGGGGCAGACGGAAAACTCTGCAAGGCGGCGAAGTCCGCCTGCAATTGGATTGCTCGGAATGCCTCGTATTGTTTTTGCCTTGGTTCTCCTCCTGGTCGTTGCGTCTGCCGCTACCGGCGTTCCGGTGCATGCGTCGACTGAGTGTGAGCGCTGGGTCGCGGAATACCGCGAACAGCTAGCTCACTCGGACTTGATGAAGCACGCGGAAGCCGCACGTCATCGTGTGCATCACTATGTTCACCGAAAGCTGACAGCACTGCATCCGCATAAACCGAATCCACGTGCACGAGTGCTTCGGGCGCGGCTGCAGCGGCCGCGGATGACGCGGGAGGAGATGTTGCGCGAGCTGGAGTTTGCCTGTGGAGATTTGCCCGTCGATCCGGTGGAGTTAAACAGGATGGTCAACTATGAGCCGGCACCCGCATTTGCCCCGGTAGATTTAGATGGAGACGACGTGATGGGACCGGGGCTAGCATCGGCGGCGTCGCCAGGACTGATGGCTTCGAACGACGGCCCTTCATTAGGCTGGACTACCGGTTTTGGGGGTGGAATCGGGGGCTATGGTGGTGGCGGCATTCCTCCCGTCGGTGGAACTCCTGGAAATCCTGAGAACCCGGGGCATCCAGGGAATCCCGTTATTCCGGGGAATCCTGAACCGCCGACGGCAGTCGCGCCGGAGCCTGGCAGCCTGCTGTTGGTTGCTACGGGAGTTCTAGGTGCGGTGGGCGCGGTACGGCGCCGGCTTCAGAGGCCGGTGTAAGAGGAACAGGCCGTCAGGAGTTGCGATGGCGGGGAGACCAGGCTTTAGCGACGGCGAAAGCGCTGACGAATGACAGCGGCCCGATCTTCGCGCGAGGGTTCGGCGGGAGGCTTTTCTCCTTCGGGATAGAGAACAACAAAGCGGCGGGAGCCTTCGCCGGAGGATGCAGTCTGAAGCCCGGAGGAGGCGAGCGCAAGATGCAGAAGGCGGCGCTCGCGAGAGCTCATCGGAGCGAAGCTGAAGGGTTCACCAGTGCGGCGAACGCGTTCGATCGCAACTTCGGCAGCGACCTGCAACTCGCGCTGTCGGAGTACCTTGAAGCTATCGGCGTCGAATGAAATGCGATCGTGCTCCTCATGCTCATAACGGAGAATCTTGGCGGCGATCTGCTCGATGGAGAGCAGAAGCTCGCCGTTGCGTGCCAGCAGCAGAGGAACGTCGGGTCCGGAGAACTCGACCTCAATCTCCGGGCTCGTGCCGTCGGGCCGGATAGCGGGGGTCTGGAGAATTGTGTAGGTCAGATTGAGGCGGCCCGGCGCGGTGAGTGTCTGGAGGAAGTCAGCCACCCTCTTCTTTTTCGATTGCAGATCTTCCATGGGAATTTTTTTAGTATACGAAAATTCTCCGGAAGATGGGGTGGGCCGAGGGTTACCGTTGGGTAGGGGAATTTGATCCGGGAGAAATTTCTTTGGAAAAGCGTGATAGCAACCAAAGAAATGGGCCACCCGTCTTTGTGGCCGCCAGGAGTGTGAAGCTGCAGAACCTTCGATATCATGCCTGAGCCGCTGTACTCGCAATGACACGTATGTTCAGTACCTCTATTGCTGCGCTGTGTATCAGACCGTGTTGAATCTCTCACCTGTATTGCCTTCGCCAGCGCACACAAAACTTATGCGTAGCAAAGAAGAAAGGAGGCTCATGGATGAGCCTCCTTTCTTGCCATACTGGTTATGAATCGATGCTAATGCGGCGTGCGGTCAGCGTTTGCCCTGGATTACGGGCGAGCCGGCTTTGCGGCGGGCTCGTTTGGCGGCGATTTCTTTCATTTCGCGGCCCATGGGGGTGTATTTCATCATGATCCATTGCTGCCCGATACCGAAGAAGTTGCCTACAGCCCAGTAGAGGCCGAGACCGGAGGCGTAGGTGAGGACGAAATATCCGGTAATGAGCGGCATCATGTAGGCCATCATCTTCTGCTGCTGGGGATCGACACCCGGAGAGGGAGTGTAGTACTGCATCAGGAATTGACTGATGACCATGACAATCGGAAGGATGTAATACGGGTCGGGAGCCGTTAGGTCCGGCAGCCAGAGCCAATGTGCGTGACGCAGCTCGATGACACGCGGCAGCATGGCGTAGAAGGCATACAGCAGCGGAAGCGTGATGAGCGTTGGAATGCAACCGCCGAACATGTTGACTCCATTATCTTTCTGGAGCTTCATGATCTCGGCGTTCATCTCGTTTCGCTTGGGATCGTTGATCTTGTACTTCTTGTATCGCTCTTTGATGGCGTCCATCTGGGGCTGGATGCGCATCATCTTGATACTGGAGCGCATGGTCTTGATGCGTAACGGTAGCTGGACGACATTGATGATGAGCGTCAGCAGGATGATGGCCCATCCCCAGTTGGAGACCAGGTGCAGGTGAATGAACTGGAGGGCGAGGAAGAGATACTTGCCGATGGAGCCCCAGAATCCAAACTCAAGCAGGGGGGAAAGCGAAATTTTGTTCCCGTTGCTGGAGGTGGCGTAGACGTTCCGTAGGACGTTGATCGCCTTGGGCCCGACAAAGATGCGGGTTTGGGTATGGCCGCTGATGTCGCCAAAGGCTGCACCCAGGATGGAGACGTTGATGGCCTTGGCAGAGGAAGATGTTGAACCGAAGCCTGAACGATGGATGGTTTTGGCGACGTCGAGCTGGTTGTGGAGTGTGACCAGAGTAGAGGAGGCGGGGGAATCGGGAAGAAAGATGGCGCCGAAGTAGGTATCGCTGACGCCTGCCCAGTCGAAGGGGCCATTTAGTGTTTCGCCCCCAGAAACCTTTTTGGCGGCGATGTGCTCGTCCTTGGCGTCGCGGGAGTAGTCGATCTGGGCACCGTTGTACCCGAGCGCGGTGTCCTGGTCGCCGAAGCCGCCAGGCCAGGAGATGAGGGCGCGGAAGGGAGTCCCGTTACGGAGGACCTGGACATCGGCGTGAAGGACATAGGTTTCGTCGAAGGAGAATGTCTTGGTTACGTCGAAGTCGCCGCTGGCGTAGTGGAAGGTCAGCTTCGCCGGAGCGGTCAGGTTTCCGGTGGCCGAAGGCACATAGAGAACCTTGGCGAGCGTGGCGTTTACGCCGGAGTCGTAGGTGTGGAGCGAGAGCGGATAGCCGAACTTGTCAGCAGCCTGGGTGTGGACCAGGTTGAGGGGATGGCCTTCGGAGTCCTTATACTGCTTGAGGATCCAGCTTCTGACCTGAGCGCCGCGATTGGTGAACTCGATGCGGTAGAGTTCGTTTTCGACGACTGTGGTGGATTCAGAGGAGGCCTCAATCGAAGGTACGACAGCGGCAGAGGTGCTGGGGACAAGTGCGGTAACCGGAGCAGCCTGAGTAGGTGTGGCCGCGGGCGCGTTCTGCTGAGCAGTCTGTGTGGCCGCAGGGGAGTTGGGCGAGACCGTCTTCGGATTCGTCTTCTGCCGGTAATAACTGAGGCCAAAGAAGACGGCGATCATGAAGAACATGATGACGAAGAGGGATCGGTTTTCCTGACCGCCTCCGCCCTGCTGATTTGGGTTTTTAAACTCTGCCAAGAGATCTTCCTGTTCTTAATACGAATCGGCTTGCGCTCAGGATGCGCCCGAAGGCGGATGAGATCGCAGGTTCTATGGTAAATCCTCGGCGTGGTGGTCTCCCAATCCGGCGATTTCACGGGTTAGACCAGCCAGCGAGGTCCTGGTGTCATGGGCCGCTGGCACCTGAGGAGTCGCGTCGGCCTCTCAGCGGTCGGGGACGGGATCGAAGCCGCCCTTGGCGAAGGGGTGGCAGCGGGCGATGCGGCGCAGGGTGAGCCAGGAGCCCTTGAAGGGGCCGAAGCGGGTGAGCGCGACATAGGCGTACTCCGAACAAGTGGGGAGGTAGAGGCATTGCGAGGGGCTGAGGATGTGGAACGCGGGCGAGAGGACAGATTTGTACGTGCGGAAGAGGATACGGGCCAGCGGGCTGGGTTCGGGTTCAGGCATCAGGGCTCGATGGCTTGATTGTAGTGGGTGCCGGCGACGACTTATTGCTTTATTGCCTTGAGAGGTGCGGCACGACGGGCACACCGTTAATCCTTCGACTTCACTCAGGAGGAAACGGGAGAGAATCTTAGCCCGCTTCGCGGTCGAAGATGGGGGCTCGGTTGTGAATGCTCGATGGTGATGGAATTGGGTGGGCTTCCTTGCGTGGAGTTCGAGGCCTGCAACGGATTATGTGGGGCGATGAGTGTCCTGCAAAACCCACCTTGTATCTTTCGGGCTGAGGCGTAAGGATGATTTACGTTTCGGCGGAGAGGCCGTGCCCACCTGAGGCGATCTGAGCCTGAGCTAAGAGCGGCCCCCGTCCCTCTCTTGTCACGCCG